>RCUT01000098.1_pt1 | contig 47542 bp, 40 predicted proteins | sample 2166171 | NCBI WGS metagenome assembly RCUT01 (sample SAMN09932757, study PRJNA488358) | compost metagenome | isolation source: compost soil in 4-hydroxybenzoic | place: Germany: Experimental Botanical Garden | reverse complement strand
CTTCGGCTCCTATGCCAAGGTTTTCGCCAATGCCAAATTCATCTCCGCCTTCTGGCGCAGCCTCGGCATCGGCCTGCTTGTCGGTTTCGTCTCGATCTTTGCGGGGCTGCTTCTGTCGCTGGCGCTCTCACGGCACGAATTCCGCGGCAAGGGCGCGATCAATTTCCTCATCCTCGCACCCTTCCTCGTGCCGCATATCGTGCTCGCCGTCGGCGTGATGCTGGTGCTTGGGCCGCTCGGCCTGCTGGACAGCTATACCGGCATTTTCCTCGCGCATCTCGGCATCACCACGCCCTATACGGTGCGCACCATCACCATGAGCCTGATGGCGGTGGATCGTCGTGTCGAGGAGGCGGCGCGCGTTCACGGCGCATCGCCCGCCATGGTGCTGTGGCGCATCACCCTGCCGCTGGTCCGGCCCGGCCTCATCGCCGGTGCCGTCATCGCCTTCCTGATTTCTTTCGACGAGGCGACGATCTCGCTTTTCATCGTCTCGGTCAAATCCTCGACGCTGCCGACCGAAATCTACCATTATCTGGAATATTCCACCGATCCGCAGATTGCCGCTCTGTCCGTCATCCTCATCCTGATTTCGGTTGTGATGGTGGTGGCGGTCGAGCGGCTGATCGGGCTGCGCAAGGTGCTGTGACATGACGATGGTGAAAGTGGCAGCCGGTACATTGCGGGGCAGTCTGGAAAACGGAATTCACGCCTTTCTCGGTGTGCCCTATGCCGCGCCCGTCACGTCCGAACGCCGCTTCGAAGCGCCGCAGCCCGTGTCGCCATGGCAGGGCGCGCGGGACGCGACCCGGCTTGGCCCCGTCTGTCCGCAAATTCCCACTTACGGCCCGGTGGGCACTGCCGCGACCTCGAAACTGGCCTTCGGCGAGGATTTCCTCACCGTCAATATCCGCACGCCCGATCCGGCGGGCAGGGCGCCGGTGCTGTTCTGGATCCATGGCGGCGGTTATGCGGTCGGTTCGGCCAATGAACCGGTGCTGCAGAGCGGCGCTTTCGCGGCCAGCGGCATTGTCGAGGTCACGGTCAATTACCGCCTGGGCGCGCTCGGTTTCCTTCATCTCGAAGGCAAGCCCGACAATCGCGGTCTGCTCGATCTTGTCGCAGCACTCGAATGGGTGCGCGACAATATTGCCGCCTTCGGAGGTGATCCCGATCGGGTGACGCTGGCGGGGCGCTCGGCTGGCGGCTTCGCGGTCGCGACGCTGATGGCCATGCCGCATGCCCAGGGGCTTTTCCATCGGGCCATGCCGCAAAGCGGGGCAAGTACGGGGGTCGCCTGCATGGAGGATGCCGGGAAGCTGAGGCAGCGGTTTCTGGCGGTTGCCAATACCGGCGATGCCGCGCTTGAGGCCCTGCCCATGCACCGGCTGCTCGAAATCCAGCGCGATCTCTGCAACCAGTCCTATGAACAGCACGATTTTGCCCGAGACGGGGCGGCATCGATGCTCGGTGTGCCTTTTGTTCCGGTCATCGATGGCGTGAGCCTGCTGGAACATCCTGAAACCGCCGCGCATATGGGGCGCACCGCCGCCGTGCCGATGATGATCGGCTGTACGACGGGGGAATATGTCACCCACGCGACAGCGCAGCCGGAGATGGATTTCGTGCTCTGTGCGGAGCTTCTGCATGAACGCGTGCTGCCCTGCGGTTTTAGCGGTTCCGGCATTGTCGAACGTTATCGCCGCATCCTGCCGAACCATAGTCCTCGCGGCATATGGCGGGCGGTGGCCGGCGATCTGGTCTTCCAGCTTCCGGCCATTCGTTTTGCCAAGCTGCATGCCCGTTTCAATCCTGTCTATAAATATCTCTACGGCTCGCTGGGTGCCGATGAACTGGGCGCGCCACACGGGGCGGAGGTTGGCCCGGTCTGGTATCGCGATGGCTTCGACTGCCGCGAGTTGCCTCAGCGTCAGCGGGTGGCGGACGCGGGTTTTGCAACAGCGATCCACGATCTGTGGGCCTCATTTATAAAGGATGAGCGGCCCGCCGCTCCGAATGGCGAGTGGCCGCTTTATCGTGCCGAAAAACCAATGGTTCTGCGAGCGGGTCCGGTGGGGTTTGGCGTTACTATAGACCCCTTTGACGGGCGTGAGGCGCTTTGGCTGGAGACCGGCGAACCGGCTGGCCATTGAGATCGCGGGCCGGTATAGCGCGTTGATGATACGGAAGAAGCACATGTCTCGGGGCGGAGTGGAAAATGGTATCTGACTATCTCGATACGCGGCAGCTCGAAGCTTTCGTGGCCGTGGTTTCGATCGGTAGCATAACGGGAGCGGCAAAGGCGCTGGGCAAGTCTCAACCCGTCGTGACGCGTCTCATTCAGGACCTTGAAAGCGAAATCGGGTTTGCGCTGCTGCATCGCAATGGCCCCCGCATCAACCCCACCGAAAAGGGCGTGGCTTTTTTTGCCCAGGCGGAACTGTTCCTCGGGGGCCTCAGAACAATCAGCGAAAGCGCGAGGCGCATTCAGGCCGCGCGTCGCACAGCCATCGAGGTGGCAGCCATCCCGGCGATTGCATCCAGCCTTTTGCCAAGGGCGCTGGCCGCCTTGCCGGTCGACCGGTTTCCCGATCATGTGCATCTGCAAAGCATATCCTCGGAAAATGTCGTTCAGGCCGTTATGGCGGGCACGGCGGATCTGGGCGCGGTCAGCCTTCCGCTCGATAATCCCGGCATCGATATCCACTGGCTGGGCGAAGTACCGTGCGTGGCCGTGGTGGCGCAGGATCATCCCCTGGCGCAAAAGGCGATGATTTCCGCGGAAGACCTTGCCGGGAACCGGCTTATCGCTTCAGCAAACCCCTTCCGTCTCCGCATGCGGATCAACAATGTACTCTCCAGTCTCGGAATAGACCTTTCGTCCGTGATCGACAGCAACGCCACCTATGTTTCCCTCTCGCTGGCGCGCATGGGGCTCGGTGTCGCAATAGTCGAATCGATCACCCTCTGGGGTCTGCCGGTGGAGGGTGTCCGCGTTCTGCCTCTCTCATTCCACATACCGTTCCAGTGGGGCCTCGTAACGGCGGCCGGCCGACCGGTCATCTTCGAAGTGGAGCAACTGGTGGCCACAGCCAGACGAATGGCGGCAGATATTCCGCATGCGGTGGTGTACGACAAAATCTCACAGGTCCAATTGTTCGACTGAATTTTCTTGGATGATTGACGCGGCCGGTCGTGCGTGATGCCGAAGGAGCGTTGCTCCCGGATTCGGCGTTGATCAGAATATTTCCAAGACCGTATCTCGTACTGCGAGATCACCAGCAATGTCGCCTCGCCGATGTTGCTGGTCGCGACCCTCCCTTCCGCTCCGATCTGAATGGCAATGGTCAATTCCGGGCATATGGCTCCCGACGTTGCGTTGAAACGCAGCCTTGCAAGATTGCCTTCCCCAAAGTCGGGTCACTTTGAAACATGCATCTTTTGAATCCATGAAATGGATGGGAATTACAAATTGACTGCCAATGAGGCAGGCCATGAACGTGTTGGGCGTATGCGGCAGTGTAAAACAACTGTCCCGCACGGCACGCGTGGGTCTCGGACATCATGGCTTCGATCGAGAGGCGTGCAGACGTCGCCGTGGATACGATAGATCTGGCTGTAGCGGCACGATATCCCTTTGAGTACTGGCTGGAGAGGCCGTCACCGCATCTCTTTTTGATTGTTTTCAACGAGGTCCAGCCTCGGTCTTCGCTACGCCACTTTCAAAATGTATTTTTAAATTGCACCTAATGTGTACTTTAAGTACACAATCGCTTGACGTTCCGTTTTCCCCGTGCAATCTTCGCTTCATCAACATCAGGAAGCTCGGAGTTACGCGATGGCGAAGACCGTTAAGAGCAGTCTCTATGAGGATCTGAAACGGCAGATTCTGACGATGGAGCTCGATCCGGACGCGGATCTCGATGAAGTGTCCCTGAGCGAACATTACGGCCTGTCCCGGACGCCGGTGCGTGACATTTTTCGTCGGCTGGCCGGCGAGGGATATATCGATATTCGTGAGAACCGGGGCGCGCGTGTCATCCCGATGAACCACACGACGCTTCGCAACTTCTTCCAGGTCGCGCCGATGATTTATGCCGCGATCGGGCGGTTGGCGGTGCAGAATTTCAAGCCGGTCCAGCTTGCCGACCTGAAGGAGACCCAGGAGCGGTTCCGCAAAGCCAGCGGCGACGAGGATGCGCTGGGCATGGTTCTGCAGAACAACCGCTTCCACGAGATTTTCGGCGAAATGTCGGCCAACGCCTATCTTCAGCCGAGCCTTGGCCGTCTTCTCATCGATCACGCGCGCATCGGTCACACATTCTTTCGGCCCCGGAACCAGGACATGAAACGGCGCCTGCAATTGGCGGTCGAACATCATGACAGTTTCATCGAGGCACTCAGCGCTCACGACGAGGATGCAGTCGTCGACCTTGTTTTCGAACATTGGGAGCTGTCGCGCGAGAACATGGAAATGTTCATCGCGCCGCAGGGGATCAAGGCCGATGCGGTTCTCGGTGGTCCGACCATGCAATCACTGGAGAAGTCATCGTGAAGTTTGAGGGGATTTACACGCCGGCGATAACGCCGCTCGACGAAAGTGGACAGATCGACCGGAAAGCATTTGCCGCGGTTCTGGAATCGCTGATTGAAGCGGGCGTTCACGGCATCATTGTCGGCGGTTCCACCGGCGAATATTATGCCCAGACAAGTCAGGAGCGCTTCGAGCTTGCGGCCCACGCCAAGCAGGTCATCGGCGACCGGCTGCCTCTGATCATCGGGACCGGCGCGACGCGGACGGAAGATTCCGTTGAATATGCCAAGGCGGCCAAAGAGATCGGCGCCGATGCAATTCTGGTTTCGACCCCACCCTACGCGCTGCCGACCGAGCGCGAGAATGCGGTTCACGCGCTTGCCGTCGACCGCGCCGCCAACCTGCCGATCATGCTCTACAATTATCCGGCACGCATGGGCGTGATGATGGGTGAGGAATATTTCTCGCGCGTCGGCAAGTCCCGGAATGTCGTCGCCATCAAGGAAAGCTCCGGCGAGATGGCGAACCTTCATCTGCTCGCCCGGAAGTTCCCGCATATCGCCCTGTCCTGCGGCTGGGACGACCAGGCGCTGGAATTCTTCGCCTGGGGCGCCAAGAGCTGGGTCTGCGCCGGCTCGAATTTCCTGCCGAAAGAACACGTCGCGCTCTATGAGGCCTGCGTTGTCGAAAAGAATTTCGACAAGGGGCGCGCGATCATGACCGCAATGCTGCCGCTCATGGATTTCCTTGAATGTGGCAAATTCGTTCAGTCGATCAAGCATGGTTGCGAGATCATTGGCCTCAAGTCGGGGCCGGTTCGCGCCCCGCTGCGTCCGCTCAATTCCGAAGAAAAACGAACCCTAGAAACGGTTGTCGCCACGCTGAAGCGCACCGTCGGCCAGATCACGTCGGGAGCCAATCGTCATGCATGAACCGTTGACCGCCGCCGAATACAAGGCGATTGCCGCCGATCTCCAGTTTCCGACGGGCGCTTTTATCGATGGCGCATTCCGTCCGGCCAGTTCCGGCAAGACATTCAAGACCAAGAACCCGGCAAACGGCGAAACGCTTGCAAAGATTGCCGCATGCGACAGCACGGATGTCGATCTCGCGGTTCTCAAGGCACGCGATGCATTCGATGACGGTCGCTGGCGTCTGCAACATCCGGGCGAGCGCAAGACCGTGCTCCTCAAGCTCGCAAAGCTTATCGAAGAGAACCGCCACGAGCTGGCGGTCATGGAAAGTCTCGATAGCGGCAAGCCGGTGCGCGAGTGCCAGACGGTCGACATTCCCGACACCATTCATACGTTGCGCTGGCACGCCGAGCTGATCGACAAGCTCTATGACAACACTGCCCCTGTCGGCTCCAATGCGCTGACCATGATCATGCGTGAGCCGATCGGCGTCGTTGGATGTGTATTGCCATGGAACTTCCCGCTGCTGATGCTGGCCTGGAAGATCGGCCCGGCGCTTGCCGCCGGTTGTTCCGTCGTCGTCAAGCCGGCGGAAGACACGACACTCACCACGCTTCGGGTTGCGGAACTCGCGCATGAAGCCGGAATCCCGGCCGGTGTTTTCAATGTCGTCACCGGCAGTGGCAAGGATGTGGGCGAACCACTCGGCCTGCATATGGATGTCGACATGGTCGCTTTCACGGGCTCGACGCCGACCGGCCGCCGCTTTCTGCGTTATGCGGCCGATTCCAACCTCAAGAAGGTCGTACTGGAATGCGGAGGCAAGAACCCGGCAGTCGTTCTCGATGATGCCGAGGACCTTGATCTGGTTGCTGAACAGGTCGTCAACGGCGCCTTTTGGAACATGGGCGAAAATTGCTCGGCCACCTCGCGCCTGATCGTCCATTCGAAGGTCAAGGACGAGCTTCTGAACAGGATCGGCGCTTATCTGCGGGAGTGGAAAACGGGTGATCCGCTTGATCCGGAAAACCGCATCGGCGCGCTGGTCAACAAGGCGCATTTCGACAAGGTGACCTCGTTCCTTGAGGACGCCAGAGCGGAGAAACTTTCGGTCGTCCATGGCGGCGATACACAGAATGGCGCCTTTGTGGAGCCGACCGTTGTTGACGGCGTTACGCCGAAAAGCCGGCTGTTCCAGGAGGAAATCTTCGGGCCGATCCTGTCTGTGACGACGTTCAACACGCTGGCCGAGGCTGTCGCGCTCGCCAACGACACCAATTACGGACTGACGGCCTCGGTCTATACCGGCAGTCTGCGACACGCCATCAGGCTGTCGCGTGAAATCCGTGCCGGCGTCGTCACCGTCAACTGCTTCGGCGAAGGTGACGCCAGCACGCCATTTGGTGGCTACAAGGAATCCGGTTTCGGTGGTCGCGACAAGTCGATCTTCGCCCATGACAATTACTGCGAGCTGAAAACGATCTGGATCGATGTTTCCGAGCGCTCCGTGGACGAGACGGTCAGATGACGACAGGAACCGTGAGACGTCTTCCAGTCGAAAACGGCGTCTCCGGTTGGGAGGCGATCAGCCAGCGCCCTTTCCCGCTTAAAAAGCTTGAAAGCGCCGTATCGGCCGATTGGCTGGTGATCGGCGCGGGTTTTGCCGGCCTTTCGGCGGCCCGGCGTCTGCAGGCGCTTCGCCCCGGTGAAAAAATCGTGCTGGTGGATGCGGGTGAAATCGGCAAGGGCACGTCAGGCCGTAATTCCGGTTTCATGATCGATGTTCCGCATAATCTTTCCGCAAGCGAATATTCCAGCGGCGGAGCCGAGGCGACGCGGGTGGAGATGGCGCAGAACCGCTTTGCCATCGCTTTCGCGAAAGACGCGGCGCAGGACTATGGAATGTCGCGCGAGACCTTCGATCCGGCGGGCAAGACCAATGCGGCGGCCACCCGGCGCGGCATGAAGCTGAACGAGAATTTTGGCCAGTCGCTGAAGGCGGCCGGTGAGAAACACCTGTTTCTCGACGCACAGGAAATGCGGGAACTTACCGGGTCAAGCTATTATCTCGGCGGGCTCTATACGCCGGGAACAGTGCTGATCCAGCCCGCCGATTATGTGCGCCAGTTCGCCGCCGGCCTGGCGGACAAGATCGAGATTTTCGAACGCTCGCCAGTCACATCGCTCACACGGAAGGATGGACGTTGGACCGCTTCGTCTCCTGCCGGATCGGTCAGTGCCACAAAGGTTATTCTCGGCGTCAACGGACAGATCGACGATTTCGGCCATTTCGGCGGCCGGCTGATGCATATCTTCGCCTATGCCTCGATGACGGCCGGCTTCCCCGCTGGTGCGTCCGGCTCTTCGGTTTCCGGCCGGGATCGCTGGGCGCTGCTTCCCGCAGACGCGATGGGAGCAACCATTCGCAAGATTACCACCAATGGCGTTTCGCGGATCGTCATCCGCACCAAGTATACCTACGAGACGAAGGTTGCCGTTGGTGAGCACCGGATGGCGAGGATGAAAGAGGAACATCGCCGTTCGCTCGATGCCCGTTTCCCGGAACTGGCGCAGATCGGTTTCGAGCATAGCTGGGCCGGGCGTCTCTGTCTCAGCCGCAACCATGCGCCCGCCTTCGGTGAGGTGGAGGAGGGGCTGTTCTCCGCCTGCTGCGAGAACGGTCTGGGGACGGTAAAAAGCACTCTGGCCGGCATCATGGCCGCCGATCTTGCGACCGGGACGACATCCCCGGAACTCAGCCGATACATGGATCACCCGCAGCCTTCGCGAATACCGCCCGAGCCGTTTGCATGGCTGGGCATCAACGGCGTGATCCGATTGCAGGAATTGCGTGCAGGCCGCGAGGGGTGAACCTTCGCCGCGCAATAAGAGGCACGCGCCGGGCGCGGCTTCAATAAAGATGGGAACAAGAAACCAGGAGTAAGAGCGATGAAGACGATGTGGAAGGCGCTTTGCGCCGCCGCCATGATTGGAATGAGCATGCTTCCCGCCCGTGCGGAAGAAAAGACCATCAACATGGGCACGTTGTCCTGGGAGGATCTGACACCTATTACCGGTATCACCAAAAAGGTCCTTGAAGATTCCGGTTATACCGTCAAGGTCACCGAATTCTCCGAATGGGGCATCGCTTACGCCGCTCTCGCAAAGGGCGACATTCAGGTTCTGGCCTCGCAGACCGACTATGTGGCCCAGGATTACTGGAACAAGAACAAGAACCGCCTCGAGAAGATCTCGCCGGTTTCGCACGGTCTTTATCAGGGCATCGCGGTTCCGAAATACGTGCCGATCGACAGCCTCGAACAGCTCAATGAGAACAGCGACAAGTTCAGCGGCAAGATCATCGGTATCGAGCCGGGCTCCGGCCTGATGAAGGACGCGTCGAACGCCGTCAAGGACTACGGCATCAAGCTGCAATTGGTGGAAGGCAGCACCGCGGCCATGACGGCGGCGCTGAAGTCGGCCTATGATCGCAAGGAATGGATCGCGGTGACGGTCTGGGAACCGTCATGGATGGTCCAGAAATATGAAGTGAAATATCTCAAGGATCCGAAGGGCGTCTTCCCGCCGCCGCAGGGTTATTACTGGATCGGCCAGAAGGGTTTCTCCGCCGACAATCCGCATGCCCGCGAAGTCATGGCCAGCGTCTACGTGCCGATCGCCGATATCACCGCGATCAATGGTGCGGTCAAGGACGGCAAGACGATGGACCAGGCCGTGCAGGACTGGATCGGTGCCCATGCCGACCTGATCAAGCGTTGGGAAAATATCAAGAAGAACTGATCGCGCAATGGCCGCCCGGCACCGGTCGGGCGGCTTTTGTCAAAGCAACCAGAGAAGCCAGCGTAATTGGCTCAAGGGAACCGCCATGAAAATCGACGCTGCTCAATCGAGCGAAATCCTGATCGACTGCCAGTCTCTCTGGAAGGTCTTCGGCGACAAGACAGGCGCCGCGATGCGATCGATTGCCGAACGCGGGCTTGGCAAGAAGGAAGTGCTGCAGCAATTCAACTGCGTTGTCGGTGTGAACAATGCCAGCCTGCAGGTTCGGCGCGGCGAAATCTTCTGCATCATGGGCCTTTCAGGCAGCGGAAAGTCGACACTGATCCGCATGCTGAACAAGCTCATCACGCCCAGCGCCGGCAAGGTGCTGGTCAAGGGACGGGACGTCGCTGCCCTGTCGCCGCCCGATCTGCGTGAAATGCGGGCGAAGAACATCGGTATGGTGTTTCAGAACGTGGCGCTCCTGCCGCACCGGACGGTCCTTGAAAACGCCGCCTTCGGCCTTGAAGTTCAGGGCATATCAAAGACCGAGCGCAACAGCACGGCAAAGCAGGCTCTCGAAAAGGTTGGTCTGGCCGACTGGCTTGAGCGATACCCGGCTGAACTGTCGGGCGGAATGCAGCAGCGTGTCGGTCTCGCGCGCGCTTTGGCTTCCGATCCCGAAATCATTCTCATGGACGAGCCGTTCAGCGCGCTTGACCCGCTGATCAGGCGGCAGCTGCAGGACGAATTCCGCCAGCTGACAAAGCAGCTCGGCAAGTCCGCCGTATTCATCACCCATGATCTAGATGAGGCGATCCGCATCGGAGACCGCATCGCGATCATGAAAGACGGCGCGATCATTCAGACCGGGACTGCCGAAGACATCATTCTCAATCCGGCGGATGATTATGTTGCGGAATTCGTGGCCGGTATTTCCCGCCTGCATCTGATCAAGGCGCATTCGGTCATGCACAGTGTCAGCGACTACAGGAAGGACCAGCCGAATTCGGACCTTTCGACGCTGGTACGCACGACGCCGGACGCCGACATTGATGAGCTGATTTCGCTGACGATGCAGTCGGAACGGGATGCGATCGCCGTGGTCGATAACGAGCAGGTCGTTGGCATCGTCACCCCCCGCAGTCTCCTCATGGGCGTCAAGGGTTCCTCCAACAACGACCGCGCGGCGGCGTGATCTTTAGCTGGAGCTTTGTGAAATGGACACTTCAGGCTTCACAGACGCCTTCGATGAATGGACGGATGCAACGCTGGAATGGGTGAGCGAGAATGGCGAATCCCTTTTCGATTACGTTCGGCTGGTTCTCGAAGGTCTCTATAATGGTATTCTCTGGCTGCTGGAGCTGCCGCCTTTTTATCTGGTGGCGGTCGTCGTGGCGCTGGTAGGCTGGCGGCTTGTCAATCGCTGGTTCGCGGTTCTGAGCGGTCTCGCTCTTGTTCTCTGTTACGCCATGGGTCTCTGGCCGGAAACCATGAGCACGCTGGCGCTGGTATTGACCGCCACTGTGCTGGCGCTGGCCATCGGTATTCCAATCGGCATTGCGGCGGGTTTCTTCACCGCGCTCGACAGGTTCATGGAGCCGGGGCTGGACCTGATCCAAACGTTACCGCCCTATATCTATCTGCTGCCGGCCATTGCGCTTCTCGGATACGGCCCCGCCACGGCACTGATCGCCACCGTTGTTGTCGCCATTCCCCCTGCGATCCGCCTGACCTCGCTCGGCATCAGAATGACACCAAACGAGTTTCTCGAGCTGGGCGAGGCAATCGGCATGACGCCGCGCAAGATGTTCTTCAAGATCCGCCTGCCGTTTGCGCTTCCGAGCATCATGGCCGGTGTCAACCAGAGCCTGATGATGGCCTTCGGCATGGTGGTGATCGCGGGCATCGTCGGTTCCGGTGGGCTCGGCGAGACGATCTATGGATCGATCCGCACGCTCGATATCGCGACATCGATCAACGGTGCGATTGCAATCGTCGTCCTGACGATGGTGCTTGATCGCATTACCCAGAGTGCCGCCCGTATCGGGGCAGGGAGGAAGTGATGGCTGATACAACCCTGCAGTTTTCACCCGGTGCCTTCCTGGCTCCGGCCGTCGACTGGCTCAACACCAACCTGCATCCGCTTTTTGCGGCAATTGGCTATGTGGTGGAAGCCGTCCTTTCGGCCCTTGAGGCGACGCTGCTTTCGGTGCCACCTTATGCGTTGATCGTGATTGTTTTTATCGCCGCGTTTTTTGCCGTCAGCATCAGGGCGGCGATCCTTGCCGGCCTGTGTCTCGGTTTCTGCCTGCTCGTAGGTCTGTGGACCGCGTCGATGCAGACGGTGGCGCTGGTGACTGTCGCCGTCCTGATCTCGGTTGCGATCGCATTTCCGATCGGCGTCCTGTGCTCCCGGCACAAGACGCTGGAAGCAATCGTCCGCCCGGTTCTCGACGTCATGCAGACGGTGCCGCCCTGGGTCTATCTGATCCCGGCGGTTATGATCTTCAGCCTCGGGCGCGTACCGGCGATCATTGCGACGATTGTTTACGGTATCCCGCCCATGCTGCGGCTGACGACATTGGCTTTCAATCAGGTGCCACGGGAATTCCTGGAGCTTGGGAGCGCCATTGGCGCGCACCCGCGCTCGGTGCTGTGGAAGATCGAAATCCCGCTCGCCAGACAGACGCTTCTCGTGGGCCTCAACCAGTGCATCCTTCTGTCTCTGGCCATGGTGGTGCTTGCCGGTCTTGTCGGAGCGGGAGGGCTCGGCGCTGAAGTCACGCGTGGTCTGACGCGAATGGAAATGGGTCTTGGCCTGCGTGCCGGCCTTGCGATTGTTGCCGTCGCACTTCTTCTCGATCGGCTGAGCCGCGGTCTGCTTGATCGTAACACGGTCGCGAGACCCGCACTGGATTGAGGAAAGCCCGTGAGACATTCGTTCTTTTGCATCGATGCCCATACCTGCGGAAATCCCGTCCGCCTCGTCGCAGCCGGTGGACCGATGCTGCCGCATCTTCCAATGGGCGAGCGGCGGGAAATCTTCATTCGCGAGCATGACTGGGTCCGTCGGGCGCTGATGTTCGAGCCGAGGGGGCATGACATCATGTCGGGCGCCATCATCTATCCGGCGCATCGCGCCGATTGTGATTTCGCCGTCCTTTTCATTGAGGTCAGCGGCTGCCTGCCGATGTGCGGTGCCGGAACGATCGGGGTCGTCACCGCCGCCATTGAAGAAGGTCTGGTGAAACCTCGCACGCCGGGTGTCGTTGCAATCGAGACGCCCGCCGGCAGGGTGGATGTCACCTACACGATGAAGGATGGTTTCGTTGATGCGGTCCGGCTCCATAATGTCGCGAGCTACCTTCACCAAAGCGACATCGAGGTCGATGTCCCCGGTATCGGCCGGCTTGTCGTCGATATCGCTTATGGCGGCAATTTTTACGCCGTCATCGAGCCCCAGAAACACTGGGAAGGCTTCGAAGGAATGACCGCATCGCAAATTATCGAATACAGCCAGAAGCTTCGTCATGCTCTCAAGAGTGTTTGCGATCCCGTCCACCCCGATGACGAGCGCATCAGGGGCGTGCATCACGCCATCTGGTGTGATGTGCCCGTCGATAGCGGTGCCGATGGCCGGTCGGCGGTGTTTTATGGCGACAAGGCGATTGACAGATCTCCGGGCGGCACCGGCACATCCGCACGCATGGCGCAGCTCCATGGAAAAGGACGCCTGCCGGTCGGTTCAACCTATAGAAACGAGAGCATCATCGGCACGATCTTCGAAGGGCGTGTCGAAAGCGCCGCAAATATCGGTCCCTTTGAAGGGATAATCCCAAGCATTGGCGCCTGGGCGCGCGTCATCGGACACAACACGATCTATGTCGATGATCGCGACCCGCTTGCCCACGGGTTTCAGATTTTGTGAGTGGGTGAGGCAACGGCGAGGAGAGCGAGGCGATGCGTCCGGAACAGCACAAAGAGGGTGAGGCAACGGACCAGACAAACCGGCTCAAGGTTGGCTTCGTGCTGGCGCGCTCATTCACGCTGTCTGCCTTTGCGATGTTCGTTGATACCCTGCGCCTTGCGAGCGACGAACAGGATCGCTCGGGACGGGTGAAAGCCGACTGGCAGGTGCTGGGCAGCACCCGTCATCTCATCATTTCAAGCTGCGGTGTTCAGGTCGCCCCGACATCGGATTTTGTCGATCCCGCCCGGTTCGATTATATCGCCGTCATCGGCGGATTGCTGAACAGGGAAGCCCCCGTCGATCATGAGACGATCGCGTTTTTAAAGCTTGCCGATGCGAGGAAGGTTCCCTTGCTCGGTATCTGCACCGGCACCTTCATTCTGGCTGAAGCGGGGTTGATGAAGAACCACGACGTCTGCGTGAGCTGGCTTCATGCCAAGGCGTTCAGGGAGCGGTTTCCCGGACTGTCAGTCCGGCCGGACAGGATTTTCAATCTCGACAGGCGCCGGGGTTCCTGCGCCGGAGGCAGCAGTGCCGCCGATATGGCCGCTGCCCTCGTCCGGCGCCACATCAGCCCCGATGCGGAGCGAAACGCCCTTGAAGTGTTGCAGATCGAGAAGGCGCGCTCCCATCTGGAAATCCAGCCAAGAAGACCGCTTTACGAGGAGTACAGTGACACGCGTCTCAGGGCGGTCATGATCATGATGGAACAGCATCTGGACGGTGATATGCCGATTGCTCAGCTTGCGGCATTCGTGGGGGTGACGCGCAGGCAGCTGGAGCGGATCTTCGAGAAGGAGGCGGGCATTTCGCCGGCGCGGGCCTATGTGCGGGTGCGCCTTGAGCGTGCCAAGGTGCTTCTCACGCAGACGAAATTGCCACTGACCGATATTGCGCTCGATCTCGGCTTTCACACGGCCTCGCAATTCACACGCTCATTCAAGAAGGAATTCGGGCAGACCCCGTCACACCTGCGTTCCACTTTTCTGGGCGCGCGCTGATTCCGTGCGTCAGAAGCGCCGATGATCGATATTACCGGGGGCTTGCAAGAACGGGAGACGGCATCCTTGTGTGTGATGCCGTTCAACCCATGCCGGTGTTTAGCGGTCGATGACAAGATCGCTAAGCGGCCGCGAGCAGCAAGGCAAAAACATTCCGGCGTCGATCTCGCGTTGCCTTATCCCGCCATTGTGGTTCATGTCGACGGTGCCGGACACCAGCTTTGATTTGCATGTGCCGCAGACGCCGTTGGAGCAGGACGAGGGCAGGCGAACCCCGGACTTTTTTGCCGATGACAAAACGGTCTGGTCGCTTCGCACTTCAATATTCCGGCCCTGTTTCTGAAATTCAACCTGCCATAACCGGCTCGCCGCGGCCTCCTCTGCTGAAAGCCCCGTTTCATCGATCACCGCCGCGTCGAAGCTCTCCTCGATATAGTTTTGCGCTGGAACCCCGAGCGCCGATGAAATCAAACGGGCTGCCGCCATGAAAGGCGCCGGGCCGCAGCACATGACGGTTCGATCAGCAATATCGGGTACGGCAAGCTTCATGAATTCGGCTGTGATGCGGCCGGTGAGGCCCGGCCATGACGGCTCTCCAAGCACTGTTTCAGGAAGAAAATGCAGACGCAGCCCCTTCATTCGAGCGGCAAGACAGTTCAGTTCATCGCGGAATATCAGATCGAGCGGTGTCCGCGCCGCGTGCATGAAGACGACATCTGCGGGTTCACAGCGATCCGCGAGGTCGCGGAGGATCGACATCACCGGGGTTATTCCCGAACCGCCGGAGAGAAGAAGCAGTTTGGAAGAGACGGCATGCGGGCGGATGAAGTGCCCAAGCGGGCCTTGCGCGCTGACCGTCATGCCCCTGGCCAGATTGTCGTGAAGCCAGTTCGATACCCGACCGTTCGCCACGCGCTTGACCGTGACGCTGAAAGCATTCGACCGGTGGGGTGATGACGAGATGCTGTAGCAGCGCGCTTCGGCATCGTTCCCCATCGGAAAATCGAAGAGAAAATACTGGCCGCCTTCGAAATCGAACCGCTTGCCATGCGGGGATGCGAAGGTGAAACTCTTTACATCATGGGTTTCCTGATGAACGTCGATGCAGACGAGCGTGTCGTCATGCTCCGGATCCCACACGCCGCGATCTACAACCGCATCGCTTTTCCTTGTTGCGAGATCAATATCCATTGGCGCGCATCCGGTCGATGTACCACGTCGCGAACTTGTCGAGATTGGTTTCGGAAAAACGGGAATAGGGGCCGGGCCGATAGGCGGGATCGAGGGCGCCGGCATGGGAGCGGGCGACCAGATCCGCATCCTGATCGGTGGTCGCGATCCACACATCGGTCAGCTTGTCGAAATCATAGTCGACACCTTCAACGGCGCCCTTGTGAACCAGCCATTTCGTGCGCACGAGGGTTTTTCCGGCCGAGAGCGGAATGACGATTGCAACAACCGCATGGTCACCCATGAAGTGATTCCAGGAATTGTGTCCCCAGAGATGTGTGTCGCCCAGATCCTTTCGGGTCATATGGCCGAGAAGTCTGGCGGAAGCGGCCGTCGCATCATGGGTCTGGGATTCGCCGGCGCCGGAAATGATCAGACGCTGCGTTCTGAAGTTGGTTGCGCAATCCGTAAGCTGTTCGACGGCCGAGGAGGGAAAGCCATCCGTTTCCCATGCCCTTGTCCGCTCTTCATAAAGCCGGAAATGTTCCTCGGCCTGTTCCCGGTCTTCGGGGCTCAATGTCTCCGGGTCGAAACCGAAGTCGAGATCGACGAAGGAAACGCAGAGTTCCGGATGGTTTGCCGAGCAATGATAGCACTCGCGGTTGTTTTCCATCGTCAGCTTCCAGTTGCCGTCCTCGATAACGTCGGTCTGATGTGCGATCTTCGCATTGCGGATGTCATAGGGGGCGAGACGCTCCGCCATCGTCCGTTCGAGGAGGTCGATATCTTCTGGCGGATTGTCGGAAAGACAGACGTAAATCAGGCCGCCGATCGATTTGAAGTTCACCTGCTTCAGGCTGTGACAATTCTTGTCGAAGTCCTTGCCCATATGCGGCGCATAGCTGAGCTCGCCGGTCAGTTCATAGGTCCAGGTGTGGTAGGGGCAGACGAGCTTCGAGATAATCGTACTGCCGGCATCCAGCAGACGCGCACCGCGATGGCGACAGACATTGTGCAGCACGCGGATTTCACCTTCGTCGTCCCGCAGGAGGATGAGGCTGGTCCTGCCGATGTCGACCACCGTGGCGTCGCCGGCTTCCGGAACGTCGCAGTCGAGACCCACACAGATCCAGTGCTTGTGAAAAAATACCTCGATGTCGGCTTCGAACACATCGTCGCGCGTATAGAGACCGGCTGGCAGGGAGTGCCCGTTGGTGCGGGCATCGAGCAATGACGAAATGGATGATGCGAGCTTGTTTAGCATGATATCCCCTGATGCTTGTTTGCATGGAGATTGCGCTTGCATCCCTTGTTTCTCAACGGCATTAATTCTCAGGCTGGTATAATGAAATGTAATGCAAAGAAGGTGTCATGCAGTTTCGCAAACGCCTGCCGTCGCTTACGGCGCTGATCATGCTCGAGGCGGTTTTGCGTCGGAGAAGCTTCACCGCTGCCGCCGGGGAGCTTGGCGTCACCCAGGCGGCGGTCAGCAGACAGATCGCCCTGCTGGAGGATGAGCTGGGCGTGCCGATGTTCATCCGCAAGCACCGGGCGATTGAGCCCACCGCCGCCTGCGAGGCTCTGGGAGCGTCATTGGCGCAAAGCTTCGTCAACATCGCGGAGACGATCGATGCCATCAAGGGATCGGCGAAAGACGTTGTCACCATCGGCGCGACGGTCGCGTTTTCGTCCTTCTGGCTGCTTCCGCGCCTTGCCGATTTCCGTGCGCAGAACCCTGGAATTCAGATCCGGGTCGTTTCACAGGATACACGCATCAACCTTGATGACGGCGATATCGATATAGCCATCCGGTACGGCGTTCCTCCGTTCAGTGACGGAACGGTCATCGCGTCGCGCGACGATGTGCTTATGCTGGTATGTTCACCCGGTTATCTGGAAAAGCGCGGGGCAGGGTCTCTGGCGGCTGCCGATGAACTGATAGAAACGGATGTTGAAGACAGGTCCTGGCTTTCATGGAGCCACTGGCTTTCCAGCCTCGATCTCTGCTTCGAGATAAAGCCGACCCTGCGCTTCAATCACTATACCGAAACCATTTTTGCCGCGCGCGAAGGGCAGGGGCTGGCGCTGGGGTGGGGACTTCTTGTGAAGACCTTTCTGGATGACGGGACACTGGTGCCTTTTGATGACACCAGAATGCCTTCAGGCGCGCGCTACAACGTTGTCTTGCCAACCAAATCGCGAAGGACAATGGCGACCGATCGCGCGGCGGCCTGGCTTACCGCGGCGCTGCATGGCTGAGTGGAATCGTCTCCACCTGGGCGGTGGCTACTTTACCTTTGAAGTATCGAGCCCTTGCCGCATGATAGTTTGGCTTACGGAAGCGCGCCGAGCCGGCGGCTAAATATCTGAGATCATGGGCAATGTGGCGGTGTGGTTTTCTCCGGTCACAATCGGCCAGCAATGGCATTGACTTTCGTGAAATATCACAACATTCTAGTTTGCGGATGAGGAGGCATGTCCGGCGGTGGAGGAAACGTCCGCCGGATATGCGTATAAGGATGGAGGATCCAAATGGCTTATCTGCATTCAAGACGCGGAGTTGTTCGCGGCGTTCTGGCATCGGCGTTGCTGGTCTCGGCCCTGTCGGGCACGGCCTTCGCGCAGCAGGCGAAAGAGAAAATCACATTTGCTGCGGCGATGTTCTCCGAGGCGGGGCGCGGCGACCGCGCCAAGGCGTGGGTTCAGAAATTCAACGAAAGTCAGGACAAGATCGAGGTCGAGCCGATTGCGATCCCGTTCTCCAGCTTCGCCAACACGGTCTTCACGCAGATGGGCGGCGGCGGTGGCCCGGATCTGGTCCGCTTCGACCAGATCGACTATTTCGCAGCCGTCCCGTCGGGGCGCGTCCTTTCCCTCGATGGCCTTGTCGATCCATCGCAATATAAATTCATCGGTCCGGACAAATATCTGGCTGTGAATGGCAAGCGTTATGGCGTGATCTTCGATTCCACCGGTTACGGGCTTCTCTACAACAAGGATATCGTCAAGGGCGCGCCGCCGACGACATTCGAGGATTTCCTCAAGGTCGCCAAGGAAACGACGGGTGATGGCAAATATGGCTACGCATACCGCGCCACGATGGCCGAGCGGGCCGGTTTCTGGCAGGACGTCTGCAATTTCGTTTACGGATTTGGTGGCCGCTGGAGCGACGCTGCCGGCAATCTGACGGTAAACAGCCCGGAGGTCATCAAGGGTATCGAGGCCTATAAGGCGGTCTACGATCTCGATGTCACTCCGAAAGGCGCCGATGCCGCCACCTACCGGCGCATGTTCTGGGAAGGCAAGATTGCCATGAATGTCGACAATGGCGGCGTTGCGGCGATCTTCCACCAGAATTCCCCGAACCTTCCCTTTGCCGCCGCACCTTCTCCTTTCCCGACGCCCGCCCAGGGCCTGATCATGACCATGCTGTCGATCAACGCCAATACCAAGCACAAGGATGCGGCCGTTACCTTCCTGAAATGGGCGCTGGAACCGGAAAATCAGCAGGGCCTGCAAAAGGCCATGGGAACCATCGTCGGTACGGTGACGCAATATTCCGCCGAGGATCTGGCGGCGCAGCCCTGGCTCACCGTTTATGACAAGCAGGTCGAAACCGCGGTCCCGCAACTGGTCATGGGGCTTGAGACGAAGACGCCGGAAATCCAGCAGATCGTGCTTGAGAGCGTGCTGAAGGTTCTTCAGGGCGGGGAAAACCCCAAGGACGCCATGGATGCCGCGCAGCGGCTGATCGAGCGACGGGTGCTGCGCCGCTGATGCGGCGCAGACTTTGCCTGCAATTTCCAGATAGCGAGTAATGTCGATGCGATCATCCGGCTCACGAAGCGGGATCGAGGGCAGCCGGTGGACACCTTATTGGTTCGCCGCGCCTGTCGCCCTTTATCTTCTGCTGTTTCAAATCTACCCCTTGTTGCAGGAGCTGAAGCTTAGTTTCACATCGACTTCGCTGCTGTCTCCCGACGACCAGCTCTTTGTCGGTTTCGAAAACTATCTCTATATCTTCGAAACCAGCGATTTCGCGCAGGTTCTCTGGGTCACGCTGATCTATACGATCCTCTGCGTCGTGCTGGCGATCGGCTTCGGTCTCGGTACGGCGCTGCTTCTCAACAACCCCTTTACCGGACGCGGCATCGCCCGCGCTCTGGTAACGGTGCCCTGGGCGGCGCCGCCGGTTGCCGTTGCGCTGATCTTCACCTGGATGCTCAACTCGCAATATGGCGTGTTCAATTATGCGCTGAGAGTGCTGGGCCTGCCGTTTTCCAATGAAAACTGGCTGGACAATCCGTCGCTTGCCCTGCCTGCCATCATGATCACGACCATCTGGCAGATATTTCCGTTTTCTTCGGTGGTCATTCTGGCAGCCTTGCAGGGCGTTCCATCGGAAGTGCGCGAAGCCGCGATCATTGATGGAGCCGACCGGTTCAACGTCTTCAAGACGGCTGTGTGGCCAACCATCCAGCCGACCGTGCTGCTGCTCGCGCTGTTCGTCACCATATGGTCGCTGCGCCGTTTCGATCTGATCTGGCTGATGACGCAGGGAGGGCCGATCGGTGCGACCAATACGCTGGTGATCGAGCTTTACCGTCAGGGCTTCGTCTATCGCGAGCTTGGCAGTGCCGCCTCCATCGGCATGGTGGGCCTCGCCATCGCGCTCGTCGTGACAATGATCTACTTCAAGATATCGCAGCGTGCCGAACGTGCGCAGGGGAGACGCGCATGAAAGCCTCTCCCTGGCAGCATAGCCTGCGCATGATCAGCGTTCTCGCCCTTCTTGGTGTTGCGGTCTTCCCGATTTATTGGATGCTCGTGACATCGCTCACCACGTCTTCAGAGCTATTTGCCGCAACCCCGCAGTTCCTGCCGTCGTTTTCGGAACTGAATGTTTATCAGGACGTGTTCAAGACCATACCGGTTGCGACATGGCTGAAAAACAGCGTGATCGTTGCTTCCGGCACGACGGTGCTGAGCATTGTGCTGGCGATCCTGCCCGCCTATGCGCTCTCCCGTTTCCGGTTCGCCGGTCTTGCGCTTCTCGGCTTCGTGCTGTTTGCCACCCAGATGCTGCCCGAAGCCATGCTGGTCGTGCCGCTTTACGCCATCTTCGGCGATCTCGGGCTGCTCAATACTTTGACCGGCCTGATCCTCGCCAACACCGCCTTTACGGTGCCGGTCATCGCCTGGATTCTCAAAGGCGCCATCGACGCGGTGCCGATCGAGGTGGAGGAGGCCGCCCGCATGGAAGGATGCTCCAAGCTCGACGTGGTGCTTCTGATCGTGGTGCCGCTGATCGGGCCGACACTCGCCGCCGCCTCGGTCATCGCATTCTTCAATGGCTGGAACGAGTATGTTTTCGCCCAGACGCTTATCAGCAGCGAAAGTCTGCGCACCGCCTCGGTGGGGCTTGCCGGTTTCGTCGGCGAGTTGTCGACGCCGGTTCATTCCGTCATGGCCGTCGGCTTCATCTACACGCTTCCCGCTGTCCTGTTTTACCTTCTTGTCCAGCGTTATGTCGTGGCCGGTATGACGGCCGGCAGCGTCAAGGGCTGATAAAGGATTTTTGAAATGGCATCCATTACCCTGAAAAGCGTCAGCAAGAGTTTCGGCGCGAAGGACGTTATCCGCAATATCGATATCGCCGTTTCGGACGGCGAGTTTCTGGTGCTGCTCGGCCCTTCGGGCTGCGGAAAATCGACGCTTCTGCGCATGCTGGCCGGTCTTGAAAGCATTTCCGGCGGAGAAATACTGATCGGCAGCCGCCGCGTCGACAATCTGCCGCCAAGCGATCGCGACATGGCCTTCGTTTTCCAGTCCTATGCGCTCTATCCGCATCTGACCGTGCGCAGGAACATGACGTTTCCGCTGGTGATGAAACAGTTCCGCTGGTGGCATCACCTGCCGATCATCGGAGGCCTTGTCAGGCGGCGGATCGAGAATTCGCCGCAGGTGAAGGAAATGGTACAGCGCAATGCGAAGATACTGGGCCTGACCGAGATGCTGGACCGGTTTCCGCGCACCCTGTCGGGCGGGCAGCGGCAGCGCGTCGCGCTGGGCCGGGCGATGGTGCGGCAGCCTGAAGTCTTCCTGATGGATGAACCGCTTTCCAATCTGGACGCCAAGCTCAGGACGTCGATGCGGGCGGAAATTTCCAAGCTGCATGCCGATATCGGCGGTACATTCGTTTACGTGACCCACGATCAGGTCGAGGCCATGACGATGGGAAGCAAGATTGCGCTGATGCGCGACGGCGTGGTTCAGCAATTCGGTTCGTCCCGCGAAATCTATAGCGATCCGGCCAATACCTATGTCGCGCGCTTTATCGGCACGCCGCCGATGAACCTTATCGAAGCCGATGCGGCAAGTGGTGTCGTCAGCGTCGGTGGCATTGCGCTGGCATTGCCGCAGGGCCTGTCGGCAGCGGTGAGGGAGAACGGCAAGGTTCTGTTCGGCATCCGCCCGAATGCGATCAGGCTGACGCCTGAACGTCAACCCGGCAGCGTCGACGGAACGGTGACGCTGGTCGAGCATATTGGGGCCGAATCCGTCATCGCGGTCACGCTCAGCAATGCCCGCACGGCGCATCGCGAGGAAGGTGAACTGGACGCCGTCATGGTCACCGAACAGGGCTACACCGGGCTTAAAGTCGGTGATCCGGTTTCGCTGGCGTTCAACCTTGATGAAGCCGTTCTGTTTTCGGCTGAAACCGGTCTGCGGCTGCGCCCATAATCTCAGCACCGGAGCCGGATCATGAAGGACGCAAGGGGCGATACCTCACAGCGAGATCAGCGATTCCAGGCTGGAATCGAGGATGGACGGGTCGATGTCCCTCTCCAGCGCATCGAACATCCGGTCGACATAGTCGATCAGTTGGTCGGACGCCTCGACGGCGAGAGCGACATTCCGCTTGGCGATTGCCTCGAGTATGCCGATATGGCTCTGGATGCTTCCGGCAAGGCTTTCCGCGCCGCCGATATTGCGGTGGTGGATAAGGCCGATACGTCGGAACAGGGTGTGGAGCGGCCGCAGCGTATGCTCGAGGAAGGGCTCTCCCGCCGCCAGCAGGATCAGCCTGTCGATGCGGCGGTCGAAAATATTGAAATCGCCGATCGCCATCGTGTCGCGCTGGTCTTTCAGAATGCGGGTGATGTGCAGCATCTGCGAACGGTGCGTGGACGTGGAGTGCTCGGCGGCCAGCGACACGACAAAACGCTCGAGGTCGCGCCGCAAGCGCAGAAGCATTCGCTCGCGGGCAAGGTCGATGGGCGCAATCTGCAGGCCATGACGGGGTTGAATGATCACGAGCGTATCGGCGGCCAGCCGGCTGACCGCCTGATGCACGGGTGTGCGGCTCAATCCGGTCTCTCTCTGCAAATCCTGAATGGAAAGAAAGCGGCCCGGCTTGAGCTCGCAGGTAATGATCAGGTGCTCGATGCGCTCATAGGCAAGTTCCGTCAGGTTGACGCTGTTGCGTCTCTTTTTCTCCTGCGGATTGCCGTCCTCATCTTTCGTCCCGTTCTTGTCTTCACCGGTCATGCTTCATTCCTCGAGATTCTGCCTGAGGTTACCGTTCCGTCTCGTCAGTTGCAAAATGCAATGACAGGAAATTTCTCAATATTTCAGATTTCCAGAGTTTTCAAAGGAAGTGCCGGGGCGGCAGGGGAGCTTTTCGCCAGTAGGCGGCACCATCAAACCAGAAAATGTCTCGCTTGAAGGCTGCTCATGCTCCGTCATGGCGAAATCAGGAAGGAAAATTCGATGTTAGGCGTTATCATTCACGCGCAGAAGGATCTGCGGATCGAGCCCGTGGCAAGCGTCGCCCCGGCTGCCGGTCAGGTTAGAATAGCGGTCAAGGCCGGGGGCATTTGCGGTTCCGATCTCCATTATTATCTGCATGGAGGCTCCGGCAGCATCCGCGTGCGCGAACCGATGGCACTCGGTCACGAGATGGCGGGCATCATCGAAGAATGCGGCGCCGGCGTTTCGCATCTGGTGCCGGGCATGCGGGTATCGGTCAATCCGAGTTCACCGTGCTACGAGTGTGAATATTGCCGGGAGGGCGCCCATAACCAGTGCATGAACATGCAGTTCATGGGCAGCGCCATGCGCCTGCCGCATGCGCAGGGTGGTTTTCGCCAGAGCATTACCGTCAGTGCTGCCCAGGCTATTCCGATCGCCGACACCGTTACCATGGCGGAAGCGGCCATGGCCGAGCCGCTTGCGGTCGTTCTGCATGCCATGAAACAGGCAGGGCCGCTTCTGGGCAAGCGTGTGCTGGTGACGGGCTGCGGTCCGATCGGGGCTTTGTGTGTGCTGGTCGCGCGCAATGCAGGCGCTGCGGAGGTCATCGCGACGGATGTGGGCGAATTCCCGCTGCAGGTTGCCAGCAGACTCGGTGCCACCGAGGTTCTCAACATGAAGACGACACCGGAAGCGCTTGTGCCCTACGCCACGGGCAAGGGTACGATCGACATATTGTTCGAGGCATCGGGCAATCAGGCTGCACTCAATGGCGCGCTTGCGGCCATTCGTGCCGGCGGCATCATCATCCAGCTCGGACTTGGCGGTGATGTGACCCTGCCGATCAATGCGATCGTCACCAAGGAATTGCAGTTGCGCGGCACCTTCCGGTTCGACGGTGAATTCCGGCAGGCCGTCGACCTGATGAACTCCGGCCGCATCGATCTGAAGCCACTCGTAACCCACACATTGCCTTTTCAGGAGGCTGATGAGGCCTTCATGCTGGCCACCGACCGGTCGCGGGCGATGAAGGTACAATTGTCGTTCTGAAAGGCGTCAGGCATGAATTCTGTATCAACCATGTCCCTCTCGGGAAAAGTAGCCCTCGTTACCGGCGGCAATGGCGGTATCGGGCTGTCAATGGCCGTTGGTCTGGCAAAGGCCGGCGCAAGGGTGGTGATTGCCGGGCGCAACCCGCGCAAGGGCGAGGATGCCGTCCGGCTTCTTGATGCAACAGGAGGTTCAGGCCGGTTTCTGGAACTGGATATCAGTGATGACAACGCCAGCAGAAAGGCCATCGGAGATCTGGTGCAGGCAGAAGGCCGGCTCGACATCCTCGTCAACAATGCCGGCATCAATGTCCGCCGCGCGCCGGAAATCTTTGATCTCTCCGACTGGAACCGCATCATTCAAACCAATCTGACTGCGGCATTCGTCTGCTCAAAGGCGGCTTACCCGGCGATGAAGGCAGCCGGTGAGGGTAAGATCATCAATATCGGCTCCATGACATCCATATTCGGCGCTTCTTTCGCACCCGCCTATGGGGCGAGCAAAGGCGGTATCGTCCAGCTGACCCGATCGCTCGCCGTTGCCTGGGCGCCGGACAACATTCAGGTCAACGCCGTTCTGCCGGGATGGATCGACACGGATCTGGGCGCTTCGGCCAGGCAGGAGGTGGAGGGGCTGAACCAGAAAGTACTTTCTCGCACGCCTGCCGGGCGCTGGGGGCGCGGGGAGGATTTCGAGGGCATTGCCGCCTTTCTTGCCGGTCCCGGCTCCGGCTTCATCACCGGTGCCGCCATCCCCGTCGATGGCGGATATTCAATATCCGGCTAAATAATGGCTCGAACCGCCGGCGCAGGCGCGGAGGAGAACACCATGAAGATCACAAAACTCACCACCTATATCGTTCCACCACGCTGGCTGTTCCTCAAGATCGAGACGGATGAGGGCATTACCGGCTGGGGTGAGCCCGTGGTGGAAGGCAGGGCGCTGACGGTTCAGGCTGCCGTGCATGAGCTGGAGGATTATCTCATCGGCAAGGATCCGTTCCTGATCGAGGATCACTGGACGGTCATGTATCGCGGTGGCTTTTATCGGGGCGGCGCGGTCCATATGAGTGCCATTGCCGGGATCGATCAGGCGCTCTGGGATATCAAGGGCAAGGCGCTCGGCCAGCCGGTCCACGCGCTGCTTGGCGGCCAGTGCCGCGACAGGATCAAGGTCTATTCATGGATCGGCGGTGATCGCCCGAGTGACGTCGCGAAGAATGCGCGGGACGTCGTTGCCGCGGGATTCAAGGCGATCAAGCTGAATGGCGCTGAAGAGCTGCAGATTGTCGACGGCAACGACAAAATCGACGCCATCGTCGCGACGATAGGCGCCGTGCGCGATGCGGTGGGGCCGCATATCGGAATAGGCGCCGATTTCCATGGCCGGGTTCACAGGCCAATGGCCAAGGTGCTGGCACGGGAACTCGAGCAGTTCAAGCTGATGTTCATCGAAGAGCCGGTGCTTTCGGAAAATCTCGAGGCGCTGAAGGAAATTGCCAATCATTGCTCGGCGCCGATCGCGCTCGGCGAACGGCTTTACTCGCGCTGGGATTTCAAATCCGTTCTCTCCGGCGGCTATGTCGATATCATCCAGCCTGATCTTTCGCATGCGGGCGGAATTACCGAATGCCGCAAGATTGCGACGATGGCGGAGGCTTATGACGTTGCCCTTGCGCCGCATTGCCCGCTTGGACCGATTGCTCTGGCCGCCTGCCTGCAAATCGATGCTGTCAGCCACAACGCGTTTATCCAGGAACAGAGCCTTGGCATTCACTACAATCAGGGCAGCGACCTTCTGGACTACATCACCAACAAGGATGTCTTCCGTTACGAGAACGGGTTTGTCGAAATACCGCAGGGTCCCGGCCTGGGTATTGAGGTTGATGAGGCGCATGTGATCGAAATGGCGAGGCAAGGCCATCGCTGGCGTAATCCGCTATGGCGCCATCAGGATGGTAGTGTCGCCGAATGGTAACGCCTGTTTTGACCAAGCAGACGCGACCCGTGGCGGTGCGGCGCGCATCGCCGCAACTACCGCATCGGCGTCCGTGTCTCTCACTGCCGGGAAGGAGGCGATCCCGAAACGGAGCCATGCTGGGCAAACGTCCGGGTGCGGCGGCAGGCGATGTTCACCTCATGGCTTCGTCAGTTGACGCCCGCCCGAAGCAGGACGCCGACGGCCGAGTCGAAATGCTCGGTCATGGCAGCCTCCGCCATCTCCATATTCTGCAGGCTGATCGCTTCAGCGATCCTCTGGTGGCAGCGGATGTTTTCCGTGCGGTTCTCCAGAGTGGCGCGGCTGCGCCAGCCGATATGCCAGGTCTGCTGCGTTACGACGCGGAAAGAGCCGACGATGATTCCATAAAGGGAGTTGCCGGAAGCCTGGGCAATCAGTTCGTGGAAACGAATGTCGAGTTCCATCACCGCCTCCGGTGTTTCGAGCGCGTTGAACATGTCTTCCACGATCTGGAGAAGCTCCCGCGCCTGCGCGTCCGTCCGGCGCAGCGACGCAAGGCTTGCCGTGCGCAACTCAAGCGTGCGCCGAACGTCGAGAACCTGCTGAACGCTGAGCTGCTTCGTTGTCACGGTATGATCGAGAATCATGCTGAGCGGTATCGCATCCGGTGCGGCAACACGTGCCCGGCGACCGGAGCTGACTTCCAGGATTCCAAGCGCGGCAAGGGCACGAAAGGCCTCCCGCGCCACGGACCGGGAAACGTCGAGCTTGGCGGCCATGGCTGTTTCGCTTGGCATGGGGCTGCCCGGCCGAAGCTGGTTTTCGCGCATATAGGCGCGCACGTCGACTATGGCTCGCTCAACGAGACCTATATCTTCTTCGAAAACCTGTCCTACAGCTTTTGCCATTTCGGAATACTACTTTCATAATTTCGGTTGACAGCATTATAAGAGACTGGCAGAAATTCTGCCATAAAAATCGGGCGGAGAGAATCGTCAGTCAGACCTTGATGGAGAAACAGGGCCGCATGCTCTCGCATGCGATCGATGGATTTCCTTTGTCTCTGCGGTTCTCCCGCTGAAATGGCGACCTGGCGAAAGCCGGGCGGATTGAACGGAAGCAATGATGAAGATAACTGCGATCAAGACTTTTCGTGCAGAGGAGTTCTCCAATGTTCTCTGGGTGCATGTGGAGACGGATCAGGGCATTACCGGCCTCGGCGAAACCTTTTACGGGGCGGCGGCCGTTGAGGCCCACATCCACGATACGCTGGCAAGCCGGCTCGTGGGCTGCAATCCGCTTCATATAGAGGCTCTTCACCGGGAAATGCTCAACCTGCCCATGGCGCATGCTTCGACGGGGGCGGAACATCGGGCCGCCTCCGCAATCGACATCGCGCTATGGGATCTGTTCGGCAAGGTGTGTGGGCAGCCCGTTCACCAGATGCTGGGCGGGCTCTGCGTGGAGAAGATGCGCGTCTACAATACCTGCGCCGGAAGCCGCTATGTGCGGACGAAGAAGATCAAGCCGGTCGATACATGGAATTTGGGTGAGGAAGCCGGTCCTTACGAAGACCTCGACGGTTTCATGAACCGGGCGGGCGAACTGGCGGAAGACCTTCTGTCGAACGGGATCACGGCCATGAAGATCTGGCCGTTCGATCCTCCGGCGATGGAAAACCGCGGCCTGTTCATCACGGCGGAACAGATGAAAACGGCGATCAAGCCGTTCGAGCTGATCCGCAAGGCCGTTGGCGACAAGATGGATATCATGGTCGAGTTCCACTCGCTGTGGAACCTGCCGGTTGCCAAGCAGATCGCGCGGGCGCTCGAACCGTTCAAGCCCACATGGTACGAAGATCCGATACGGATGAATTCGCCGCAGGCGCTTGCCGAATACGCGCATTCCACCGATGTGTGGACCTGCGCCTCCGAAACGCTCGGGACACGTTTTGCCTACAAGGACTATCTCGACCGCGACGCCGCCCATGTCGTCATGGCCGACCTGTGCTGGACGGGCGGTTTGACCGAGGGCCGCAAGATCGCGGCCATGGCGGAAACCTATCACCGGCCTTTTGCCCCGCATGACTGCATCGGCCCGGTCGGGTTCGCTGCGGCCATCCATATGAGCTTTTCGCAACCCAACACCCTCATCCAGGAAAGCGTGCGTGCCTTTTACAAGGGCTGGTATCGCGAACTGGTGACGGAAGTTCCGCGTATCGAGGGCGGCTTCGTTTACCCAATGGAAGGCCCCGGCCTCGGCACTGAACTGCAACCGTCCTTCTTCGAACGCTCGGATCTGTCCGTCCGCGTCTCTGAACTCTGAGGGGAATCGTCATGAGCGTGTCACTATTTGATCTGAGCGGCAAGACGGCACTGATCACCGGTTCGTCCCGTGGTTTGGGGCGGGCCTTTGCCGAGGGGCTGGCGAATGCCGGCGCCCGGGTTATCCTCAATGGCGTCGACGCCAAGCGACTGGAAGAGGCGGCCACGGCGATGCGCTCGGCCGGCCGCGACGTGCTGACGGCGGCGTTTGACGTGACCGACGAAGCCGCTGTCATCGCAGCCTTCGAGCGGCTCGACCGGGACGGTATCCGGGTGGATATCCTCGTCAACAATGCCGGCATCCAGTTTCGCAAGCCGATGCTTGAGCTGGAGACCGCCGACTGGCGCCGGGTGATCGATACCAATCTGACCTCGGCTTTCCTTGTTGGCCGGGAGGCGGCGAGGCGGATGGCGGAGCGCGGTTCCGGCAAGATCATCAATATCGGATCGCTGACCTCCGAACTCGCCCGGGCAACGGTTGCGCCTTACACCGTGGCGAAAGGCGGCATCAAGATGCTGACCAAGGCCATGGCGGCAGAGTGGGCCGAAAAGGGCATTCAGGCCAATGCGATCGGCCCCGGCTACATGATCACGGATATGAACGAGGCCTTGCTCGCCAACCCGGAATTTGACGCCTGGGTCAAGGCGCGCACGCCGGCGCGGCGCTGGGGCCGGCCCGAAGAACTGGCGGGAACCGTCATCTATTTTGCGTCCGCAGCGTCCGACTACGTCAATGGCCAGATCGTCTATGCCGATGGCGGCATGATTTCCGTGTTGTAGGCGAGCGCCCGCAATTCGTTTCGTCGCGCTTGGGGAGAGCGTGACGGGTTCCAGTAAAACCAAGGGGAGGAGCAACATGAAACTCGTATCGATGAAGTGCGCATTCGGCGCGGGAAAACAATATCTGGCATCGTGCTTCGGCACGGGTGTCACGCAGGATATGGCGCGGCGCGGCTTCGGTGTCGGCCTGTGTGCGGCGATTGCCTTTGCCGCCATGCCGGCGACGCCGATCCTGGCCCAGGACGTCAAGGTGGCAAAGCTCGGCCATGGCTTCGCCGACACCCATCCACGCTCGGCGGCGATGAAATATTTCGCCGAGGAAGTGGCGAAGGCAACCGGCGGCAGCGTCAAAGTCGATGTCTTCGGCAATTCCGCAATCGGCTCCGAAGAAAAGATGCTGATGGCGCTCCAGTCGGGAACCATCGACTTCTACATGGGTGCACTCGCGCCAATCGCCACCCATGAGAAGGAACTTCAGATCTTTGACATTCCTTTCCTCTTCGCGACCGATGCCGAGGCGGCGGACGTGCTTGACGGCCCACAGGGAAAACGCCTGCTCGACAACCTTGCCGACATGAAAATCCACGGCCTTGTCTGGGCCGGCGGCGCGTTCCGCAATCTATCGAACAGCAAGCATCCGGTGGCATCGCTCGCCGATATGAAGGGGCTGAAGGTTCGGGTCATGCAAAGCCCCATGGCGCTCGCAAGCTTCAAGGCGCTTGGCATGAACGCCGTGCCAATGGCGTTCACCGAGGTCTACACGGCGCTGGAAACAAGGGCGCTCGATGGCTACGAGCATCCTTTCGTGGACATGTATGCGAACAAGATGTTCGAGGTGCAGAAATATCTGACAGTCACCAATCACGTCTATACGCCGGTGGCGCTGCTTTCTTCCGCGAAGTTCCATGATTCGCTGACGCCGGAACAGCAGAGTGCCGTTCAGGCCGCAGCGGAGAAAACACGCACCTTCCAGCGCGAGGCCGAATTGCGCGATGCCGGCGAAGCCCTGAAGAAACTCGAGGCCGAGGGCATGGCGGCGACGGTAATGCCGCCAGCGGAACTCGATGCGATCCGCACGGCGATCGAGCCGGTCGTTACCAAGGCGAGGGACGTGATCGGCGTCGAGTTCGTCGACCAGTTTTATGCCGAGATCGCCAAACACAGAAAATAAAACCGTTATCGCCAGCGGGCCGGCTGAGTGCCGGCTCGCCACCGTGGTGCTGCGGACGGGACTGTGAAATCTGCGAGGGGCGCCGCACATCGAATGCGGCGGCCGTCTCGCCGGGGAGAGGAAAATGCGGGCATTTCTGGATGCAGGCGTCGGCGGTTTTTACCGCGCGATTGAGATCATCCTTGTACTCTGCATGGCCACGATGCTTGTGATGGTCTTCGGCAATGTCGTTCTACGTCTGTTTTTTAACACCGGGATCGACATTTCGGAGGAGCTTCCACGATTTGCCTTCGTGTGGATGACCTTCCTCGGGGGGATCATCGGCCTGCACAGACGCAGCCATCTGGGTGTCGATATCGTCGTGCAGACGTTGCCGGTCCTTGGACGAAAGCTGTGCTGGGCAATCAGCCAGGTGGTGATGCTCATCTGCGCCGCCTTCATCTTTTACGGCACCTGGCTTCAGCACGACATCCTGAAAATCACGGAATCTCCGGTCGCGGAGATTAGCATGTTGTGGGTCTATGGCGTCAGCTACGTCACCGGCGCGGCGATCGCCCTGATCTGCCTGTCGAACCTCGTGCGGCTGGTCATGGGAGACATTGCCGATGACGAACTGATCGACGTGCATGAGGAGGGCCTCGATGAGGGGCTTCAGGCGGCACACGCGACCGACGAGCAGAAGGGGCGCTGATCATGATCGTTTTTGTCTTCATAGGGTCGCTTCTTGGCCTGATGGCGCTCGGCATGCCGGTTGCGTTCGCGCTGATCGGATGCGGTCTTGTGATGATGCTCTATATGGGCATCACCGATCCGCAGATCGTTATCCAGAACATGTGGGACGGCGCCAACAGCTTTCCCCTGCTTGCCGTTCCCTTCTTCATGCTGGCCGGTGAACTGATGAATGCCGGCGGCATGACCCGGCGCATCATTACCATGGCCATGGCGTGGATCGGACATATTCGCGGCGGCCTCGGTTATGTCGCGGTTCTGGCCGCCATCGTCATGGCGTCGCTTTCCGGCTCGGCGGTTGCCGATGCGGCGGCACTTGCATCCGTACTCATCCCGCTGATGCGCAATGCCGGCTACGATATCAATCGTTCCTGCGGGCTGATCTCCTGCGGCGGCATCATCGCGCCGGTGCTCCCGCCTTCGGTCGGCATGATCATCTTTGGTGTCGCTGGCGGCGTATCCATCACCAAACTCTTTCTGGCCGGCATCGTGCCCGGAATCCTGATGGGCCTTGCCATCATGCTGGCCTGGCGCTGGAGCATCGGGCGTGATAATCCCGGTGTCGAACCCAGACGGAACCTTGCCGAGCGGCTGAGCGAGACACGCAAGGCGCTGTGGGCGCTCGTCATGCCCGTCGTCGTCATCGGCGGACTGAAGATCGGCGCCTTTACGCCGACCGAAGCGGCGGTGATAGCGGCGGTCTATTCCCTGTTCGTCGGCGTCTTTGTCTATCGTGAAATCAAGCTTTCCGACCTGTTCGGGCTGATGTATCGCGCGGCCGAAACCACCGCCGTCGTCATGTTCCTCGTCGCCGCTGCCGGCGTTTCCGCCTGGCTCATCACGACCGCGAACATCCCGCAGCAATTGGCCGACATGGTCCAGCCGTTCATGGATAACAAGATTATCCTGATGGCGATCCTCATGGTGATCGTCCTCATCGTCGGCACGGCGATGGACTTCACACCGACGGTTCTGATCTTGACCCCGGTGCTGATGCCAATCGTCAAGCAGGCAGGAATAGACCCGGTCTATTTCGGCGTATTGTTCATCATGAACAACGCAATCGGGCTGGTAACACCGCCGGTCGGCACCGTGCTCAATGTCGTCTGCGGGGTGGCACGCGTTCCGATGACCGGTGTCATCAAGGGTGTGGTGCCCTTCATGGTCGCTCAGATCGCGGTCCTTGTGTTGCTCGTGATCTTCCCCCAGATCGTCCTGTGGCCGTTGGCGATGATGTCGAGGTGAATGCCGTGCCCTGCCTTTCGTCTCAAGCCGGGCAGCCGGGGGCGGGGTGTGCCGCCCGGCGGCTAGTCGCCCAAGGCGCAAAGGCCGTTGCATTCCTGGGGTGTGAAAGCGGATTTCAGTATCTGTGCCCTGTCATGCTCGGGTTGGGACAATCCGGGCAGGGCTGCGTCGATCTGGGCTGTAACGGCTTTCCTGTCCGCTGGTGATATGGCAGCCGCAAGAGGAATGGCGCTGCCATTGAGTGCGTCCAGCAAAAGCAGGCGGTTCTCGGGGCGCAAGCTCGGTGAACGCAGCATGAGCATCAATCCGGTGACCTGTTCCGTGATCCCGAGCTGCATCTGGCGCAAGCCGGTGCGGCGCGCCTCGTTCATCTGATCGGCGGGCAGCTTGCTGACGAAGTCGGTGGCGGCCTCCAGCTCTGCCGTATATACATTGAGCAGATAGGCCCCGGCGCGCGCGATTTCATCCTGATATTTGAATGTGTTCGCGGCGGTATCGGGAACCGTGCCGTTCTGTGGGGCAAACAGCACGTAAGTTTTGAAAACGGCGCCGGCCCTGTCGCCGATTGTCAGAAGTGCGGGAACATCGGCCGCTTGATAAGGCGGCGCACCAAGTGTCGCCTCGACGTTCCACAACCGGTCGAGCACCCTGGCATGGGTAGGATTGGACAAGCGTGGTAAATCCCCCTGCGCGCGGGCGTCTCGTGCAAGCGCGTCAAGAGCCTGGAATGCGGATGCCGCCTCGTTTTGATGAGTGGATGAAACATCCGCCCGGGCCGATGAAAGCGGCAGACCAAGCGAAAACGCGAATAAAACCACTGGAAGCACATGTTTCAAAATGGTCATTCTCCCCATAACGTCAGGCCTGCGGGCAGACATTGTTTCTACGTCGCCAATGGTTACTCCGGTACGTGCGTGACGGGCCATGGGAACGCGGTGCTTATCGTCGCCATAGCCTAGAGCATGGACTGGCGGGAATTCCAGTGCGTAAGTTCCTCTGAAATATTTGGTATGAAGATAATGTGCCCGCTGAAAGGGCCTTTCCGACGTCGATGCCGCTGCCTTTGCAACGGGAAAGCTCCTTTACTTTTCAGGCCCGCTGGACTGTCATGGGAAGAAGGAAGCTTTAGATTGCAGGGAACAATGTTTCATATTTTTGAGGAGATTGTTGGAAATCTCTTTGGGGCAAGACAGCCCCGGACTGCTGATGAGAAGCGTATCCATAGGAAAGTCAGAATTTTCGTATGGATATTTCTGGCTCTTCTGGTGATCTTCGGAGGGAACTGGTGGTGATCCGGTCGACCGCTAACAAGCGGTGAAGGCCCAGACGCGGCTGTCGTGATTTCACTCCGTCGCCTCCGCGTGCCACTGCACCTCGCCTAATAACTGACGGTCACGACGACGGTGTCACTGTAATTTCCCGGTGCCGGTGTGTTTTGCGCCGGTACGCGCCCGTAAACGTTCAGTGTCTGCAGGCTGCCTGTTCCGGTACCGCTGACGGTTTGTCCGGCCGCACTTCCCCAGACATTCGTGCGGTTGGCGTCGCGGTAGAGCCCGTAGATTATCGATGCACCTGCCAGCACCATCTGGCGCGCGGCCGGCGGGCTGTTGCTCAGGCCGCCATTCAGCGCGACGCTGTAATTCAGGCTGCTGGTGCAGGTGAGTGTGACGGCCCCGGCCGCATCGACTGCGGTATTGAGAACGCCGTGACTGCCGAAATTGATGTTCTGCGCCGAAACAATGCAGGTGGGCGAGACCGCAGCCGTGACGTTGAACGGCACCTGCGTGGGGTTCTGGGTGACGTCGGCGCAGTTCGGCGCAAATAAAGTGAAGGACGTATAGGTGAAATTGGTCTCGGCGCCGGCAAAGCTGGAGAGATAGGGGCCACGGGCCGCAGCGGCCTGACCGGCGTTGATCCTGCCATAAACTGTGCGGGTCGTGCTGTTGAGCAGAAGTGGCAGTGCCATGTCGATTGGCGGAGGCGATCCGAGTGCGGACTGCGTAACCGACCCCCAGGGCGTCGTGCGTCCGGAGTTCTGGTACAGCTGATAATTGAGGATGTTGCTGCCCTGGAGCATCCGGCGGATACCGCCCGATTGTCCGCCGCTGCCGGCATTGATGTTGGGGCAGATACGGATGGAAAGTGCCAGCGACAGGGGGTTGGAGCAGGTGACCGACAATGTTGCGGTTGTATCGACGGCGCTGCCGCTTGCGAGGTTGACGAAACCGAAACTCATGTCCGACATGCTGAAGCTGCAGCTTTGCGCCAGAACCGGTGATGCGGACAGGAAAGCGGTGATGGCAAGAGCAGTGCGGGTCAGAACTTTCATTGGACGCTCCTGCATATGGCCTCAAGGGTGGCGCGGGTCCTGGCGGCAGGGGGAACGGTAATCTGCGCTTCGCACTCGCCTTTCGTGGGTTGCGTGATGGAAAGCCGATGGGTTTTGCCGATATTGTCGAGATAGGCCTGTCCGTCATAACCGACGATGAAGTCGCGCTTGCCGTCGATCTTGCCGGTCGATCCGGTTTCGATGAACTCGCCGGTCTCGTCCTTCAGCGTCACCAGCGCCACCTGGCCTCCGGTTTCCACCTTGAAGTCGACGACTGCGCCCGCGCGCTCTGCTGGTGTGACTCTCTGTTTTGTCCTGTCTATGCGGGCATCGACGGGAAGATTGCTGGGGTCCAGCGTGATATTGTTGACGTCATAGGACCGCAGGTTGGGAAGCAATATCTTTCCGCGGCGGTTCGTTTGGCCGATGGGGCGGTTTTCCAGCAGAATATCAACGCCGGGTGCACCTGCATCCACAACCGCAAAGGCGTCATCGATCCGGTTTCCGACAAAGACATCGCCGCCCGCCAGCGCTATCGATCCGTCGATCTGCGCATAGGCCTGCGTTGTGCGGTTGAATTGATCGACACCCGCGGCAACGCGCGCGACACTGCCGCGATAACTGCCGGACACGGAGGCGATATCGTTGCCGCCGGTCGAACCGCGCAACCGCCAGCCATAGCTTCCCTCGGCCTGCTCTTCGGATTTCCCGACCTCCGCCGTCAGGGAATATCCGTCGGCATCCGACGACATGCCGGCTGAACCGGAAACACCACCGCCGAACGACCAGGACAGCCCGGCGAAGACGCCGTAGGAATGGCTGTCCTCAAGGTCTTTATAGGCGGTAATGAAGATATTGCCGTTTTCGCCGAAGGGTCGCGTTGCGGAGAGGCCCAGCAGTCGCGACCGCCTCTCATCGAAGGTTTCCAGCTGTGTATAGGAGAAATTCAGGCTCGTTTCATCAAAGCCGAGCTGGGTGGAAAGAGAAATCTGGTCCAGCGCACGCGGCGGTCGCGCGCTCAGCAGACCGGCTATCGTCCGGGTCTTCGAAATATCGGCGGAGACGGATGCCATATCGTTGTAGTCACCGAAGGTGCGTTGTGACCGCGCGTTAAACCTTACGCCGAGCAACTCCGCTTCGACGCTTGCGGACAGCTGATAGCCGCTTTCCGCATCAAAATGGCTTGATGCGCCCGAAACCGCTGCCAATCCATAGGCCCCAAGCGTGAAGACGCCGCCAAAGCCGATATTGTAAAAATCTTCCCCACCTTCGGCGTGACCTTCGAGCGTCAGGCTGTCCGATAGCCCGTAACGCACCGTCGCCGATCCGAGCAGTCGTTCATCGTAGTCGAAAGAGGAGGTTCCGTAATTGCGCCGGGCAAAACCGAGTTCCGCGGAAAAGTCGATCAGGCCTTGCGCCAGCAGATCCGGCGACGTGTAAAAGGGCGTTTCGGATACGGTTTCGCGGCCCAGCGCGTCCCGCACCACCAGTCTTGCATTTCCCGCGCCGCTGATCACCGGAAGGTTGGTGATGGAGAACGGGCCTTCGGGCACATCCTGCGACAGGCGGCGAATATTGTTGACGTAGACATCGACGGTTGAAGGCACCGCCGCGGAGCCGGCGAATTCAGGCATCGGCATGGTGACGATATCCGGCCGCAGATCGAAGTTGCGGCGGACCTGCACTCCACCCAACCGCGTCGGACGTGTCCAGCTCAGTCCGCCGGTGATCAGGTCTCCGGCCCGATAGGTCGTCAGGCTGTCCTCATCGGAATAGCTCCAGGTGGTATCGAGGCGCTGGGTGTCGAATTGCGACAGACGGGAGGTGCTCAGAACCTGAGACGATGACAGCACGCCGAGCGGACCGAACACCCGGCTTTCAAGCAGGGCCGAGACACCATTGAAGTCGGCAATATCCGACCATTTGCTGCCGCCGGACGAGCCGTAGATCGTGTAGTTCACCAGACCTCCAAAATCGCTTGTGGCCTTTTCCTGCGCATCCCCGTCTTCCTCCTGAGGGCTCTTGCCGGATGCATCGATCATCTTGCTCGCCCGCGCTGCCATGGGCAGGGTGAAATGGATGGACTGCGTGCTTTCGTCGTAACGCGCCACCACATCCGGCAGTCTGGAAACATCGATCCAGCCATCGTCGCCTGCGGCACTTTCAACCGGAGAAATCCCGATATTTTTCAGCTGCTCCGGCTCGATGAGAAGTGATCCGGTGCCGTTTTGACGAAATGTCGCGATCAGTTCCGTTGAAACATCGTTGATGTAGACTTCAAGCTGCAATTGTCCGGCCTCTTTTGCGGCAAAGGAGGCCAGTGGCGTCGCAGGGGGCAAATCCTGCGCCACGGAGACGCTGCTCGATGAAATGATCGTCAAACCTGCAATCGTCAAAACGGCAAGGTCAGCCGCCGTTGACGCGCGCCGTCGCATTGACGGGGCCGCCTTCGCTATCCGCTGAAATCTTCAGCGTGCCGCCGGCTCTTTTGCCGCCTGTCGCCGGAACAAGGAAGCTTGCGCCGGATTTGCCGAGCACATAGCCCACGAGGCCCTGCTGCTGGGCAATCGCTTGTCCGTTGCCGCTCAGAATTTTCAGATTGGCGATCCGTATCCGTTTCTGGCCCGCGTTGGAGACGGATACCCTGTAACCTTTACCCTGCGGCGTTATCGACCAGACCGGCTCGGCATCACCTGTGGATGCGGGGGAGAAGAAAACGGGTATCGAGTGACGAACGACCAGATTGACCGTGCCGGGCTGGGGTCTTCCCGCAGCGGGCAACTCGTCCACGATGACGCGATAACTTTCTTCTGCCCTGACGGGCACCTTGGAAAGCCGCACGATGCGGATAAGGTTCTCCGCCCCCGGTTTCAGCTGCGTCATCGGTGGGCTGGCGACAACATCCTCGGCTGCGGTATAGATGTCCGAACCGTTTTGCTGGGTCCAGCGGAATATCCGCACCTGAACATTGATCGGAGTTTTGGCGTCATTCCATATGCGCAGGCTGGACGCCGCCGTCGGCGCCCTCAGGTCCAGGATGACGGGTGCAACGCGCAGGGATGCTGCGTGCGAAGGTGAGACACTCAAACCGGCAATAAACGCAGCCGCTAAGGTAAAAAGACGCATGCGCGATCCTCCCTATGGCGATCAGTAATTGAGCGTGGCCGTCACCGTATCGGTATAGACGCCGACCGCAGGTGTCGTCTGGGCAGGCACACGCCCATAGACCGTGAATGTTTGCGGCGCTCCTGTTCCTGTTCCAGTCTGCCGGTCCGTTCCCACGGTATCTCCCCAAACCGTGGTGTGTGCGGCAGTCGTGTAGAGCGAGTAGGAAATGGTAGCGCCTGCCGGGGATGTCATCAGGCGGTCGGCGACGGTGGCGCCCGAACCGGCACCCGCGCTCAGGCCCAGGCTGAAGGGTGTGCTGGACGTGCATTGGACGACGATCTGGCTGGTGGCATCGACATTGTCACTGATGACGCCGTTCGTGCCGAAATTCAGATTGCCGGCCGAGTTGATCTGGCATGCCGCCTGAATGGTAATCTGTACCGTGAAATTCGAGGTGGCGACCTGCGCCATGCCTGATGCCGGCACAAGGATGCACGCCGCAAGTGACAATAGGTAGCCTGATGTTGTGAACTTCATGCTCTCTCCCCAAGCTGCTGCGTTGCCGATTATCGCGGTGCGTAACGCAGAATCACCCCAATAGCGGGTAATTAGAATAATCTAATATTCGCTTCGATTAGGTTAACAAATTCTTAACGGTGGAGACCCGAAAAACCACAGGCTGAATGCGGTATGAAATACAACCTTGAAATCAGGGGGGCTGGCAATCCCAGAAACGCGAAAATTATCGAAAAATAATTAATAATCAAATACTTGGATAAATCCCACAGGAGCTGGAAAGGGTAGTGGCGCACAGGCGGATGAGGGCGCCTCGTTCCGCCCGTTCAGCCGATGGTCATCTGGTCTTTATTCCTGACTTTCGAGCCGGTAGCGGCTTCCCGGATATAATAACCGTACCGATGTTACCGCGCGGCTGGAAGACCAGGTCCGCCGCCGAACCTGCAGGCATGGCTCGTTACGGCCGATTGCCAGTAATTTGCATTCCCATGGCTGCGGCGCGGCTGCCTCGATGAATTGTTCGGTCCGGGAGATTGGTGCCAACGCCGTCAGATAGGCGTTCGGCGTCATGGAACTGAAATCCTGCCGCAGATAATCGGGGGCGACCTCGGCATTCACGAAACGGTCCTCCAGCTGGATCGGCACGTCGTCTTCATGATGCACGATGATCGAATGGAAGATTTTCGAGCCGACGTCGATTTCGAGCGCCGAGGCGAGATCGGGACCACATACCTCGGTCTGCGCCAGGATCAGGCTCGCCTGATGGGAGGAACCCCGTTCCTTGATCTCGTCGGCGATGTTTCGCACACCCATCATGCCGGCGCTTCTTTTTTTCGAGGCGACGAATGAACCGCGTCCCTGAACGCGCACGATGACGCCTTCGGTCGCAAGCTCGCGCAGGGCGCGGTTTGCCGTCATTCGGCTGACGCCGAGCATCTCCACCATCTCGTTTTCGGAAGGGACCCGGTGATGGAGAGGCCATTCGCCGCTCGCGATCTTTGCCTTGATTTGCGTTTTCACGCGCTCATAGAGCGGCAGAGAAGGATACTCGCTGGATGTGGCAAGGTCGCTTTCGATCACGGACGGCATTTAAACTCCCTAAAAATCGGCGGATTGCCTAAAATATAACCAGCATTGCGGGCACATGCAAAATATCATCTTTGTACTTGCTTGTCTCCTAAAACCATGCAAGGTTACATATACAACTTGCAAAATGTCGATGAGGGTGGCGGGTCGATCTTTTGCAGGCGCATTTTTCGCGTGAATGGCTGAGGTGAGGATGTTTGCGTGCCGAGCGGTTCCGGGAAGGGAAATCAGGCCAGCGCCGCCGATACGGGAAGGAATAGCTGCGAATGCGTGGTTTGCGAGCCATTCGCGCTTCCGTCGATTTGCAGAAGGCTGCAGGGAGTACGGCGCAGGATGGCTGGATTGGCGTTATCAGGGTTTAAGATGATGACGGTTTCCCCATCGCCGCCCCTTCTCCCTGCGGTTCTGTGGCATCGAAGCCATTTCATCGAAGTTGTATAGTGAACTTGAGAGGATTTATCTTTGTTGTCCAGGTTTTGCTGATGTGGAGTCGCGACCGTGTGTCATGACAATCCGCGCCGCTGATCCCGGGGAAAGATCGGTAGTTTCTCATCATATCATCAGGGAGATCCCGCGCCGGCACCGCATGAATTTGTGCCGACACCATGCCAACCATCAATCAAAAAGGGGAATAAGATGTTGAATGCAAAATTTAAATTCGCGCTTGCCGCCACTGCCCTGTTTGCGGCGCTGCCGATGGGTTCGGCCCATGCCGCCAGCTATTGCGGAGAAGGCAAAACCGTTACTTTTGCCGGTATCGACTGGGAGAGCGGCGCCTTCATCACCGAGGTCATGAAAGCCATTCTGTCGAAGGGATATGACTGCAAGGTCGATTCCATTCCCGGCAATTCCGTGACGCTGGAACAGGCCACGGCCAATAACGACGTCCAGATTTTCGCCGAGGAATGGATCGGCCGCTCCGACGTCTGGAACAAGGCCGCGGCCGCAGGACAGGTAACGTCTGTTGGCAAGACCTTCGTCGGCGCTTCCGAAGGCTGGTTCGTTCCCGAATATCTGATCAAGGGCGACGCGACAAAGGGTATAGAGGCAAAGGCCCCTGACCTGAAAAGTGTCGAGCAGCTTTCCGATCCCAAGATCGTCGCCCTTTTCCAGGACCCTGAAGAGCCGTCCAAGGGACGTTTCCTCAATTGCCCGTCGGGCTGGACCTGCGAGGGTGTCAATACGGCCAAGCTTCAGGCCTACAAGCTCGACCAAACCTATGTGAATTTCCGCCCCGGCACGGGCACGGCGCTGGATGCCGGGATCAGCGCCGCTTATCTCCAGGGTGAGCCGCTGCTGTTCTATTACTGGAGCCCAACCGCGATCATGGGCAAATACAAGCTCGTGCAGCTTTCCGAGCCGGCCTATACCGAAGCGTGCTGGAAGGACCTGACGAGTGCCGATGGCAAGCGTGAGGCGGGATGCGCTTTCCCGGCGGTCGAGGTTGCCTATGGCGTCAACAGTGACTTCGCCAAGGCCGCGCCGGATATCATGGAAATCCTCGGCAAGGCCACTTTCCCGCTCGCGGAGGTCAATTCCAGCCTCGCTTACATGGTCGACGAGAAGGCCGACGCGGTTGCCGCTGCAACACGCTTCCTGAAGACCAAGGGCGATATCTGGGGCGCATGGGTGTCGCCGGAGGCCAAGACCCGTATCGAGGCCGCGATCAAGTAGCAATCACGGGGCCGCATGCCGGATGGGCATGCGGCTTTTTCTTTTCCCGTCAGAGCCGTGACCGTCGGGGACGGAAGACGGCAAAGTGCGAGGACGCCACCCGATGTTTCCTGAAACTTTTCATATTTCCATTCGCGGCCCGATCAACGACTTCGTCCAGTCGCTGGTCGTCAATTACGGCTTCGTGTTCAAGGCGATTTCCCAGACCATTCTGCAGGTTATCCTGTTCATGGAATGGATATTGCGCGGCCTGCCGTGGTGGCTGGTTCTCCTCGCCTTCCTGGTGCTTGCATGGTTTGCCGCACGTAAAATCTCGCTTGTTCTCATGGTCGGCGTCATGCTGCTGGTCGTCGGCGCTCTCGGCCTGTGGGATCTGACGATGCAGACGCTGGCGCTGATGCTCATCGCCAGCCTGATCTCCGTCATCATCGGCGTTCCCGTCGGCATCTGGCTTGCCAAAAGCCAGATCATGCGGCGTATCACGCTGCCTGTCCTTGATGTCATGCAGACGATGCCGAGTTTCGTTTATCTGATCCCGGCAATCATGCTTTTCGGCCTCGGCAAGGTGCCGGCGGTGCTCGCGACCATCATCTATGCCGTGCCGCCGCTGATCCGGCTGACCGATCTCGGCATTCGTCAGGTCGATCGCGAAGTGGTGGAGGCGGCAACCGCTTTCGGCGGCAGCCCGTCACAAATCCTGTTCGGAGTGGAGTTGCCGCTGGCCACGCCCACCATCATGGCCGGTCTGAACCAGACGATCATGATGGCTCTTTCCATGGTGGTTGTTGCCTCGATGATCGGCGCGCGTGGCTTGGGTGAGCAGGTCCTGAACGGAATTCAGACACTGGATGTCGGAAAGGGTCTCGAGGCGGGTTTGGGCATCGTCATTCTCGCCATCGTCCTCGACCGTATTACACAGGGCTTCGGCCAATCCAGCCGGAAGGAGCGCGGCGATGACTGATATCGCAATCCGTAACGTTTCCAAGATTTTCGGCGGCAACTGGAAGACAGCGCTCGCCATGACGCGGGACGGCGCCGACAAGGCCGAAATATTGGCCAAGACCGGATGCAGCGTCGGCCTCGACAATGTCAGCCTTGATATCGCCGGCAGCCGCATCTTCGTCATCATGGGGCTGTCGGGTTCCGGAAAATCGACGCTTGTGCGCCATATCAACCGCCTCATCGAACCGACAAGCGGTGAAATTCTGGTTGGCGGCAGCAATGTGCTTGATCTTAACGCCAAGGACCTGCGGGATTTCCGCAATCGCCGGGTCAGCATGGTGTTCCAGAATTTCGGGCTGATGCCACATCGCAGCGTTTTGCAGAATGTCGTGTATGGCCAGCGTGTGCGCGGGCTTTCGAAGGCGGAAGCGAACCCGATCGGCATGCAGTGGATCGAGACCGTCGGGCTTGCCGGTTATGAAAACAAGATGCCCCACCAGCTTTCCGGCGGCATGAAACAGCGTGTCGGGCTTGCGCGGGCTCTGGCTGCCGATACCGACGTCATCCTGATGGATGAGGCATTTTCCGCCCTCGACCCGTTGATCCGCGCGGATATGCAGGATCAGCTTCTGCAGCTGGAAAAGAACCTCTCGAAGACGATCGTCTTCATCACCCATGATCTGGATGAGGCACTGCGCATCGGTGCGCAGATCGCTATTCTGAAGGACGGGAAACTGGTGCAGGTCGGGACGCCGGACGATATTCTCAATCGTCCCGCCAATGACTATGTCGCTCGTTTCGTGCAGCGTCGCACCGGTGCCGAGGCCGCCCATCATGATTGAGACCGTGATCATCGATCAGGGTGCGTCGTGGCGGGATGTCGCCGTGGTTGCGAAGGGCGCGCGGCTCCAGCTTGCCGATGCGGCGTGGGCGCGCATCGCCGCCGCGCGTGACATTGTCGAGGCGCTGGTGTCGAAAGGCGTGCGTGGTTACGGCATCAATACCGGTGTCGGCGCCCTCTGCGATGTGATCGTGGACAGGGATCGGCAACAGGCCCTGTCGCGAAACATCCTGCTCAGCCATTCCTGCGGGGTGGGGGAACCGCTGGGGCGGGAGAAGACACGCGCCATCATGGCTGCCCAGATCGTCAATTTTTCCCATGGCTTTTCCGGTATTCGCGTGGAAACCGTCGAGGCGCTGCTGGCCCTGCTGAATGCGGATATTCTGCCTGTCATTCCCTCGCGCGGTTCGGTCGGGTATCTCACCCATGCAGCGGCGATCGGGCTGGTACTGATCGGCGAAGGCGAGGCGATGCGTGGTGACGAAAGGCTGTCCGGCCGCCACGCACTGGCGGCGGTTGGTCTTGCGCCGCTCGTGCCGCTTGCCAAGGAGGGACTGAGCCTCGTCAACGGAACACCCTGCGCGACCGGTCTTGCCTGCCTGGCGCTGTCGCATATGGAAAACCTGCTGGACTGGGCCGACGCGGCGGCTGCGATGAGCTATGAAAATCTCGGCGCGCAGTCCGATCCCTTCGCGGCGGCGCCGCTTGCTTTGCGCGTTTCCCCGGGCCTTCAGGCTGTGGGAAACAATCTCCGCCATCTTCTGGCTGAAAGCCCCCTGCTGGCGCGCTCGGCGGGGTCGCGCACGCAGGACCCGCTCAGTCTTCGTGCCGTGCCGCAAATCCATGGCGCCATTCGTGACAGCGTCGTGCAGATCGGCGACGTGGTAAATCGCGAATTGGCAAGCGTGACGGATAATCCGGTCGTCACCGGCTCACCCGATGTGCCACAGGTGCATTCGCAGGCCCATGCGGTCGGCGCGGCATTGGGGCTTGCCATGGATGGTCTTGCCGTGGCGGCTGCGGAACTGGCGAGCATTGCGGAACGCCGGATCGACCGTCTCGTCAATCCGCTGGTCAGCGGCCTGCCGGCTTTTCTGGCGGAAGGCAGCGGTGTCTGCTCCGGCTTCATGATCATTCAATATACGGCGGCGGGGCTGGCGGCGGAAAACCGGCGGCTGGCCGCGCCCGCAAGTCTGGACGGCGGCATTACGTCTGCCCTGCAGGAAGATATCCTCACCCACGCCACGCCTGCGGCCGACAAGGCGCTCTCCATCATCGCCAATCTGGAAACCATTCTTTCGATCGAGATCATGTGCGCGGCGCAGGCCTATGACATGCAGCCGGGGGACGCCGGCATGGCGCCCGGCACCCGCGCAATCTACCGGCGTGTCCGCGCCGGCGTTCCTTTTTATCGGGATGACCGGCCGCTCAATTCTCTGCTTGCCGTGGCGGAGAAGCTGTTGCGTACGACGGATGCCGGGATCGGAAGTTGACCACAGGCGCGGATGGCACGCTGCTGTAGATGGCATGGGGCGCTGGACAGGTCTGTATCCGGTGCCCATGAGCCTGCCGCCGCCTGTCGTATAAATTCCCGCTCGGGCAGGAAAATGGTTGCCCAAAACAGCGTCAAGTCATTGGAAAACCACGCTGCACGGGCCGGGGTTTTTGAAGCCTGAAAAACCGGTCTGCAGATATTGCAACCCCCAATATTCTATCCTGCGTTGATGAATAATCACAGGATGCAATTAACGCATCATTAACCATGTTGGCCTAGTTCTGCCTGTTAACGCCGGATTTTTATCGGCGCATCCAGGGCCATGATTCCCGTTTCGCGTATTGGCAACTTGCTCATTCTTCTCGTTTGAAGGTGGAACGTTGAATGCGGTCTCATTGGCTTCCAGCCCTTCTTTGCACCATTGCCGCCAGCGCCCTGGCGACAGGTTGCGCGAATGGTTCAAACGCTCGAAAACAGCAGGCAGGTGCCGCAAGCACGACAACGTCCGGCAGCCACGCAGGTGGCACGCATGGCGGGGATTTGCCGGGTGTGACCGGCTCCATAGCCGGCCCGGTGACATCCCAAACGCGCGAAAGGGCCGAGCACAAGGGGCCTCTGTCACTTGAGACCGCGGTCAGAAAGGCAGTTGACTGGCACCCTGCCGTGACGGAGACGATTGGCCGGCTGCGCCAGCAGACCGAATCCGTCAACGAAGCCCGCGCCGGTTATCTTCCAAATCTCAGCTGGGGGCTGGATTCCTCCTATAATACCAATCGGTCGGATCGCTACAGCCCGGATCTGAACTTCAATGTTTCCCAGATGCTCTATGATTTCGGCAAGGTCGACAACCGGGTCAAGATTGCCACGGCCGGGATTGCGGGCCGGAAATCGCAGGTTCTGATGGCTGTGGATGATCTTGCCCGCGAGGCGGCCTATTCGGTCATTGAAATTCAGCGCAACCGTTCCCTGCGGGGTGTCGCGCGAGACCAGATCAAGGATACGAAGGCCATTCTAGAGCTGGTGAAATCGCGCACGGACAAGGGCGCAAGCACGCGTTCCGACCTGCTGCAGGCTGAGGCGCGTGTTCAGGCGGCAGAGGCCACATTGCTGGAAATCGAAGGGCAATTGTCCCGATGGGAAGCGGTGCTTGCGAATTTGAGCGGCATTGCGGGACGGATCGACGTATCGGATACGATACCGGCCTGGCTGTCAAAAGCCTGCGGTGCCAGGGAAATGGACTGGTCGCGTGTGCCGGCGGTCATGCAGGCAGCGGCGGATCGTGAAGCCGCGGCCGCACAGATTGATCTCGCCAAGGCCGAAGGCCTGCCGACCCTGTCTCTCGACGCGGGAATTGGCGTCGATGTTACCGAGATGAGTTCTTTCGATCCCGACTATAGCGTCGGATTGCGGGTTACCGGCAGCCTTTACAATGGTGGCGCGACAAGCGCGCGACGGAACATGGCCGTGCAGGCGCTCGGCGCATCGCAGGCCGCGGAGGCGCGTGCGCGGGTCGATATCCTGCGAAACCTCACGGAAGCCAGCAGCCAGATTTCGAGCAAGGAAAGTCTGCGCCGCTCGCTTTCGACGCGTCAATCGACGATGAGACAGACCCGCGATCTCTACCGTACACAATATGTTGAACTGGGCACACGCAGCCTGCTCGATCTGCTCAATGCCGACCAGGAACTTCATGCCGCGAGGTTCGATATCAGCAACATCCAATATGACCTGCATAGGTTGAACATCGACTGCACGTTCAATGCCGGGCGGATGCGCGAAGCCTTCGCGCTCGAAGGCCAGACCGTTCAAGGCATATCGCTCTAGCCGCAACTTGTTGCGACCCCTCGTCGGTGACGGCCTATCTATTTGATTTTTGTCAATTTTTAAACGATAGGGACGTTCGCGTTCCGATTGAAGAGGGCTCTGCGTCGTCTTGCTTTCTGGCCACATATTCCCTCTTTTTCAGCCCTCTCGGGAGGGGCTGGACTTGCATTGGCCGAAGCCGAAACATCCGTGTGCAGCGCAAAAATGCCGGCTGGTTTTCCGGTCGCAAACAGGGTCTGCAGCCCGGCATTTTGACGACGGCTGGCCACGCGCTGCGCCCTTCAGTTCCCCCATGGATTTTGAGGGGATGTTAGCCCTGGGATTTCGGAGGAGTCCATACAACAGAATATGCTAATGCTCTCCCCGGTTGTTTTTTCCTTGCGATGTTTGGTTTTTATGCAATTATGAGGATGGGAGAGGGCCCCTGAGAGGGAAATTCCCCTGAGACAAGAGATGAGAGCCATTTGATTACAGGCTCTGTACGTCGCAGCGGTTAGCCGTTCGCAAAAATCCAGTTTCTTGAATGTTGCTTGGTGTTCCGGGCGACAGTGAATTTCTGTCGCCGATGTTGCCGCGTTGCAGGAGGACAGTTTCATGGTTGCGATAATAACCGACAAGGCCGCCGGAAGTTCTCGGACCGTGTCGCTCGACAACTTGAACATAGACAAGCCCAGCATTGTGCAGATTCGCGCCAGCCGCAACGAGGTCTCCGACTTCGTGCGCGATGGCGACGATCTGCTGCTTCGCATGCGATCCGGTGAGACAATCCGGATCGGAAATTTCTATCGCGAGGTCGATGGCGACCACAGCCAGCTGGTGCTGGAAGACGAGGACGGCAATCTCTGGCTCGGCGAACACAGTGACGGTTTGGCGGATTTCCGCTTTTCGCAGATTGAAGGCGTAGACCAACTTGTTGGCGCGTCAACGAATGACGGCTCCATTCTCGGCCTTGCTGCACTGGGCCTGCTGGCTGCCGGCGGCGCTATCGCAGGCGGAGGTGGCGGGTCTTCTGATGATGATGGCGATGCTGACGCCGACGCTGATGCAGATGCTGACGCTGATGCAGATGCCGATGCTGACGCGGATGCAGATGCAGATGCGGATGCGGATGCGGATGCTGACGCTGATGCCGACGCTGATGCGGATGCTGACGCGGATGCAGATGCGGATGCGGATGCTGACGCTGATGCCGACGCTGATGCGGATGCAGATGCTGACGCGGATGCAGATGCTGACGCGGATGCCGACGCTGACGCAGACGCTGACGCAGATGCAGATGCTGACGCAGATGCGGATGCTGACGCCGACGCCGACGCTGACGCGGATGCAGATGCGGATACTG
>RCUT01000096.1_pt1 | contig 48936 bp, 38 predicted proteins | sample 2166171 | NCBI WGS metagenome assembly RCUT01 (sample SAMN09932757, study PRJNA488358) | compost metagenome | isolation source: compost soil in 4-hydroxybenzoic | place: Germany: Experimental Botanical Garden | reverse complement strand
TTGGTTGCGGGGGCCGGATTTGAACCGACGACCTTCGGGTTATGAGCCCGACGAGCTACCAGGCTGCTCCACCCCGCGTCCGTGGATGCGCACTATACTCTGCTAACGTTTTGATGCAACCCTTTTTCAGCTAAATCGATAATTTTGTAATGAATGGTGTAGAAAGAACCGTTTTTAGCGCGTTTTTTAGCCGATTTTGTATTTGTGCTGCTTTATCGCATTTCAATAGCCCTGGCGGTTTGTTATCTTCCCTCATCACGAACCGGTACTAAGCGGCAAAAGAAGAGATACCATGAAAGGATGTTGGGCAAAGTATGTGGCAACCGGAGCAATACTGGCGATGCTCGCCGGCTGCTCCTCGAAACCGACCGATCGCGGTCAGCAGTATAATGAAGGAAAGCTTACCCAGCCGTTTTCACTGGTTAACCAACCTGATGCAGTCGGCACGCCAATTAACGCGGGCGACTTCTCCGAACAGGTCAGGCAGATCCGCAGCGCCTCTCCGCGCCTCTATAATAGCCAGAGCAACGTCTATAACTCCCTGCAGCAGTGGCTAAGCGCCGGCGGCGATACCCGCACGCTGAGCCAGTACGGCATTGACGCCTGGCAGATGCAGGGCGCCGATAGCTACGGCAACGTGCAGTTTACCGGCTACTACACCCCGGTGGTGCAGGCGCGCCACACCCGCCAGGGTGAGTTCCAGTATCCTATTTACCGCATGCCGCCGAAGCGCGGCAAGCTTCCGTCCCGCGCCAGCATCTACGCCGGTGGGCTGAGCGACAGCTATATCCTGGCCTACAGCAACTCGCTGATGGACAACTTCATTATGGATGTCCAGGGCAGCGGCTATATCGATTTTGGCGACGGCTCGCCGCTGAACTTCTTCAGCTATGCCGGGAAGAACGGCTGGTCGTATCGTAGCATCGGTAAAGTGCTTATCGATCGCGGTGAAGTAAAGAGAGAAGATATGTCGATGCAGGCGATCCGCGAATGGGGTGAAACCCATAGCGAAGCCGAAGTGCGCGCGCTGCTCGAAGAGAACCCGTCCTTCGTCTTCTTTAAACCGCAATCCTTCGCCCCGGTGAAAGGCGCCAGCGCGGTACCGCTGATTGGCCGCGCGTCGGTCGCCTCTGACCGCAGCATTATCCCGCCGGGAACCACCCTGCTGGCGGAAGTCCCGCTGCTGGATAATAAAGGCAAGTTTAACGGTCAGTACGAGCTGCGCCTGATGGTTGCGCTGGACGTCGGCGGCGCGATTAAAGGCCAGCACTTCGATATCTATCAGGGTATCGGTGCGGATGCCGGGCATCGCGCGGGCTGGTATAACCACTATGGCCGCGTTTGGGTGCTGAAAAACGCCCCGGGCACGGGCAACGTCTTTAGCGGCTAACACTCCTTTCTCCGCTTCCCCGACGGCACGCGCGCGTCGGGGAAGCGGCCATTTTATTCTGAGGTTATATGTCTGTTGTAATTAGCGACGCCTGGCGCCAGCGTTTTGGTGGGACGGCGCGTTTGTATGGTGAATCAGCGCTGCAGTGTTTTGCCGACGCGCACGTCTGCGTCGTAGGCATCGGCGGCGTCGGCTCCTGGGCCGCAGAAGCGCTGGCACGAACCGGGATTGGCGCCATTACCCTTATCGATATGGACGACGTCTGCGTCACCAACACCAACCGGCAGATTCATGCCCTGGGCGGCAACGTCGGGCTGGCGAAAGCCGAGGTGATGGCGGAGCGTATCCGACTGATCAACCCTGAATGTCAGGTGACGGTGATTGACGATTTCGTGACGCCGGAGAACGTGGCCGAATATATGGGCGCGGGCTTCAGCTACGTGATTGACGCTATCGATAGCGTGCGGCCGAAGGCGGCGTTAATTGCGTACTGCCGTCGCTATAAGGTGCCGCTGGTGACTACCGGCGGTGCGGGTGGGCAAATTGATCCGACCCAGATTCAGGTGGCGGACCTGGCGAAAACGATTCAGGATCCGCTGGCGGCGAAGCTGCGCGAGCGCCTGAAGGGCCAGTTCGGAGTGGTCAAAAACAGTAAGGGCAAGCTCGGCATCGACTGCGTGTTCTCGACCGAGGCGCTGGTTTATCCCCAGGCAGACGGCAGCGTATGCGCGATGAAAAGCAGCGCGGAAGGCCCCAAACGAATGGACTGCGCGTCGGGCTTTGGGGCGGCAACGATGGTTACCGCCACCTTTGGTTTTGTCGCCGTATCGCATGCGCTGAAGAAAATGCTGGCGAAAGCCGGGCGTCAGGGCCAGGCGCTTTAGCTCGGGTTAAGCCTCGCGGGCCGCGGCAAGCACCGCGGCGCCCAGCGCGGCGAGGCCCTGGCCGCGAGAGGCGCTAAGCTGCGCGCGCAGCCCCAGCTCGTCGAACAGCGCCAGCGGATCGCGCGCCTGCAGCTCGGCGGCGCTTTTCCCCTCAACGGCCGTCAGCAGCACGGCCAGCAGGCCGCGCACGATCCGTCCCTCGCTGTCACCAAAGAAATGCAGCCGACCGTCGCGCACGCTATACCCCAGCCAGACGCGGTTTTCACAGCCGGCAATCTCCGTCGTGCGGGCTTTAACCTCGTCCGCCAGCGGCGGCAGCTTTTTGCCTAACACAATCAGCTGGCGGTACTTATCTTCCCACTGGCTCAGCGGGGCGAAGGTTTGCCGCAGCGTCGCTTCAGTGATAGCGGTGCCAAACGGATGGTTCTGCGGGTTGGGAGTCGTCATTAGTCCACCAAAATTTCCAGAGCGCGGTCAACGGCATGCACCAGCGCGTAAACGTCATCCTGCGTATTATAAGGCGCAAACGAGGCGCGCAGGGTGCCGCTAACGCCAAGCGCCGCCAGCAGCGGCTGGGCGCAGTGCTGCCCGGCGCGAAGCGCGATGCCGGACTCCGCCAGCAGCGTCACCATATCGCCGTGGTGCACGCCGGCGAAATCAAACGCCAGCAGGCTTGAGCTTTGGCAGCGGAAGGAGCGGAAGCCCGGACGTTTCGCCAGCTCGTCTTCAGCCAGCGTCGCCAGGCTGCGGCTCCAGCTTTCGGCCTGGGCGATATCGGTCTCCTGCAGCCACTCCAGCGTCGCGCTCAGGCCAATGACGCCGGCGACGTTTGGCGTGCCGGCCTCCAGCCGATAGGGGACGGGCTGGGTTTTAAACCCGTCGAACGTGACTTCGGTAATCATTTTACCGCCGCCGAGCCACGGCGACATGGCGTTCAGCAGTTCGCTTTTACCGTACAGCGCGCCAATCCCCGTCGGGCCGTACAGCTTATGGCCGGAGAAGGCGTAAAAGTCGATATCCAGATTCTGGACGTCTGCCGGGAAATGCACCGCGCCCTGCGCGCCGTCGACCATCACCACCATTCCGGCCTCGTGCGCGAGGCGGATCGCCAGCGCCAGATCCGGGCAGCCGCCGGTCACGTTAGACATCTGGCCAATGGCCAGCACCCGGCTGCGCGGCGTGATCAGGGAGGGCAGGCTCGCCACGTCAGGCAGGCGATCGGCGCCGATGGGCAGCTTCACCACCCGGGCGCCGGTTTGCTCGGCCACCATCAGCCAGGGAACCAGATTGGCGTGATGCTCCGCTTCGCTGACGATGATTTCGTCGCCGGGCCGCAGGCGCGGGCGAACGTAGCTCTGCGCCACCATGTTAATGGCTTCGGTGGTGCCGCGGGTCCAGACGATATCTTTGCCCGACGGCGCGTTAAGCAGCGCCGCGACGCGCTCGCGGGCGTCTTCATAACGTTCGGTCAGGCGCTGGGCGGCGGCAAACTGGCTGCGGTGCACGTTACCGGCGCTGAGGCGATAGAACCGATCGCTGGCCTCGATGGTGGCCAGCGGCTTTAGCGCCGTCGCCGCGCTATCAAGGTAAACGCCGGCATCGGCCAGAGCCGGAAACTGCGCGCGAAACTGAGCGGGATTGAATGCGTTCATGGAGCTCCTCGTTGCAATACGACGATCGTCGCGCAATTTATCCGTCAGGGCAAGGCTGACAAGCACCGGATAAGGAAGAGAGGGGAAATTCAGGGCAAAAAAAAGCACCGCGCGTTGCGGTGCTACATTAAATCACTATGGACAGACAGGGTAAATGTACAGGAAGTGAAAAGGGGGTAGCTTAGCCACCATGGTCCGCAAAGACAGACCAATTGCAAACACAACAACACAACATCACAACCGTAAGCCAAAAGCTTGTTGGAACACGCATTCCAAAAAAAGCTCTTCGTTCCGGCTCAGGAAGTGCGGCCACTATAGGTATTTGCTGGTAGAACCTCAACGGACAAATTATAATGGCTCAGATAAAAAAAACTAATAGGTTAAACGTTGTTTCCTGTTTGTTAAATTGCCTTAACATCTAAGCCAGAATAACCATGTCAAAGCGATTACCACCTCTGAATGCATTACGTGTTTTTGATGCAGCCGCACGTCATTTAAGCTTCACTCGCGCAGCCGATGAGCTTTTTGTGACCCAGGCCGCAGTAAGTCACCAAATCAAGTCACTAGAGGACTTTCTTGGGCTGAAGCTGTTTCGGCGGCGCAATCGATCGCTGCTGCTGACGGAAGAGGGCCAGAGCTATTTTCAGGATATTAAAGATATTTTTTCGCAGCTGACGGAGGCGACGCGTAAACTGCAGGCGCGAAGCGCAAAAGGGGCGTTAACGGTCAGCCTGTTGCCCAGTTTTGCGATTCAGTGGCTGGTCCCGCGCCTTTCAAGCTTTAACTCAGCTTATCCGGGAATTGACGTCAGAATCCAGGCGGTGGACCGTCAGGAGGACAAGCTGGCGGATGACGTTGACGTGGCGATTTTCTACGGCCGCGGCAACTGGCCGGGGCTGCGCGTCGAAAAACTGTACGCCGAGTATCTGCTGCCGGTTTGCTCACCGGTGCTGCTGACCGGTGACAAAGCGTTGAAAACGCCTGCGGATCTGGCGCAACATACGCTATTGCACGATGCTTCCCGTCGCGACTGGCAAACTTATACCCGCCAGCTGGGTCTAAGCCATATTAACGTCCAGCAGGGGCCGATTTTCAGCCACAGCGCAATGGTGCTGCAGGCGGCCATTCACGGACAGGGGGTCGCGCTCGCCAATAATGTGATGTCCCAGTCCGAAATTGAAGCCGGCCGTCTGGTCTGTCCGTTCAATGATGTTCTGGTCAGTAAAAATGCCTTTTATCTGGTTTGTCATGACAGTCAGGCTGAACTGGGTAAAATAGCCGCCTTCCGGCAGTGGATACTGGCGAAAGCGGCAAGTGAACAAGAAAAATTTCGTTTTCGTTACGAACAATAAATGATTGTAGGGTAATAACATGACCAGCCGTTTTATGCTGATATTCGCCGCGATAAGCGGTTTTATCTTTGTTGCTCTGGGCGCCTTCGGCGCGCACGTGTTAAGCCGGTCGCTGGGCGTTGCGGAAATGGGCTGGATCCATACCGGCCTTGAGTACCAGGCCTTCCATACGCTGGCCATTTTTGGCCTGGCGGTGGCGATGCAGCGCCGCATCAGCATCTGGTTTTACTGGAGCAGCGTCTTTATGGCGCTGGGAACCGTTTTGTTCAGCGGCAGCCTTTACTGCCTGGCGCTGTCGCATTTACGCCTGTGGGCGTTCGTTACGCCGGTGGGAGGCGTCAGCTTCCTCGCCGGTTGGGTCTTAATGTTAATTGGTGCAATTCGTCTGAAACGTAAGGGCGTTGTTCATGAATAAGGTTGTCCTCTATTGTCGCCCCGGGTTTGAGAAGGAGTGCGCAGCAGAAATTACCGATAAGGCATCCCGCCTTGAGGTGTTTGGTTTTGCCCGCGTGAAAGATAACGCCGGGTACGTGATTTTTGAATGCTATCAGATGGAAGATGGCGACAAGCTGGCGCGCGAACTGCCGTTCAGCTCGCTGGTCTTTGCCCGCCAGATGTTTGTGGTCGGCGAACTGCTTCGCGACCTGCCGCCGGAAGATCGCATCACGCCGATTGTCGGCATGCTGCAGGGCGTGGTGGAGAAGGGTGGCGACCTGCGGGTTGAAGTGGCCGATACCAATGAAAGCAAAGAGCTGATGAAGTTCTGCCGTAAGCTTACGGTTCCGCTGCGCGCGGCCCTGCGTGAAGCGGGCGTGCTGACCAGCTACGAAACCACGAAGCGTCCGGTGGTGCACGTATTCTTTATCGCTCCGGGCTGCTGCTATACCGGCTACTCCTACTCCAACAACAACTCCCCGTTCTATATGGGGATCCCGCGGCTTAAATTCCCTGCCGATGCGCCGAGCCGCTCTACGCTGAAGCTGGAAGAGGCGTTCCACGTCTTTATCCCGGCCGATGAGTGGGACGAGCGCCTGGGCAACGGCATGTATGCGGTGGATCTTGGCGCCTGTCCCGGCGGCTGGACCTATCAGCTGGTGAAGCGCAACATGTGGGTTTCGTCGGTCGATAACGGCCCGATGGCGCAGAGCCTGATGGATACCGGACAGGTGACCTGGCTGCGTGAAGATGGCTTCCGCTACCGCCCGACCCGCAGCAACATCTCATGGATGGTGTGCGACATGGTGGAAAAGCCGGCTAAGGTTGCGGCGCTGATGGCGCAGTGGCTGGTCAACGGCTGGTGCCGCGAGACTATCTTCAACCTGAAGCTGCCGATGAAAAAGCGCTATGAAGAGCTGTCGCGCAATCTGGCCTACATCCAGGAACAGCTGGATGAGCACGGCATTAACGCGCAGATTCAGGCGCGCCAGCTGTATCACGATCGTGAAGAAGTCACCGTTCATATTCGCCGCCTGTGGGCTGCGGTTGGCGGTCGTCGCGACGAGCGCTAGTTTCGCGTCGTCTCCCGGGTAGCGGCACCGCTATCCGGGCTCTCCTCTCCCTTCTCCTGCCGGCTATTTTGCCGCGATGGGCTCATCAGAAATGATGTGCGTCACGTCATCGAGATGGCCAATGCTGGCCTCGCCCGAGCGATTAAACTTACTCTTATCGATCAGCAGCAAAGACTGCGCCGCCCGCTTGAGCAGCAGGGACTTGAACTCGGCGTTAACCGTATTTGAATCCCAAAGCGCGCCGTTGCTGTCGATGCCCTCGCAGGAAAAAACGAACAGATCGATCTCCAGCGATCGGATCTGCGGGATAAGCGAAGCGCTGACGTAGCAGCCGTATTTGCGCTGCAGGGTGCCGCCGGAGCAGGTGAGCTGGATATGCTCGCGCTTGCTCAGCTCCTGGCAGATGGGCTGGCTGTTGGTAAACACGTGCAGGTTGACGTCCGGGAGCTGACGGGCCAGATACCAGCAGGTGGAGCTGGCGTCGAGGGCGATAACCATCCCTTCTTCTATCCAGGCAAGGGCCTCGCGGGCGATATCGGCTTTGTGGGCATAGTGGCTTTTGAGGCGGATGTGGAACGGATCGCCGCTGTCCTGGCTCTGGCGATGAATGATTTTGACGCGCCCGTGGTTACGCAGCACTTTGCCCTGCGACTGCAGCTCGCTGAGGTCGCGACGAATCGTCTCTTTACTGACCGCGAGCTGCAGCGATAAGGCTTCGGTCGTCAGGCTGCTGTGGTTGATCAGCAGGTCTATTATCGCCTGCTGGCGTGCCGCTTTCATTTTCTCTCACCCTGTCAGTCAATAAACGCCCGCATCAGGCGGGCGCTCCGGCATGAGATTACGGCGTTACTCCTTTTTTTAAAAGAATATTCCCGTACTTCGCGCGCTCCCCTGTGATAACGATCGCAAAGGCTTTTTGCGCCCGCTCGTAGAACGCAAAGCGATCGATGCGGATGACTTCCGGGCACGGCGACTGCCGGGAGAGCGCATCGCGATAGCGGCGCTCAACGTTGGGGTCGAGCGCGTCGCCCGCCACCGCCGCCATCATCACCAGCGGCGGCGCGTAGCCGTCGAGCTCAAACAGCGGCGCGATCGCCTGCAGGAGATCGCTGACCAGCAGCCCGTCGGCGCGAATGACCTGCGGCCCCATACTGTGGGCCGGGAAGTGGGCGTCGGAAAAAATAATTTCATCCCCGTGGCCCATCTCGGCCAGGATCTTAAGCAGCTCGGGGGAGATGAGTGGCGAGATAGTTTTTAGCATGTCATACCTCATCTATCAGTTCAGGTTCGGTTTGTGGGTAAAAGTAGCGGTACCGGTAGTGCACCTGGGCTCTGGCCTGTTCCGGGCTGGCAAACTCGCCGGCGCCAAACCAGCCGTACATCGCCGCGCCGGCAACGGTGGTTTCCGCGTCATCGAGTACCTTAACCGGCATATCCAGCGCGTTGGCTTTAATTTGATTCCACAGCGCGTTGCGGCTGCCGCCGCCCACCAGCAGAAGTTCACGGGCCTTAAAGCCGCCGATTTTCTCCAGAGTACGCAGGTGGCTCTGCAGCTGGGCGGTTAGGCCCTCCAGCGCGGCGCGATAAAAATGGCCACGGGTGGTATTCAGCGTTACGCCCTGCCAGCCCGCGTCCCGGCAGGCCAGCAGATCGCAGCGCATCTTCACGCCTTCGGCGCCGGCGGGAATAAGGCGCGCTTCCTCAATCAGCGTGTGCCACGGCGTCTCCGGCGTCCACAGCAGCTGACGCACCCACTCCAGCACGCCGGACGCCAGCCACTGCATCCCGGGGTTGGTCAGGCCGGGCTGGCTGTCCAGTTCGCAGGTTGAGCCGGGGTACTGGCTCAGCAGCGGGGTGTTAACCCCGGCGCTGCGCACCATCAGGATTTCCCAGGTGCCGGAGGAGAGCACCGGTTCGTCCTGCTGGGCGCCGGCGCCAAACAGCGCAAACTGCGTATCGTGCCCGGCGGAGAATACCGGTATCCCGACGGGGAGCTGCAGCAGCGCGGCGGCGTCAGGCTGAAGGGTGCCGATTTTGTCTCCCGCCTCTACCAGCCGCGGGAACAGGCGGCGCGGGATCTCCGCCGCCTGCAGGATCTCGGGGCTAAACTCGCGCCGGTGAATATCCAGCATCTGGCCGGTACCCGCCATGGTGATATCGGTGGTGAACTCGCCGGTTAAGCGGTGGTTGATAAGCGATGAGATAAACAGCCAGGCGTGCGCCTTTTCCAGCAGCTGCGGGTGGTTCTCTTTCAGCCATACCAGCTTATATAAGGTATTGAAGCTGAAGGCCCCGACGCCGGAGATCTCCTGCAGCCGCTGGGCCGGCATTATTCTGCCGATGTCGCGCATCACCGCCGCGGTGCGCGGGCATTTCCAGCTGATCGTCGGGTAGAGCAGGGCGCCGCGCTCATCGACCAGCGCCCCGTCGACGCCAAAGGTGGTGACCGTAATACCGCGAATGCGGCAGGCGGCGAGCTCAGCTGCGAGCGTCTGGCAGCAGCTGGCGAAGCGCTGGAGGATCGCCTCCAGGGACCACTGGTGCCAGGCGCCGTTTTCCGCCGCGACGTCGCTGGCGTTGGGGGTCGATGCGCGGGCGACAATCTTCCCCTGCCGATCGACTGCGATGGCCCGGACGTTGGTTGCCCCGCAATCGAGGACCAGAATAACCTCTTGTTTCATCATTGCTCCTGAAACAAAAAAAGCCCTTTCGCGATGAAAGGGCGGAACGTATTAACGTTTGTACAGCGGGCCATAGTTCTGGCAGGCGCGGTAGTCCTGACCTTCGGTATCCATCCCGTGCGCTGACCAGGTTGAAGGGCGATAGATTTTCGCCTCCTCCACGTTATGCATGCAGACCGGAATGCGCAGCATGGCGGCGAGGGTGATAAAGTCCGCGCCGACGTGGCCAATGGTCAGCACGCCGTGGTTGGCCCCCCAGTTCGCCATCACCGAATAGACGTCACTGAACGGGCCCTTGCCGGTCAGACGTGGCGCAAACCAGGTGGTTGGCCAGGTGGAATTGGTGCGCGCATCCAGCTGGTCGTGCATCTCTTTCGGCAGCTCGACGCTCCAGCCTTCGGCGATTTGCAGGACCGGCCCCAGGCCCTTAATGATGTTGACCCGGGTCATGGTAAACGGCACGCCGCCTTCGGTGAGGAAGCGCGAGGAGTAGCCACCGCCGCGGAAATACTCGTGGATCGCCGGGCACCACTCGGTGGCCGCGAGGCAGGCGTCGGCCTCCTGCTGCGAGATTTCCCAGTGCGGTTTCATGGTCGGGTTGCCGGCGGCATCGCGCTGTTTACAGGAGCCGTCCAGCGCCGCAGAGCCGGAGTTGATCAGGTGGATAATGCCGTGCTGCGCCAGCCCGGTAAGCGGCTGACCCGTCACCCGTTCAACCGCATCCGGTGACCAGTAGGTCCGGACGTCGGCAAAGATCTGGGCGGTGCCGGTGAGCTGATGGCCCAGCAGCATTGCCACCCCGTTGAGGCTGTCATTTTCGGTCGCGACAACCAGCGGCTCGCGCACCCCGTTCCAGTCAAACGAGCTGTTCAACAGCGCCTCGGCGGTATCGCCGTTCGGGTATTGATCGGTCCAGTGGCGCTGGCCCTGGAAACCGGCGGCAATGGCGTTATAGCCCAGCGACTCTTCCACCAGCCCTTTGTCCGCCAGCTTCGCGTTGCCCTGCATCATGTCGCGAATGCATATCGCCATCAGCAGGCTCTCTTTCAGAACCGCCCGGCTCTGCTCGGCATTGCGTTTGTACTGCTGTGCGTTCTGGTCCTCGCCGTAGCGGAAGTTTTTATCCGCCCACGCCAGCGCCATCTCCAGCTCCACCTCATCATAAATTTTCTGGTCGATGCGCCGACGTAGCTCGGTCATATCGACCGCCTGCACCTTCATGCCGAGCCAGGATTCGAAGAAGTTATGATCGACGATGGAGCCGGCAATCCCCATGGATACGCCGCCGACGGAGAGATAGCTTTTGCCCTTCATGGCGGCAACCGCCAGCCCGGCGCGGGCGAAGCGCAGCAGCTTTTCTTCGACGTCCGCTGGGATCGCGCTATCGTCCGCGTCCTGAACGTCGTGACCATAGATCGAGAAGGCCGGAATGCCCTTCTGGCTGTGGGCGGCCAGGGCGGCGGCGAGATAGACCGCTCCCGGGCGCTCGGTGCCGTTAAAGCCCCAGATGGCTTTCGGGCGCATCGGGTCCATATCGATGGTTTCGCTGCCGTAGCACCAGCAGGGGGTGACGGTAATGGTCACGCCGACGTTGTGGCGGCTAAACTTCTCTTCACAGGCCGCGGACTCCGCCATACCGGCGATGCAGGTATCCGCAATGACGCACTCGATCTGCGCGCCGCAGGCGTGGCGAAGCTTTTCGCCGATCAGCGCGGCGGTGGCCTGCGCCATGTTCATGGTTTGCTCTTCCAGCGACTCGCGTACGCCCATGCGACGTCCGTCAATGACCGGGCGAATGCCTATTTTCGGTAAGCTGATTTTTTTCATTCCAGACTCCTCACGTTATGCGGAAAATGTTCAGTGGGTTGCCGTTTGTGAACGGAAACGGGCAAAAATAAAGATGATGGCGAAGCACAGCGTCGGGACCAGTTCGGCGGTCGGGATATTGCCCGCGGCATCGCTGACAAAGCCCATCACCGGCGTGACGATGCCGCCGCCGATAATGGTCATGACGATAAATGACGAACCGTATTTGGTGTCCTGCCCCAGGTTTTTGATCCCCAAGGAGAAAATGGTCGGGTACTGAATCGACATAAACGCGCTGCACAGCGTCAGCGCCAGCAGGCCGATATGGCCGCCGCTGAGCGCGGAGATCAGGCACAGCACCATCGACAGCAGGGCATAGGCGGCGAGCACTTTATGCGGGGCAAAACGGCTGATGAGCCAGGTACCGCTAAAGCGGCCGATGAAGAAGCAGACCATGGTGCCGGTCAGGTAGTTCGCGGCGAAGCCGGGCGTCATGCCGGGGATCTCTTCGATAGCATAGCGAATCAAATAGCTCCAGCAGGCGGTTTGCGCGCCAACGTAGCAGAACTGCGCCAGAACCGCCCAGCGCCAGTGGCGAATGCGCACCAGCCTGGCGAAGGAGGCGCTCAAAGAGCTCTGTTCGCTATCAACGTGGTCGTCGCTTTGCAGAGAAGGAAATTTTGTCAGAGCGATCAGCACGGCAACCAGCAGCACGATCGCCACGATAATCATGTACGGCGTCTGAACCGATAGCACCAGGCTGTGCTTATAGGCGCTGAGCTGCTCGGGCGCCATTTTATCGAGCACTTCCTGAGATTGATGCGGCACGTTAGACAAAATAAGACTTTGCCCAAAGACGACGGCAATAATGGCGCCAAAGGAGTTAAAGGTTTGCGCCAGGTTGAGGCGGAAATGCCCGCCGCTTTCCGGGCCAAGGACCGTAACGAAAGGGTTAGCGGCGGTTTCAAGACATCCCAGTCCTGCGGCAATAATAAAAAGACCAATCAGAAATAAAGTATAATTCATTATTTCCGCTGCCGGCCAGAATAGGGCCGCGCCGAAAGCGTAGAGAAATAGCCCGGTAATTATTCCGGCCTTATAGCTGAGCTTTTTCATCAGTATCCCGGCGGGGACCGGAATGACGAAGTAGCCGAAATAAAAGGCTGATTGAATCAGCCCGGCCTGAAAGTTGGTTAAGGTAAAAGCCTGCTGGAACTGCGGCAGTAAAATATCATTTAAGTTATTGGCAACGGCCCACAGGAAAAATAGCGAGCACAGCAGGGCGAATGGAATTATATAGCGCTTACTCTGTCCGACATCTATCGCACGAAAACTCTGCGTTTGTATTGTTGTGTTTCCCATAGCATCCTCATCAGTTCAGAAGCGTGTCCAGCATCTTTAGCATGCGGCTGGTTACTCTCTCCAGCCGGTAAAGTAAGGTGAGTTCCGGTTAAGCGGCGGTAAATAAAATGCTCTCGTGAATGAACTCATGAACTCATTTTCAAATAAACAACGTCTTTTAATATGATGGCGGTCACATTTGACCCAGGGACAATGGCTTTATGTGATTAGTATCACTTTAATTTATCTAAAATAATGACCGTTTGAGATTGTTTAATTTAAAAGCCACAGCGGCGCTGCCCGATTTAATTTATTGCTGCGCAAACGGGCAATTGTTAATGAGCAACTAAAATGCCCGTTTTAAACAACAAGAATAATAACGGGCAGTTTTCTTTGAGGAAAATAACCGGCGCTGTGTTTATTCGCGGTGATTAATTGATGGCGGTCACAGAATACGCTGATGTCAATTCCATTCTGGTTATTCAATATGATGATGGTGAGTAAATACCTAATTAATTCGACAGAGCCGGGATGAGGTTAGCGAGGATTCTGTTGGTCCGTTTTGAAACACTGAGAGAGGTAAATAATGGAACGAAATACGCTGGCGCGGCAGATTATTGATACCTGCCTGGAAATGACCCGGCTGGGGCTGAATCAGGGGACCGCAGGCAACGTGAGCGTGCGCTATGAAGGCGGCATGCTGATTACGCCGACGGGTATCCCCTATGAAAAGCTCACCGAATCCCACATCGTCTGGATTGACGCCAGCGGCCAGCATGAGCAGGGCAAGCTGCCGTCAAGCGAGTGGCGCTTTCATATGGCGGCCTACCAGACCCGCCCCGACGCGCAGGCGGTGGTGCATAACCACGCGGTTCACTGCACCGCAGTATCGATCCTTAACCGGCCCATTCCGGCGATCCACTACATGATTGCCGCCGCCGGCGGCAACTCCATTCCCTGCGCACCCTACGCCACCTTCGGCACGCGCGAGCTCTCTGAATACGTGGCCGTGGCGCTAAAAAACCGCAAGGCGACCCTGCTGCAGCATCACGGGCTGATTGCCTGTGAAGAGAATCTGGAAAAAGCGCTGTGGCTGGCGCACGAGGTGGAGGTGCTGGCGCAGCTGTACCTCAGCACGCTGGCGATTATCGATCCGGTGCCGGTACTGGACGACGAAGCGATAGCCATCGTCATGGAAAAATTCAAAACCTATGGGCTACGTATCGAAGAGTGATCCCGCACGGCAAACAGGAGACGGGCGATGGCGAACAGAATGATTTTGAACGAAACGGCGTGGTTTGGCCGAGGGGCGGTAGCGGCATTGGCCGATGAAGTGAAGCGTCGGGGCTATGGTAAGGCGCTGATTGTCACCGATAAGACGCTGGTGCAGTGCGGCGCGGTTAGCCGGGTGACGGACAGCATGGATGTCGCCGGCCTGGCGTGGGAGATCTTTTCCGGGGTGATCCCCAACCCGACGATTGCGGTGGTGCAGGAGGGGCTGCGCGTCTTCAGGCAGAGCGGGGCGGATTACCTGATCGCCATCGGCGGCGGCTCGCCGCAGGATACCTGTAAGGCGGTGGGGATCATCAGCGCTAACCCCGAATTTGCCGACGTGCGTAGCCTGGAAGGGCTATCGCCAACCCGCGCGCCGAGCGTGCCGATTATGGCTATCCCGACCACCGCCGGAACCGCGGCGGAGGTAACGATCAACTACGTGATCACCGACGAGGAAAAGCGGCGGAAATTTGTCTGCGTCGATCCGCATGATATTCCCCAGGTCGCGTTTATCGATGCCGACATGATGGACGGGATGCCGCCGGCGCTGAAGGCCGCCACCGGCGTTGACGCGCTGACCCACGCCATTGAGGGCTACACGACGCGGGCGGCCTGGGCGTTAACCGACGCCCTGCATCTGAAGGCGATAGAGATTATCGCCGGCGCGCTGCGCGGCTCGGTGGCGGGCGACAGCCGGTCCGGCGAGGCAATGGCGCTGGGGCAGTATATTGCCGGAATGGGGTTTTCCAACGTCGGCCTCGGGCTGGTGCACGGCATGGCGCATCCTTTAGGCGCGTTTTACAACACCCCGCATGGCGTGGCCAACGCCATTCTGCTGCCTCACGTGATGCGCTACAACGCCGCGTACTGTGGAGGCAAGTTTGCCGATATCGCCCGGGCGATGGGCGAGAAAGTTGAAGGCAGAAGCGAAGAGGAGGTCCGCCAGGCGGCGGTAGAGGCGGTGTGTAAGCTCAATCGCGACGTGGGGATCCCGCCGCATCTGCGCGATGTCGGGGTGCGTAAAGAGGATATTCCGGCGCTGGCGCAGGCCGCGCTGGATGACGTTTGCACCGGAGGCAACCCGCGGGAAGCCAGCCTGGCGGAGATTATCGAGCTCTATCATAGCGCCTGGTAAACGCTGCCGCTGCCGGGGGGTTAAGGGCGATGCTGGCTATCGCCCTTTTCGGCTAAACGGCGGCCGCCAGCTATACCAGCTATACCAGCTATACCGACTATGCCGACTATGCCAACTATACCGACTATACCGACTATACCAACTATGCCAACTATGCCAACGACACCGACTACGCCGTCAGCCGCAGCTGCTGCAGATTGCCGTCGAGCTGTAAATCGGTCTGCAGACGGGCGATTTCGCGGCAGGTGAACGCCATCTCTTTATGCTCTTCCAGCTTCTTGCGCCATTTCTCCGCGACCTCGTCGAGACGGGCGTAAATCCCCTCCAGATCGGTAAACTCGGTTAAGAGCTGGGCGGCGCTTTTGGGGCCGATACCCGCCACGCCCGGCACTTTTGAGCTGCTGATGCCCGCCAGCCCCCAGTAATCAGGCAGCTGCTGCGGGGTCACGCCAAACTCGTTGGCAATAAAAGGGGCGTCCAGCCAGCGCTTCTGGAAGTAGTCGCGGATGCGAACCGTGGGCGAAAGCAGCTGGCAGTAGCCTTTATCGGTGGAGACGATGGTGGCCTGGTGCCCGGCCTGGGCGACCTTCATCGCCAGGGTGGCGGCGAGATCGTCGGCTTCGCTGCCCGCCAGGGCCCAGCAGCGAATTCCACGCTGCTCAAACGCCGCGCGGATCGCGGGCATTTCGGCCTCCAGCGTCTCCGGCATCGGCGCGCGGCCGGCCTTATATTCCGCCAGGCGCTGGTGCCGCCAGCTGTGGGCGCGATCTTCATCATCAAATACCGCCACCGCGTGCGTTGGCTGACTATGGACGATCAGCTGCTCCAGCGCGTGCAGGCAGGTGTCAACGCAGGGCGAACCCTGCACCGCGTGAATGCGGCGAATCAGATTGAGCGCGTCGACGATTAACAGATGAACGGCCACAGGTCTCTCCTTATCATTTATGCCGGCAGATGAGCGGTCCACCGGCCTGGTCGGGCGCCGTGCCCGAGCCGTGTTCTCATAAATGTAAGGGTATCATTGCCGTGTACAGGAGGCTATCGGCGCGGGGATAATCGGGAATGCGCCTCGCAAAGCGGCCTAATCGGCGTGCAGCAGCAGGCTCAGGTCGCTGTGGGCCGCTTCGCCGTACCACACCGCTTCGCGCACGGAAACCGGTTTGCCGATCAGCCCGAGGGCATAAAAGCGGTCGGCGATGGTCTGCTGGGCGCGGATGACCTTCAGATCCATCATCCGCGGGCGATGGCTGCGCCGCGCGAGGGCGAGAGCCAGCGAATCGACGTTAATGCCTAATTCGGCGGCAAGCAGCCCGGCGGCCTCTTCGCGCCGGCTATCGATAAACTGCCCGGTTTGCGTCAGCTCGTGCAGCAGACGCTGCATGATGTCGCCGTTGTGGTTGACGTAATCGCGGCGCGAGAGATAGAACTGGTGGTTGTGCACCCGGCCCTCGCCGCTGGCGACCACCCGCAGCTCCCCGGTATGTTCGGCGTCGCTGAGCAGCGGGTCCCACATCATCCACGCGTCGACCGCCAGATAATCGCTGGCGGTGAGCGGATACTTCGGCGGGATGTAGACCACCTTCACGTCGTTGAGGCCCAGCCCGGCCTCTTCCAGAATCTGCAGCAGCAGCCAGTGCACGTTTGAGCCCTTATTCAGCGCAATACGCCTGCCGCGAAGATCGCCGAGCGTGCGGATCTCGCTATGCTGCGGCACCACCATCGCCACGCTTTGCGGCGCCGGCGGCTCCCACGCGACGTACACCAGCTCGGCGCTGCTGGCCTGGGCAAAGACCGGCGGCGCTTCGCCGGTAGTGCCGAAATCGATCTCATTGCAGGCGAGGGCGTGCAGCAGCTGCGGCCCGGCCGGGAATTCGCTCCACAGCACGCTGACGCCGAGGCTGGCGAAGGCGCTTTCGAGGCTCTGACGGGCCTTTAAAATGCCGAGATTGCCGAAGCGCTGATAGCCGATGCGCAGCTCGCGGTCGACGGACGCGGCTTCGGCCAGCCGGCGCGGCGCCGACTCCACCCGGCGGCGGCTTTTAATTACGCCAATATTGGCCAGCTGGGTGCGCAGAGTGTGGCGGCTTATCCCCAGCAGGGCGGCGGCCTGGCTCTGATTGTCGTCGCAGTGGGCCATGGCGCCGCGGATCAGCGCGCCGGTCATGCGCTCCCACAGCGCGTCGCCGGGCTGGGCGAGCTGCTGGTGGATAAAGTCGTCCAGCTCAATATCCGTCGCCGTCAGCGGCGCGGCGTGCAGCGTGGTCAGGCGCAGCTGGGCCGGCGTAATCTCCTCCTCTCTGCTGAGCAGGACCGCGTTATGCAGCGTGTTTTCAAGCTCGCGGATATTGCCGGGCCACGGGTAGTCCATCAGCCGGTCCAGCGCCTCCGGTGCCAGATAGCGGGTCGGGCGTCCCAGCCGGCGGGCGTAGAGCGACAGGAAATGGTTGGCCAGCAGGGGAATATCCTGGCGGCGCTGGCGCAGCGGCGGCAGCGGGACGATGGCGATATTCAGGCGGTAATAGAGGTCTTCACGAAAGCGGCGTTCGCGGATCGCCTGCGCCAAATCCACGTGGGTGGCGGCAATCACCCGCACGTTGACTTTGACCGCCTTGCGAGAGCCGACGCGGGTAATCTCACGCTCCTGCAGCACGCGCAGCAGCTTCACCTGCAGCGGCAGGCTTAACTCGCCAATCTCATCGAGCAGCAGCGTGCCGCCCTCGGCGGCCTCAAACCAGCCGGGATGGCTCTGCACCGCGCCGGTAAACGCCCCTTTCTCGTGACCGAAGAGCTCTGCTTCCGCCAGGCTCTCGGTGAGCGCGCCGCAGTTTACGGCAAGAAAAGGCTGCTGGCGGCGGCTGCTGTGGTGATGCAGGTAGCGGGCGACCACCTCTTTACCGGTGCCGGTTTCACCGACGATCAGCACGGTGGCCTCGGTGGGCGCCAGTTTATCCAACAGGTTCTGAAAGGCCTTTGACGCCGGGTCGATCAGCACCGGGGTATCGGCCGGGGGTTCAGGATTAAGCATGGGAGTCCTCCGCTAAATAACGCCTTGAACTTATCCTCTGTCGGCGGTGATAAACACGGGCAAACCCTGTGGTTTTGTTGCAAACGCGGCAGCCTCACCCCATCCGCTGACGCATTTGCAACAGCCTGGCGGGCGAGTGATTTTATTAATACTTTGATTTTATTGCCTTAAATTTCATTGCCGCGTTGGCATGATTATCGCTAACACCTATATAACCAAATTTAAACAACTCTTCGATGAATATCGAATATGGTTATATAGGAAATGGATAATGACGCAGAAAGCTAGCGATAAGATCAACGTGTTTTGGTTTTTACCCACCCACGGCGACGGCCGCTATCTGGGCACCACCGAAGGCGGACGTCCCGTTGATTTAGCGTATTTACAGCAGGTTGCGCTGGCCGCCGACAGCCTCGGCTACTACGGCGTGCTGATCCCCACCGGCAAAAGCTGCGAAGACTCCTGGCTGGTCGCCGCCGCGCTGGCGCCGTTAACCCGCCGCCTGCGCTATCTGGTGGCGGTACGCCCGGGGCTGCAGCCGCCGACGCTGGCGGCGCGTATGGCGGCAACCCTTGACCGCCTGTCGGAGGGCCGGCTGCTGATCAACGTGGTCACCGGCGGCGATCCGGTGGAGAACAAGGGCGACGGAATTTTCCTCGACCATAGCCAGCGCTATCAGGTGACCCGCGAGTTTCTGGACGTTTACTCGCGCCTGCTGAAAGGCGAGAAGGTGGATTATCACGGCGAGCATATCCAGGTTGAAGGGGCGGAAGTGCTCTTCCCGCCGGTGCAGGAAAACGGCCCGCCGCTCTACTTCGGCGGCTCTTCGGAGGAGGCCATTGACGTTGCCGCTGAGCAAATCGATAGCTATCTGACCTGGGGCGAGCCGCCGGCGCTGGTGGCGGAGAAGCTGGCCATCGTGCGCGAGCGCGCCGCCGCCCGCGGCCGCACCCTGCAGTACGGCATTCGCCTGCACGTGATCGTGCGCGAAACGGAAGAGGAGGCCTGGGCCGCCGCCGATCGCCTGATTGCCCATCTGGATGACGACACCATCGCCCAGGCGCAAAAAATATTTGCCCGCATGGATTCCGCAGGCCAGGCGCGGATGAGCGCCCTGCATAACGGCTCCCGCGACAACCTGCGCATCGCCCCGAACCTGTGGGCGGGCGTTGGTCTGGTGCGCGGCGGAGCGGGCACGGCGCTGGTCGGCAGCCCGCAGCAGGTCGCGGATCGCATTCGCGAATATCAGGCCCTCGGCATCACCAACTTTATCTTCTCCGGCTACCCGCATCTCGAAGAGGCCCACCGCTTTGCCGACCTGGTCATGCCGCTGCTGCCGCTTGCCGGCAGCGCCCAGCCGAAAGCGCGCAGCGTGAATACCGGCCCGTTTGGCGAAACCATTGGCGGCGATAAGCGGCCGGTTAAACAGGTCAGCGCCAGCTGAGCGGGAGGTGGACATGCTTTTCTGCCTTCAGAGGGGGATTGCCGATGAGCGCTGAACCGCAGGTGGTCATTATCGGCGGCGGGTTCAGCGGCGCCGCGGTGGCGATTGAGCTGCTGCGCCTGGCGCCAAACGGGCTGCGGGTGACGCTGCTGGAGCCGCGCGCGGTGCCCGGCGCGGGGGTGGCTTACTCCACCGCCGAGCCCTCCCATCGCATCAACGTCCCCGCCGCGCGGATGCAGCTGGCCGGCGAGGAGGAGGGCTCTTTCGACCGCTGGTATCGCGATCAGCCGGCGTTCGCCGACGACCCGCAGGCGCGGCGTGAGGACGGGGCGCTCTATCCGCAGCGCGGCCAGTTTGGCCGCTACGTCAGCCAGCGTTTTGCCGAGGCGCTGCGGGCGAGCGACGGACGGCTGGTGCACCTGCGGGAAGAGGCGCTGAGCTATGGCCCGCGCGGCGTCACCACCGCCGGCGGCCGGCTGCTGCCAAGCGATCTGCTGATCCTTGCGGTGAGCCATCCGCCGCCGGCGCTGCCGCGCCTGGCGGTCCCGTTTCGCGACCATCCGGCGCTGATTGCCAACCCGTGGCGTGCAGATGCGCTTGCCGACGTTGCGCCGGATGCGCGGGTGGCGGTGATGGGCACCGGGCTGACCATGGCCGACACCATCGCCACCCTGGCGCGGCTCGGCCATCGCGGCCCGGTGACGGCATTTTCGCGCCACGGCCTGCTGCCCCGCGGGAACATCAGCGGCGCCGCCGAGCCGTGGCCCGGCGACTATCGCGAGGGCTCGCTGCGCCTGCGGCTGCGGCTGCGGCGGGTGCGGGAAGATATTCGTCACGCCGCCGAGCAGGGCCAGCCGTGGCAGGTGGTGCTGGACGCGGTGCGTAACCAGGGGCAGAGCATCTGGCAGGGGCTGAGCCTGGCAGACCGCCAGCGCTTCCTGCGCCATCTGCGCAGCTACTGGGATGTGCATCGCTACCGCATCGCCCCGCAGGTCGCGGATGTGCTAAGCCAGCGCCAGCGCGACGGTAGCCTGAAGGTGCAGGCGGCAAGGCTGACGGCGCTGGAGGGCGATGCCGGTCGGCTGACTCTGACCCTGAGCCCGCGCCGCGGCGACCCTCAATTGCTGACCGTCGATCGCCTGATCCTCACCACCGGCCCCGCGCACGGCGGCCTGACCGACAGTCAGCCGCTGTTGCGTGACCTGGCGCGGGACGGGCTGATCCGCGCCGACGCGCTGGGGCTCGGGCTCGATGTCGATTCGCGCTCAAGGGCGATTGGCCGCGAGGGCGCGGTGACGCCAAATGTGCTGATTTCTGGCCCGGCGGCTCGCGGACGTTTTGGCGAGCTGATGGGGCTGCCGCAGGTCGCCGACCATGCCGCCGCCGTGGCGGCTGAAGCGCTGGCGACGCTGGGGCTTGATGGTTCTTTCGTTATTCATGATTAAGCGTGCGCCCCCTGTCGGGACGCGCCCTGGAGAAGTGCTATGTCATCACAACGCGAAATTCGTCTTAATGCTTTTGATATGAACTGCGTCGGCCACCAGTCGCCGGGGCTGTGGACCCATCCGCGCGACCGCTCATGGCAGTACAAGGATCTGGACTACTGGGTTGATCTCGCGCGCCTTCTCGAGCGCGGTAAGTTTGACGGCCTGTTTATTGCCGACGTGCTGGGCATCTACGACGTGCTGAACGGCAGCGGCGATGCCGCCATTCGCCAGGCGACGCAGGTGCCGGTGAACGATCCGCTGGCGCTGATTACCCCGATGGCGCTGGTGACGGAGCACCTCGGCTTTGGCCTGACCGCCTCGCTGTCGTTTGAGCATCCCTATCCGTTTGCCCGCCGGCTGTCGACCCTTGACCATCTGACCAAAGGCCGGGTGGGCTGGAATATCGTGACCTCGTACCTCGAAAGCGGGGCGCGCAATATTGGTCATCAGGCGCAGACCGATCACGACGCGCGCTACGACTACGCCGACGAGTATCTCGACGTGGTCTATAAGCTGCTGGAAGGCAGCTGGGAAGACGGGGCAGTACTGCGCGATCGCGAGCGGGGGATCTTCAGCGATCCGCAGAAAATCCATCCGATCAACCACCAGGGCAACTTCTTCTCGGTGCCGGGGATCCACCTCTGCGAGCCGTCGCCGCAGCGCACGCCGGTGCTCTATCAGGCCGGGGCATCGAGCCGCGGGAAGCAGTTTGCCGCCGGGCACGCCGAGTGCGTGTTTGTCGCCGCGCCGTCAAAAACGCTGCTTAAAAAGACGGTGGCTGACATTCGCCGCCGCGCCGCGGAGGCCGGACGCGATCCGCGCAGCATCCTGATTTTCAATCTGCAAACGGTGATCGTCGGCGAAACCGACCGCGAGGCGCAGGCCAAATGGCAGGAGTATAAATCCTACGTCAGCTACGAGGGGGCGCTGGCGCTGATCTCCGGCTGGACCGGGATCGACTTCGGCCAGTATCAGCCGGATCAGGTGCTGAAGTATCTGCATACCAACGCCATTCAGTCGGCGGTTGAGGCCTTTTCCACCGCCGACCCTGACCGTCAGTGGACGGTGCAGGCGCTGGCCGACTGGGTGGGCATTGGCGGCTTTGGCCCGCTGATCGTCGGCAGCGCGGAAACCGTGGCCGACGAGCTGCAGTCGTGGGTCGAGGAGACCGATGTCGATGGTTTTAACCTCGCCTACGCGGTGACCCACGAAACCTTCCGCGACGTGGTGGAGCTGCTGATCCCCGAGCTGCAAAAGCGCGGCGTCTTCAAGCAGGAGTACCGCGAAGGCACCCTGCGCGAAAAACTGTTCGGCGCCGGGCCGCGGCTGGTGGCCCCGCATCCGGGAGCCGGCTACCGGCGCGGCGTGCGCATCGACGCCGGGGCGGGGGAGAAGGTGACATGATTGAGATAGACGACCTGCATAAAAGCTACCGCACGGCGGGCGGGCGGGTCAGCGAGGTGCTGAAAGGGCTGTCGCTGCGGGTGCCAACCGGCTCGATCACCGCGGTGGTGGGGCCAAGCGGCGCGGGTAAATCGACTCTTGCGCGCTGCATCAGCCTGCTGGAGCGTCCCGACAGCGGCAGCATCCGGGTTAACGGCAACGACCTGTCGCTACTCCGCGGCGAGGCGCTGCGCCGCGAGCGGCGGGCGATCGGCACCGTTTTCCAGTCCTCGGCGCTGCTGAACCGTAAAACGGCCTGGCAAAATATCGCTCTGCCGCTGGAGTACCTCGGGGTAGTGGAGCGGGATGTCAAAGCCCGGGTGGGCGAACTGCTGGAGAGCGTCGGCCTGAGCGATAAGGCCGACGCCTGGCCGACCCAGCTCTCCGGCGGCCAGCGCCAGCGTATCGGCATCGCCCGCGCCCTGGCGCTGCGTCCTTCGGTGCTGCTGGCGGACGAGGCCACCTCAGGCCTGGACCCGCAGGCCACCGCTGCGGTGCTGAATTTGCTTAAGCGCCTGCGCGATGAGTACCGGCTGGCGATCGTGCTGATTACCCACGAGATGGACGCGGTACGCGCGGCGGCGGATGCGGTTGCGGAAATTCGCGACGGCACGATCCTCCAGTTCGGCGAGGTGAAAGAGCTGCTGGCGCGCCCGGACTCTCTGCTGGGCCAGCAGCTGCTGCCGCTCTCTCCGGTGGCGGCCCATAGCGATCTGCTGCTGCGCCTGAGCTATCGCTGGGATGTGCCGGTGGCCACCGACTGGATCAGCCGCCTGAGCCAGCAGTTTGCGCTGCAAATTGACCTGCTCGGCGGCCACGTTGAGGTGATAAACGGCCGGCTGGCAGGGCGGCTGCAGGCGGGGGTGCGCTTTCAGGGCGAGCGTCTGTCGGCAGGTAGGATGCTGGCGCTGCTGGCGCAGCTCGGTATCGCGGCCGAGGTCCTCGACGACGCGCCTGAGCTCAGGGAGGCGGTATGAAACCTTCGGTAATCAGCCAGGATACGCCCTGGAGCGAGATCCATACGCTGCTGCTGCCCGCCTACGGCGAAACCTGGCTGATGGTGGCCATTGTGATGCTGTTTGTGGTGACCCTCGGCGGAGCGGTCGGGGTGGTGCTGTTCAACGCTTCGTCACGGGGGCTGTTCCCGCACGCCGCGCTCTACCGGGCGCTGAACTGGGTGGTGAACATGGGGCGCTCCCTGCCGTTTCTGGTGCTGATGGCGGCGATCATTCCCTTCACCTTCTGGCTCACCGGGACCACGATCGGCATTCCTGCCGCGGTGGTGCCGATGATCGCCGCCGGAGTGCCGTTTTTTGGTCGGCTGGTGGAAAACGCCCTGCGCGAGCTGCCGGCGGAGGTCACCGCCGTCGGGATCGTCTGCGGCGGCTCGCGCTGGCAGATTATCCGCAGCGCCCAGCTGAGCGAAGCCCTGCCCGCGCTGGTGGCGGCGGTAACGCTCAACCTGGTGTCGATGATCGAATATTCCGCCATTGCCGGCACCATCGGCGCGGGAGGGATCGGCTATCTGGCGGTGGTGTACGGCTACCAGCGCTTCGACAATCACATCATGATCGCCACCATTATCGCGCTGATCGCCACTATCCAACTGATTCAATTTTTCGGTGACCGTCTGGTCAACAAACTTCGCCACACGCAGGGGATCTCTTCATGACAACAGAACAGTTTGAGTTACGTAAGGCCCGCCGCTGGCCGTGGCTGGCGGCGCTGGTAGTGATTGTGGCGCTGGCTGCCGCCTTCTGGTGGTGGCGGGGGCAGGCCCAGTCGCAGCAGGTGGTGTTCGGCACCACATTGAAAATTCACTATGAACCGGCGATGGCCGGCGAGCAGCGGATCATTGAGTACATCGGTGAGCATATCGCGCCGGACTATGGCCTGAAGCTGGAGGCGGTGGGTGTACAGGATCCGGTGCAGGCGGATCGCGCGGTAGCGCAAGGGGAGTACGCCGGAACCATCTATCAGCACCAGTGGTGGCTCAAGCAGGTGGTGGACGCCAACGGCTTCGCGCTTTCCACCACGGTGCCGGTGTTCCAGTGGGCCTTTGGGATTTACTCCGATCGCTATAAGTCGGTCAAGGATCTGCCGAACGGAGCGACGATCGTGGTGCCGGACGATGGCGCCAACCAGGGGCAGGCGCTGTGGCTGCTGCAGCGCATCGGCCTGATTACGCTCGACCCGGCGGTGGAGCCGCGCACGGCGAAGCTGAAAAATATCGTCGGCAACCCGCATCAGTTTAATTTCAAAGAGCTGGATCTGCTCACCATGCCGCGGGCGCTCAATTCGGTCGATGCGGCAATCGGCTACGTCTCGCAGTTTGATGCCGGAAAGGTGTCGCGGGACCGAGGCATTCTATTCCCGCCGGCACCGCGCACCTTCGCGTCGCAGCTGGTCATCGGCACGCCTTATTTGTCGCAGGAGAATATCGTCAAATTAAAGCAGGCCTTTTCCGACCCGCGTATCCAGACCTGGCTGAAAACCACCGACGATCCGCTGGTGAAAGACGTGCTGGTGCCGGTTTCCGCTGAATAATCTGCGCTGATGAGTATCTCGCAGGACGGGCGAAGGCCCGTCCTGTTGCTGTCGTTTTATTTAATTAACTTATTGAATATATTGATTTTTATATGCATTTTTGTTGGTTCCCCTTTATCAAGGGTCGGCCTATAACTGCGATCACCTGCACAACATAATAAGGTGAAAACATGAGTACGCTGTCTGTTGATAATCCCGGCGTGGCCTCCGCGCCGGTGAGTAGCGTCGGGGACGTGGCGCGGCTAATTAATTCGGGCAAGGATCGGGCTAAATATGCGCGGATGATTGTCTTCCTCGCTCTCGGCGGCGTCTTCCTTGACGCCTATGATTTAACCACGCTCTCCTACGGCATTGATGACGTGGTGCGCGAATTTCAGCTGTCGCCGCTGCTGACCGGCCTGGTCACCTCATCCATTATGGTCGGCACCATTTTTGGTAACCTGATCGGCGGCTGGCTGACGGATAAATATGGCCGCTATTCGGTGTTTATGGCCGATATGCTGTTTTTTGTCGTCTCGGCTATCGCCGCGGGGCTGGCGCCCAACGTCTGGGTGCTGATCGGCGCTCGTTTCCTGATGGGCATCGGCGTCGGTATCGATCTGCCGGTCGCTATGTCCTACCTCGCTGAATTCTCCCGTTTTACCGGCAAAGGCAACAAGGCCTCGCGACTCGCCGCCTGGTGCCCGATGTGGTACGCCGCCTCGACGGTCTGTTTTCTGATTATCTTCGGGCTCTATTTTGTGCTGCCAAAGGAGCATCTCGACTGGCTGTGGCGCGCCTCGCTGCTGTTTGGCGCGGTTCCGGCGCTGCTGATTATCGCCGTGCGCAGAAAATTTATGAATGAATCGCCGCTGTGGGCGGCAAACCAGGGAGACCTGACCTCGGCGGTACGTATTCTGCGCGACTCTTACGGCATTGCCGCCCATGAGGCGCCGGCCGAACGCCCCGCGCCGCCGCCGAAGGTGAGCTTCCGCGTGCTGTTTGAAAAGCCGTACCGCGAGCGCACCGTCGTTGCCGGGGTGATGAATATCTGTATCTCCTTTGAGTACACCGCCATCGCCTTTTTCCTGCCGTCGATCCTCGCGCAGTTTCTCGGCGCCGGCGTGTTTGAAACCATCTCCGCTTCGCTGGGGCTGAACGCGCTGTTTGCCTTTACCGGCGGGCTGCTGGGGATGCATCTGGCGTGGAAATATCCGTCGCGCCACGTGGCGATTGCCGGCTTCGCGCTGCAGTTTATCGCCCTGATTGTGCTCGCGCTGGTGGGCCAGCCGCAGGCCACCGTCGGCGTGGTGCTGGCGATGGCGATGCTTGGGCTGTGGCTGTTTGCCGAAGGCTTTGGCCCCGGCGCGCAGCTGATGATCTATCCGGCGCTCTCCTATCCAACCGCGATTCGCGCCACCGGCGTCGGCTTCAGCCGGGCGCTCTCCGGGATCGGCAGCGCGCTGGCACTGTTCGTGCTGCCGCTGCTGCAGGCCTCTCTCGGCACGCAGATGTTCTGGGTGGTATCGCTGGCCGCCCTTATTCCGATCTTCTTCCTGCTTGCGGTTCGCCACGAGCCGACGCGTCACGACATTGACGACAGCCACCATTAAGGAACAGATGATGACACTACTTTCTACCGGTACCGATTATGAACAGCTGGCGGCGGCCTTTCGGCCGATTTTCTCGCGCATTGCGCAAGGGGCGGCCAGCCGCGAGCAGCAGCGCATTCTGCCCGAGGAGCCGATTCGCTGGCTGAAGGAGGCGGGATTCGGCACGCTGCGCATCCCGCGGGAAAAGGGCGGCTGGGGGGCGTCGCTGCCGCAGCTGATTGCCCTGCTGATTGAGCTGGCCGAGGCTGATTCAAACCTGCCACAGGCGCTGCGCGCCCATTTTGCCTTTGTTGAGGACCGTCTGAATCAGCCGGACTCCGCGCAGCGCGATCGCTGGTTCCAGCGTTTTCGCGACGGGGAGCTGGTGGGCAGCGGCTGGACCGAGATCGGGGCGGTGAAGCTGGGGGAGGTGAATACTCAGGTGACGCCGGACGAGCGCGGCTGGCGGCTAAGCGGCGAGAAGTTTTACAGCACCGGAACGCTGTACGCCGACTGGATTGACGTCTTTGCCCGCCGCAGCGACAACGGTGGCGACGTGATAGCGTTGGTCAGTACCAGGCAGAGTGGGGTGGAGCGCGAGGACGACTGGGACGGCTTTGGCCAGCGTCTGACCGGCAGCGGCACCACCCGCTTCCGGCAGGCGCAGGTTGAGCAGGAGCACGTCTACGATTTTGCCGAGCGCTTTCGCTACCAGACCGCTTTCTATCAGCATATCTTACTGGCGACGCTGGCGGGTATCGGCCTGGCGGTAGAGCGCGATGCCGCCGAAGGGGTGAAAAAACGCTCCCGTATGTACAGCCACGGCAACGCCGCCGTGCCGCGCGACGATCCTCAGGTGCTGCAGGTGGTCGGGCAAATCAGCAGCTGGGCGTGGGCGACCCGCGCGGCGGTGCTGCAGGCGGCGGAGTCTTTACAGCAGGCCTATATCGTTCACGCCAGCGGCGACGAGGCGCTGATTGCGCAGCGTAATCGTCTGGCGGAAGTGGAGGCGGCGCAGGCGCAGGTGATTGCCAGCGACTGGATACCGCGGGCGGCGACCGAGCTGTTTAACGCCCTCGGCGCGTCGGACACCCGGGTCGACAAAGCGCTCGATCGCCACTGGCGCAACGCGCGCACGGTGGCCTCGCACAATCCGGTTATCTATAAAGCGCGCAACATCGGCAGCTGGCTGGTCAACGGCGAAGCGCCGACCTTTATCTGGCAGATAGGCAACGGCGAGAAAACGCAGGAGTAAAGAGAGCGGCGACGGAAAGCCGTCGCCGGTAACCACTATTTATCCTGCGACCAGGTGGCGCTGCGCACGTCCACTTTGACCGGCAGCAGGCCAACGCGGGTGAAGGTATCCGCCAGCGCCTGCTGTTCGTTATAGACCGCGGGCGTCATGCGCTCGGCGCCGTAGGGCAGGCGGGCCAGCGCCTTCAGCCAGATAGCCTTATCCAGCCCGGTGGAGGTCGACAAAATCCCGGCGGCATCGTCCTGATGGGCGTTGGCCCAGTCGCTCAGCTTGCCCAGCTCATCAACGACCTGCTTCGCGGTATCCGGATAGGATTCAGCAAATTTACGGCTGGCGAGATAGAAGGTGTAGTGCGGCACCAGCCCTTCGGCGTTGCGGATCTGCCGCGCCTTAGCATTGGTTTCAACTTCGGCAAGGTACGGATCCCAGATAACCCAGGCATCAATGGCGCCGCGCTGGAAGGCGGCGCGGGCGTCGGCCGGAGGCAGATAGACCGGAGTGATATCTTTATAGCTCAGCCCGGCCTTTTCCAGCGCGGTGACCAGCAGGTAGTTGACGTCCGAGCCTTTATTCAGCCCCACGCGTTTGCCTTTCAGGTCGGTGACGCTGCGAATGGTTGAGCTTTCCGGCACCACGATGGCTTCGGTTTTGGGGTTCGCCGGGGAGTGGGCGAGATAAACCAGATCCGCCTGCGCCGCCTGAGCGAAGGCCGGCGGGGCGTCGCCGGTGGCCGCCAGGTCGATGCTGCCGACGTTTAGCCCTTCCAGCATCTGTGGACCAGCCGGGAACTCCACCCAGCGCACGGCGATCCCCTCTTTTTTGAAGGTCTCATCGAGGGTGCCGCGATATTTCAACAGGGCGAAAATATTGGCCTTCTGGTAGCCAATGTTGACGGTTTCCGGCGTCTTAGCCAGCGCGGAAGCGGACAGACCGAGCAGCAGCGGCAGCAGGGCCAGATGGAACCTTTTTGACATGATTTGTTCTCCTGTAGCGGTTTCCCGTAAGGTAGCAAATCGTCCTTATAACCAATAAATAACTAAATTTTAATTTATATAACCGAAATGGCTTTCAGGCGGGGATGCGGAGAGAGTCCCGGCGAACGATCGTCCGCCGGGAGAGGCATTAATCGCAGGTCACGATTTTCATCGCCAGGCCACCGCGCGACGTTTCGCGGTACTTGGCGTTCATATCCTTGCCGGTTTCGTACATCGTCTCGATAACCTTATCGAGACATACGCGCGGTTCGCTGGTGCGGCGCAGCGCCATCCGGGCGGCGTTGACGGCCTTCACCGCGGCGATGGCGTTACGCTCGATGCACGGCACCTGAACCTGGCCGGCAACCGGGTCGCAGGTCAGGCCGAGGTTGTGCTCCATACCGATTTCGGCGGCGATGCACACCTGGCCAGGGCTACCGCCCAGCAGTTCGGTTAAGCCGGCCGCTGCCATTGAACAGGCGACGCCAACTTCGCCCTGGCAGCCCACTTCGGCGCCGGAAATCGAGGCGTTCATCTTATACAGCGAGCCAATCGCGCTGGTGACCAGCAGGTAGCGCGCCAGCGAGTTGGCGTTAACCTTGCGGATAAACTTATCGTAGTAGGCCAGTACCGCAGGCACGATCCCGCAGGCGCCGTTGGTTGGCGCGGTGACCACGCGGCCGCCGGCGGCGTTCTCTTCGTTCACCGCGAGGGCAAACATGTTAATCCAGTCAACGACCGCCATCGGATCGCTGTTGGTATTGTCCTGGCTGACCAGCATCCGGCGTAACGCCGCGGCGCGGCGCGGGACGCGCAGCTTGCCCGGCAGCACCCCTTCGGTGCTGATGCCGCGCTCGATACCGCCGCTCATCACGTCCCAGACGGCGGAAAAGTGCTGCTCCAGCTCTTCTTTGCTGTGCAGCGCCAGCTCGTTTTGCATCATCAGGCCGGAAAGCGAGAGCCCGCTTTCGCTGCAGTGCCGCTGTAAATCAGCCGCGTTTTTGTAGGGATAAGGCACGGCCACCGGCGCGTCGTTGCTCTGGCCGAAGTGCTGCTCGTCGACGATAAAACCGCCGCCGATGGAGTAGTAAGTCTGGGCGTAGAGCACCTTATCGCCGCCGAGGGCGGTAATGCGCATGCCGTTTTCATGCAGCGACAGGTTGTCGGCATGGAAATTCATGCAGCGGTCTACCGGGAAGTCGACTTCCTGCTGACCGTTTGCCAGCATCAGGCGTCCGTGGGTGTTGACGTCCTGAATAAACGCCGGAATGGCGTCAATGTCGACGCTATCGGGCATGTTGCCCGCCAGGCCCATAATAATCGCAATGTCGGTATGGTGGCCTTTGCCGGTCAGGGAAAGGGAGCCGTATACGTCGACGATGACGGTGGTGACGTCGGCAAGCTGCCCGCGTGCGATAAGGTCGTCGGTGAATTGTTTGCCCGCTTTCATTGGCCCCACGGTGTGGGAGCTGGAAGGGCCGATGCCGATTTTAAAGATATCGAATACGCTGATCATGGTGCACATCCAGAACTGTCGGAAAGCGCGCCGCCGGCGGGCGGCGCGAGGGGGAGATTAGCTGAACAGGGAGTAGAAAATAGCGGAGATAGCAATCAGGCCCATCAGCACAACGAAGACGTTGCTGACGTGGCCGCTGTATTTGCGCATCGCCGGGACTTTCTGAATCGCGTACATCGGCATCAGGAACAGAATCATCGCGATAATCGGGCCGCCGAGGGTTTCGATCATGCCGAGAATGCTGGGGTTCAGCGTCGCCACAATCCAGGTGGTGACCAGCATGAACAGCGCAGTGATCTTGTTCAGCTTGTTGATTTCGATGGATTTACCTTTACCGCGCAGGGATTTAATCACCATGCCGTTAAAGCCTTCACGGGCGCCGAGATAGTGGCCGAGGAAGGATTTAGTGATGGCAATCATCGCAATGATCGGCGCCATCCAGGCAATCAGCGGGGCGTTAAAGTGGTTCGCCAGGTACGAGAGAATCGAGATGTTCTGATCTTTCGCTGCCGCCAGGTCCGCAGGGGAGAGGCTCAGTACGCAGCTGAAGACGAAGAACATCACCGTAATCACCATCATGATGTGAGCGCGAGCGAGGATGCTGGAGCATTTCTTCTCAGCGTCCTGGCCGTACTCTTCACGCTTCGCCACGGCGAAGGAGGAGATGATCGGCGAGTGGTTAAACGAGAACACCATCACCGGGATCGCCAGCCACAGGGTCATCCACAGGCCGTTGCCGGTAGAGGTTGCGCTGCTCAGGGAGAGGGTTTCCAGCGCCGCGCCGTTCCACTCAGGGATCAGATAGAGTGCCAGAATCATCAGGGCGACCACGAACGGGAAGACCAGTACGCTCATCGCTTTCACAATCATCTGCTCGCCGAAGCGAACGATGGTCATCATCCCGACGATCAGGATCAGCGACAGAATAGCGCGCGGCGGCGGCGTTATCTGCAGCTGGTGCAGCATAAAGCTCTCGACGGTATTGGTAATCGCAACGCTATACACCAGCAGAATCGGGTAGATAGCAAAGAAGTAGAGCAGGGTAATGAGCTTACCTGCGCCAACGCCAAAGTGTTCTTCTACGACTTCGGTGATGTTTTCTCCCGGATTCTTACCGGACAGCACAAAACGGGTCATCCCGCGGTGGGCAAAGAAAGTCATCGGGAAAGCCAAAATAGCCATGATGATCAGGGGGATCATACCGCCGACGCCGGCGTTGATCGGCAGGAACAGAACGCCCGCGCCGATAGCCGTGCCGTACAGGCCCAGCATCCACATGGTATCTGTTTTGCGCCATCCGCTGCGGGTTTCGCCCGAAACGATAGTGCTGGTTTGCGTGGTTTCCATCTGTATCTCCTGGAGGAAGCGACAAAAAATAATAAATAAAATCAATTAAGTAGTATTAAATTCGTTTGTTTACGGTTTTTTAGTGATTTTCTCCGTAACAAGTGGGGCGGAAAGATACATTCATATTGGAAATCTATCAGTGATCGCGATCTCAATTGCAATAATCCACTTTCAGGGTGGATATTTTTAGTCCAACAGTCTGTTTCTGATGTTCAGCCAGAGATTTGTGGTGCGAAGGCTAACATTCGCAGCATATGAGATAAAAGCGTGGCGGCGTAATAACGAGGTTTGCGCTGTAAAAATGGGATGTTCTCGATGTTTTAGCTCTCAAATATCTTTTTTGTGGTGATATTTATTGCTGTTTTTGGAAAGGCAAACGATTGGCTTTGTAAAAAGCTACAAAACATTCACAAAGAAAATAGATTTCAGAAAGGAGGCGCGGGAGAGCCGGGGTCAGCAGATTATCGTGCTGGAGAACGGGAGAACGGGAGAACGGGAGAACGGGAGAACGGGAGAACGGGAGAACGGGAGAGCGGGAGAGCGGGAGAGCGGGAGAGCGGGAGAGCGGGAGCGGAGGTGCGCTGGAGAGCAGGAGAGCGGGTTGGATTGCCCGGGCAGGGCGTTAGCCGCCGCCCGGGAGGGTCAGAACAGGGCTCAGGAGCCTATTTCATAGCAAGGGATATAGGCGCTGCCGCCCGGTAGCTTCATGCGGTGCTGGGCGACAAAGCCCTGCAGCAGATCGTCCATCCGGCGCATTATCTCCGCATCGCCGTGCAGCTTATACGGGCCGAATTTTTCAATCGCCTGGATGCCGACCTCTTTGACGTTCCCGGCGACGATCCCGGAGAAGGCGCGGCGCAGATCCGCGGCCAGCACTTCTACCGGCTGGTCCGGATAGAGCTTGAGGTTGGCCATGTTCTCGTGCGTCGGATCGAACGGCATCTGCAGGTCCGGCGAAATACGAATCGACCAGTTAAAGCTGTAGGCGTCGTCGGTTTCCCGGCGGCTCTCTTTGACCAGCGGCATCGCTTTCTTCAGCTGACGCGCCACTTCGCTGGCGTCGTCAATGATAATCTTGTAGTGGCGACGCGCCGATTCGCCCATGGTGTGGACGATGAACTCATCCAGCACGCGGAAATAGTTCTCGCTCTCTTTTGGTCCGGTGAGGATCAGCGGCAGCACCTGCGCCTTGTTGGCCGGGTGCATCAAAATGCCCAGCAGATAGAGCAGCTCTTCCGCCGTACCCACGCCGCCCGGGAAGATAATGATACCGTGGGCGATGCGCACGAAGGCCTCAAGGCGTTTTTCGATATCCGGCATGATGATCAGTTCGTTCACCAGCGGATTCGGCGGCTCGGCGGCAATAATCGAAGGTTCGGTCATGCCGATAAAGCGGCTGTCTTTGTAGCGCTGCTGGGCATGGCCAACCGCGGCGCCTTTCATCGGCGCTTCCATCGCGCCCGGGCCGCAGCCGGTGCAGATATTCAGCTCGCGCAGGCCGAGCTGGGTCCCGACGCGGCGGGCGTAGAGATATTCGGTCTCATTAATCGAGTGACCGCCCCAGCAGACGATCATATTGGGCGCTTCGCCGACGTGCAGGGCGCGGGCGTTGCGCAGAATCGAGAACACCAGGTTGGTGATATGCACCGAACTTTCGAGGTCGAGGTTCGGCAGACGAACGGTATTATGAATCTGCCCGTAAACGAACAGGATGTCGCGCAGCACGGCAAACAGGTTGGCCTGCAGGGAACGGATAATCCGCCCGTCAACGAACGCCTCTTCCGGCGGGTTGATCAGTTCCAGCTTCACGCCGCGTTCGCGACGCAGCACGTTAATATCGAAGTTTTCAAAACGAGACAGCAGCTCTTTGCTGTTATCGGTCAGGCTCCCCGAGTTGAGCACGGCAAGCGAACAGTTGCGAAAGAGTTGATACAGGTCACTGCTGGCGGTGCGTTTAAGCATATCCACTTCCAGCTGTGACAGCATATCCATTGAACCAAGCGGGCTAACATGTGTAATCAAGTGAACTCCTTAACAGGACGATTATCGTCTTCCTGTGATTACAATAGCCCTGCCTGCGGCGTTTTCACAACCTTGCGTACGCGTGAACGCACGCAAAGTGTGAAATATTTTGCCTACTGACGCGCGAGACGGCCGATCGCGGGAACAAAGTCCGCGTTGCTGCGCCACGGGTTGATGTCGAGGCCGCCGCGACGGGTGTAGCGGGCGTAGACGGAGAGCGACTGCGGCCGGCAGAAGCGCAGGAGGTCGTTGAAGATCCGCTCGACGCACTGCTCGTGAAACTCGTTATGGTGGCGGAACGAGACCAGGTAGCGCAGCAGCTTTTCGCGATCGATTTTTGGCCCGCGATACTGGATTTGCACCGAACCCCAGTCCGGCTGATGGGTGATCAGGCAGTTGGATTTCAGCAGATGGCTCACCAGCGTCTCTTCGACGATTTTGTCGCCGGCAGCGTCCAGCAGGTAGTCGGTGCTGAATTCATAGTTATCAACTTCGATATCCTGATCGTCGATGCAGGTGCCGTGCAGATGGGCCACCGGCTGGCCTTCGAGTTCGTCGAGGCGATAGAGCGCAACCGTGACCTCGCCCTGGGCGCAGGCGCTAAGGTCGCGCGACAGGGTCGCCTGCACCTCCTGCCAGTCGGCAAAGCGGGTCTGGTTGAAGCTGTTGAGATAGAGCTTAAAGCTCTTCGACTCCACGAGGTTCACGCTGGTATCGCTCAGCTCAACGTGGCCCACCGCAACCTGCGGCAGACCTTTTGCGTTTAGCCAGGAGAGCTCGTACAGCGTCCAGATATCGCCGCCGTGAAAGGGCAGGCTGTCGGCGTGCAGGCCCAGCGGATCGCGGTTCAGGCTGCGCGGTACGCCCTGCAGCAGGGACGCGTCGTAGGTATCACGGTAATCGGTTGATTTACCGAGCGTCAGGCCAGCGAGGGCCTGATGATTCTCATAAGAAGACATGTTTCACCATAGTAAAGCGGGTACACTATTCGCTAAGTGTATCCTGGCTAACGTGAAGAGAGAAACCGGTGGACAATCAGACCGCAGAAGCGCTGCAAGCATTTACCCAACGTTATTGCGACGCCTGGCAGCAGCAGCGCGCAAGCCTGCCGCGCAGCGAAGAGCTTTACGGCATCCCGTCGCCCTGCATCAGCGCGACGGACGCCGACGCCGTTTTCTGGCAGCCGCAGCCCTTTTCTCTCCCCGCCAATATCAGCGCGGTTGAAAGGGCCTTCGATATTGTGGTACAACAGCCGGCTCATAGTTATTATACCACCCAGTTCGCCGGCGATATGCAGGCGCGCTTTGCGGGCGAAACGATGACCCTGCTGCAGGCCTGGAGCCCGGATGACTTCCAGCGCATGCAGGAAAATCTGATCGGCCACCTGGTGGTGCAAAAACGCCTGAAGCTGTCGCCGACGCTGTTTATCGCCACGCTGGACAGCGAGCTGGACGTTATCTCCGTTTGTAACGTCAGCGGCGAAGTCCTCAAAGAGACCCTCGGCACGCGCAAACGTACGACCCTTTCTGCCTCCCTGGCGAGTTTTCTCAACCAGCTCGATCCGGTTGTGTAATCCATTATGCCGGTCCGTTTGTGAGAGATCTCTTACAAGACCTGTAAGAGATCGTCATCATTTAAGTCATTTTTCAACTATTTAATATTTAATAAACTATTTTAATTCATATGGTTAGGTTTTATATCGTCTTTTTTAGTGGTGACTAATCTTAAGAGATTGTCGTATGAAGGGTTGTAAGACGAGGCGGAATCAGTGATCCTATGTACGTCGACAGGAAGTCGCGAAACGAAGTGAACATCAGGATGATGACACTTCTGCAGGACCCGCCGGGAAGGCGTAGCAAGGACAGGCTTCAGGATGAAGCACAGGATAACGCAGGATGGCGTAAAGGACACCTCCAGGATGGAGAACGTGAGCCGCTCATGATGAACGGTGGATCAGGAAGATCGGGATAGACTTAAGGACAGGTAATTTCACATCGGGGTGGTGTGAAAGCAGGACGCACTGGTTTATGGATGAACATGGTCAGGAGACCTCAGGAAAAGTTTTCACGGACGAGCAGGGAGCACCAATGTAGCTGGATTGCTGCGAAACGAACCGGGAGCACTGTTTATACAGTGCTCCCTTTTTTTATTTCTCTTCTGAATTTGCTATTCTGCGCCGGTTTACAACTCATCGAGGTTTCCCCATGACTCTTCACCTCAGCGTGCGCGAGCGCCTGCACGCTATTGAAGCGCTGCTGCGCGAAACGCAGTACTGGCAGGAAAACGCGCCGCAAAGCAGCGCCTTTGCCAGCGACAGCCCGTTCTGCATGGATACTATGGAGCCGCTGGAGTGGCTGCAGTGGGTGCTGATCCCGCGTATGCATCAGCTGCTGGACGCTGAGCAGCCGCTGCCGCAGAGTTTTGCCGTCGCCCCTTATTATGAGGTGGCCCTTGATGCCGCCCACCCGCTGCGCGATCGCGTGCTGGCGGAGCTGCTGCTGCTGGATACCCTTTTTGCGAGCGACGACGCCTGATGCTGGAAATTATCTATCAGGACGAGTGGCTGGTGGCGGTCAATAAGCCCTCCGGCTGGCTGGTCCACCGCAGCTGGTTGGATCGCGATGAGAAAGTGGTGGTCATGCAAACGGTGCGCGATCAGATTGGTCAGCACGTCTTTACCGCCCATCGCCTCGACAGACCGACCTCCGGCGTGCTGCTGATGGGGCTATCAAGCGAGGCGGGAAGACGGCTGTCGCAGCAGTTTGAGCTGCACCAGATGCAAAAACGCTACCACGCCATTGCCCGCGGCTGGCTGACCGAAGAGGCGCTGCTTGATTATCCGCTGGTTGAAGAGCTGGATAAAATAGCCGACAAGTTCGCGCGCGAAGATAAAGGCCCGCAGCCGGCGGTCACCCACTATCGTGGCCTGGCGACGGTTGAGATGCCGGTCGCCACCGGACGCTATCCGACGACGCGCTATAGCCTGGTTGAGCTGGAGCCGAAAACGGGGCGTAAGCACCAGCTGCGTCGCCATCTCTCCCACCTGCGCCACCCGATTATCGGCGACAGCAAGCACGGTGATTTGCGCCAGAACCGCAGCGCGGTTGAAAACTTTGCCTGCGACCGCCTGATGCTGCACGCCAGCCAGCTCTCGTTAACCCATCCGTTTACCGGCGAGCCGCTGGTCATTCGCGCCAGCCTGGACGACGTGTGGATGCGGGCGCTGTCGCAGTTTGGCTGGCGAGGCCTTCTGCCGTTAAATGAAAGGGTTGAGTTTGCAGACGACAGCGGTCAGGATGAACGGATTGAGGTCAATCCAGGGAGATAAAGATGGCAGAAGTCGGAATTTTTGTCGGTACGATGTACGGTAACGCGCTGCTGGTCGCTGAAGAAGCTGAAGCCATTTTGAGCGGCCTGGGCCACAAGGCGAAGGTGTTCGAAGACCCGGAGGTTCAGGACTGGGAGCCCTACAGCGGCAAATACGTTCTGGTCGTGACGTCAACGACCGGACAGGGCGATCTGCCGGACAGCATCATTCCGCTGTACGAAGGCATTAAGGATATGTACCAGCCGCACCTGCGCTACGGAATCATTGCGCTCGGCGACAGCACCTACGCTAACTTCTGCGGCGGCGGCAAGACCTTTGATGCGCTGCTGCAGGAGCAGGGCGCAAAGCGCGTCGGCGACATGCTGACGATCGACGCCAGCGAAGACCCGGAGCCCGAAGGCGTGTCCAACCCGTGGGTTGAACAGTGGGCGACCCTGCTCGAATAAGCGGATGAAAAGTGACGCTCTCCCCCTACGTAGAGGGCGTCCCTTCTGAAGGCCAGCGCCGGATAAACGCTCAACAGGATCATACCCGCGCCCGCCCGTCAGGGGTTCAGGCACCTGCCTAAAAACCACTGGCTAAAAGTGGTTTTTTGCGCCTGTTTTCACCGGGTCAAGAGAGACATTTCACACTCCTGCCGTTTGCACCGTCACCGGCAGCGCTAACCGGCGGTTGCTTTTCATTTCCGTGAACTACCCCCCATCTGATTAGGCATAAGCCATAAATCGATTTCAGCACGTCCCGCAAAGCTGTGTATGTGCACGGTGAGCCAGCCATGTCCTCTTTTTATACTTTTCCTGCCAGTTTGAAAAAGCAAAATGCCAGATAAAACGAAAACACTAACACGTCATTCTGACTACCCTACAGGTTGTGCTGTTCAGAATGAACGTAGCTAATTGCTATGATTCAGGAGTGCAACAATGAGTACATTAAGTCAGGCGGCGAGCGGCGCGGAAAAACGCACCAACGCCCGCTACTGGATAGTGGTGATGCTGTTTATCGTCACCTCTTTTAACTACGGCGACCGCGCAACGCTGTCGATTGCCGGCTCGGAAATGGCCAAAGATATTGGCCTCGACGCGGTGGGAATGGGCTACGTTTTCTCTGCGTTCTCATGGGCCTACGTTATTGGTCAAATTCCCGGCGGTTGGCTGCTCGATCGCTTTGGCTCAAAACGGGTCTATTTTTGGTCGATCTTCATTTGGTCGATGTTTACCCTCTTGCAGGGTTTCGTCGATATCTTTAGCGGTTTTGGCATCATCATCGCGCTGTTTACCCTGCGATTCCTCGTCGGCTTAGCGGAAGCGCCATCTTTTCCCGGCAACAGCCGCATCGTCGCGGCCTGGTTCCCGGCGCAGGAGAGAGGCACCGCGGTCTCTATTTTTAACTCCGCCCAGTACTTTGCCACCGTTATCTTCGCGCCTATCATGGGCTGGCTGACCCACGAAGTCGGCTGGTCGCACGTCTTCTTCTTTATGGGAGGACTGGGGATCGTGATTAGCTTCGTGTGGTTGAAAGTGATCCACGAGCCGAATCAGCACCCCGGCGTGAACCAAAAAGAGCTGGACTATATCGCCGCCGGCGGGGCGCTGATCAATATGGATCAGAAGAAAAACGCGCAGAAGGTGCCGTTCAGTGAAAAGTGGGGACAGATCAAACAGCTGATCGGATCGCGAATGATGGTCGGGATCTACATCGGCCAGTACTGCATCAACGCGTTGACCTACTTCTTTATCACCTGGTTCCCGGTCTATCTGGTGCAGGCGCGCGGCATGTCGATTCTGAAAGCCGGGTTTGTCGCCTCCGTTCCCGCCATCTGCGGCTTTGTCGGCGGCGTCTTAGGCGGCATTATCTCCGACTGGCTGATGCGCCGCACCGGCTCGCTGAATATTGCCCGCAAGACCCCTATCGTGCTTGGCATGCTGCTGTCGATGGTAATGGTGTTCTGTAACTACGTTAACGCGGAATGGATGATTATCGGCTTTATGGCGATGGCCTTCTTCGGCAAGGGCATCGGCGCGCTGGGCTGGGCGGTGATGGCGGATACCGCGCCGAAAGAGATAAGCGGCCTCTCCGGCGGTCTGTTCAATATGTTCGGCAATATCTCCGGTATCGTCACGCCTATTGCCATCGGCTACATCGTCGGGACGACGGGCTCGTTCAACGGGGCGCTGATTTATGTCGGGGTGCATGCGCTGGTGGCGGTACTGAGCTACCTGGTGCTGGTGGGGGATATTAAACGTATCGAACTGAAGCCTGTAGGGGAGCGCTAACGATGAATACACAATCGACTCCAGTCGTCACCGATATGAAGGTGATCCCGGTGGCCGGGCATGACAGTATGCTGCTGAATATCGGCGGCGCGCACGGCGCCTGGTTTACCCGCAATATCGTGGTACTCACCGACAGCGCAGGCAACACAGGCATCGGCGAGGCCCCCGGCGGTGAAGTTATCTACCAGACGCTGGTGGACGCTATTCCGCAGGTGCTGGGGCAGGAAATTGCGCGCCTGAACAAGGTGGTTCAGCAGGTGCATAAAGGCAATCAGGCGGCGGATTTCGACACTTTCGGAAACGGCGCCTGGACCTTCGAACTGCGGGTTAACGCAGTCGCGGCGCTGGAGGCTGCGCTGCTGGATCTGCTGGGCAAAGCGCTGAATGTCCCGGTGTGCGAGCTGCTGGGGCCGGGCAAACAGCGCGACGCGGTCACCGTTCTGGGCTATCTCTTCTATATCGGCGATCGCCAGAAAACGGATCTGCCGTACCTGGAGACTACCCCAGGCCAGCACGACTGGTACCACCTGCGGCATCAGGAAGCGCTGAGCAGCGAAGCGGTGGTCCGCCTCGCTGAGGCCGCCCAGGACCGCTACGGCTTTAAAGATTTCAAGCTTAAGGGCGGCGTGCTGCCGGGCGAGCAGGAGATTGACACCGCTCGCGCGCTGAAAAAACGGTTCCCGGATGCGCGTATTACCGTCGATCCCAACGGCGCCTGGCTGCTGGATGAAGCCATTGAGCTCTGCAAAGGCCTGCAGGACGTGCTGACCTACGCCGAAGATCCCTGCGGCGCCGAACAGGGCTTTTCCGGTCGCGAGGTAATGGCGGAATTCCGCCGCGCCACCGGGCTGCCGGTAGCAACCAATATGATTGCCACTAACTGGCGTGAAATGGGGCACGCGGTGATGCTCAACGCGGTGGATATCCCGCTCGCCGATCCGCACTTCTGGACCTTGTCCGGCGCGGTGCGGGTCGCGCAGCTGTGCGATGACTGGGGGCTGACGTGGGGCTGCCACTCAAATAACCACTTCGATATTTCACTGGCTATGTTTACCCACGTCGGCGCGGCGGCGCCGGGCAATCCGACCGCCATCGATACCCACTGGATTTGGCAGGAGGGCGACTGCCGCCTGACCAAAAATCCGCTGCAGATTGAAAACGGCAGGATTGCCGTACCTGACGCGCCGGGTCTGGGCGTGGAACTGGACTGGGAGCAGGTGCAAAAGGCGCACGAGGCCTATAAGACGCTGCCCGGAGGGGCGCGTAACGACGCCGCCCCAATGCAATACCTGATCCCGGGTTGGAAATTTGACCGCAAACGTCCCGTTTTCGGCCGCAATTAATTAGAAAAGGATTCAATCATGACGACGCAATTCTCAACGCCGGTAGTCACCTCTATGCAGGTTATCCCGGTGGCCGGTCACGACAGCATGCTGATGAATCTCAGCGGCGCGCACGCGCCGTACTTCACCCGCAATATCGTGATTATTAAAGATAACTCGGGTCACACCGGGGTGGGCGAAATTCCTGGCGGCGAGAAAATCCGCCAGACCCTGGAGGATGCCGCGGCGCTGGTTGTCGGCAAAACTCTCGGCGAATACAAAAATGTGCTGGGTGCCGTTCGCCAGCAGTTTGCCGACCGCGATGCCGGCGGCCGCGGTTTGCAAACCTTTGACCTGCGTACCACTATTCATGTGGTAACCGGGATTGAAGCGGCGCTGCTGGACCTGCTTGGGCAGCACCTTGGGGTGAACGTGGCTTCGCTGCTGGGCGACGGGCAGCAGCGTAGCGAAGTGGAAATGCTTGGTTATCTGTTCTTCGTCGGCAACCGGCAGGCCACGCCGCTGGCCTACCAGAGCCAGACGGATGAGAAGTGTGACTGGTATCGGCTGCGCCACGAAGAGGCCATGACCCCGGACGCCGTCGTGCGCCTGGCGGAAGCGGCCTATGAGAAGTACGGCTTCAACGATTTCAAACTCAAAGGCGGCGTGCTGGCCGGCGAGGAGGAGGCCGAGTCTATCGTCGCGCTGGCGAAGCGCTTCCCGCAGGCGCGGGTAACGCTTGACCCGAACGGCGCCTGGCTGCTCGACGAAGCCATCGCCATTGGTAAACAGCTGAAAGGCGTGCTGGCCTACGCGGAAGATCCGTGCGGGGCCGAGCAGGGTTACTCCGGCCGTGAGGTGATGGCTGAATTCCGCCGCGCGACCGGTCTGCCGACGGCGACCAATATGATTGCCACCGACTGGCGGCAGATGGGGCACACCCTGTCGCTGCAGTCGGTTGATATCCCGCTGGCCGATCCGCACTTCTGGACCATGCAGGGATCGGTGCGCGTTGCCCAGATGTGCCATGAGTTTGGCCTGACCTGGGGTTCGCACTCCAATAACCATTTTGATATCTCGCTGGCGATGTTCACCCACGTTGCGGCGGCGGCACCGGGTAAGATCACCGCCATTGATACCCACTGGATCTGGCAGGAAGGGAACCAGCGTTTGACCCGACAACCTTTTGAGATCAAAGGTGGTATGGTGCAGGTACCTTCGACGCCAGGCCTTGGCGTAGAGCTCGACATGGACCGCGTTATGCTGGCCAATGAGCTGTATAAAAAGCACGGCCTGGGCGCTCGCGACGATGCGATGGCGATGCAGTACCTGATCCCGGAGTGGACGTTTAATAACAAGCGCCCGTGCATGGTGCGCTGAGGACAAACCGGCTCCTGCGGGGGCCGGTCGCTTTTTGCTATCTGGCTTGTGTTCATGTTAAGGACAGCTTATGAAAATAGTCATTGCACCAGATTCATACAAGGAGAGCCTGAGTGCGCTGGGCGTAGCGACCGCGATAGAGCAGGGGTTCAGGGAGATTTATCCCGATGCAGAATACCTCAAGCTACCGGTCGCCGACGGCGGGGAGGGGACCGTCGAAGCGATGGTCGCCGCCACTCAGGGGCATCTGGTGCGGGCTGTCGTTACCGGCCCGCTCGGCGAGCCGGTGAACGCGTTTTACGGCCTTTCCGGCGACGAACGCTGCGCCTATATCGAAATGGCGGCGGCCAGCGGCCTGGAGAGCGTACCGCCGGCGCGCCGTAATCCGCTGCTCACCACCAGCTGGGGGACCGGGGAGCTGATCCGCCACGCGCTGGATAGCGGTGTGAAGCAGATTATTATCGGCATCGGCGGCAGCGCCACTAACGACGGCGGCGCCGGGATGGTGCAGGCGCTGGGCGGCAAGCTGCTGACGGAAGATAATCGGCAGCTAGCGGCCGGCGGCGCGGCGCTGGAGGCGCTGGCGAAGATTGACCTCAGCGAGCTGGATCAACGCTTAACGGATTGCCGCATCGAGGTTGCCTGCGACGTGACCAACCCGCTCACCGGCCCGGAAGGCGCGACGGCGGTATTTGGCCCGCAGAAAGGGGCGACGGCGGAGATGATCGCCCGCCTCGATCGCGCGCTGACGCATTTCGCGCAAATTATTCATCGAGATCTCGGCATTGATGTCCTGCACCTTGAGGGCGGCGGCGCGGCGGGCGGAATGGGCGCCGCGCTCTACGCGTTTTGCGGGGCGAAGCTGCGCCCGGGGATTGAGATTGTGACCGACGCCCTGCACCTCGCGGAGCGGGTGGCGGACGCCGACCTGGTTATCACCGGAGAGGGGCGCATTGACAGCCAGACTATTCACGGCAAGGTGCCGGTTGGGGTGGCTAAGGTGGCGAAAAGCTACAACATCCCGGTGATTGGCATTGCCGGCAGCCTGACTGCGGACGTGGGGGTTGTGCATCAGCACGGACTGGATGCGGTTTTCAGCGTGCTCTATTCGGTCTGCACCCTCGAAGAGGCGCTGGAAAATGCCGCCGATAACGTGCGCATGACGGCGCGCAACGTAGCGGCGATACTGAAAATGGGGCAAAAACTGTAGCCGCGCTCCGCGGGGCCGGGCTGCTGCCTGGGCCCGCAGAGCTGCCGGGGCTAGATGCCCATTAGCTTGCAGGCTTCCCGCGTGACGTTATCCATCTCATCCAGCAGTTCCAGAAGCTCGGGCTCCAGATCTTCGGCGGCGGTTCCCGCGCGCAGCTGGCTCTCGATAGTCTGACACAGCTTCTTCAGCCGCGGCACGCCGCTGTAGCTGCAGCTCCCGTGAAGCTTATGAATCAAATCCAGCAGCCCTTCCGGCGCTTCGCCCACCAGCTGCTCTTCAACCTTGTTACGCACCTCTGGCATAAAGGCGATCAGCATCTGCAGCATCTCCCGCGCCAGGTCCGGCTTCATCGCCGCCTGCCGCAGCGCCAGCTGCCAGCTGAGGGTCACGTTATGATCGACCGGGGGTTCAACCACTTCGGCCGCCAGCGGGGCGGCGGCGTGCATCCCCGGCTGATAGCGCAGCAGCAGGCTGTGCAGCTTGTCCTCTTCAATCGGTTTTGCCAGGTAATCGTTCATGCCGGCGCTCAGCAGCTTCTCTTTTTGTCCCTCCAGCGCGTGGGCCGTGACCGCGATGACCGGCGTTTGCTGGTGGTGAGGGAGGTGGCGGATGAGCTCGCAGGCGCGAATGCCGTCCATGTCCGGCATCTGAATATCCATCAGCACCAGATCCAGCTGCATCTGCTTGGCCAGCTCTACGGAGCGCTGGCCGCTCTCGCAGAGCGTAACGTTCTGGACCAGGTCCTCCAGCAGCACGCCGATAAGCTTCAGGTTGGCCGGATTATCGTCAACCGCCATCACCGTCATCGGCAGCTTGCTGCTGTCCGTATGCGTCAACATCACCGCGGGCTGCGTCCGACAGGAGGCCGTTAGCGCAGGGAGGAGCCGGGTTGAGGTCAGCGGTTTAAGCAGGCAGGCGGCCACGCCCTCGCGCTTCAGCGCTTCGGCGTTGATCTGCGCGTGGCAGGGGAGCGCGAGAAGTAAATTATCGGCCATCGAACAGGCTTTGGTGAGCTTATCCTTTTGCTGGTTAAGGTCGCGCATGGAAACCGGAATACCGGCCAGCAGAATGTCGTAATGCGCCTCCGGTAGAGCGGAAAACGTCGGGCTGTAGACCACCTCCAGCGGCGTGTTGGCCAGCAGCTCCATCGTGCACTGGGCCGCCGCGGCGTTGGCTTCGATATAGGCCAGCGTTTTCCCCCGCAGGCAGTCGGTCAGCGGGCTGTCGGGAATGGCGTTCGGGTTAAGGTCGAGGCTGATATGGAACCAGAAGGTCGATCCGCGATTAGGCTGGCTGTGGAAGGAGATATCACCCCCCATCTCCTTCACCAGCCGCTGGGTAATCACCAGCCCCAGCCCGGTGCCGCCGTGACGGCGGGAGATGCTGGCATCGGCCTGGCGGAAGGCCTGGAACAGCCGCGACTGGTCGCGCTCCGGAATGCCGATCCCGGTATCGTGGATTTGAATCTCGATCTGCACCCGGGAGTTGCTGATGGCGCGCTGCTCCACCAGCACGTCGATATTCCCGTGCTCGGTGAACTTGATGGCGTTGCCCACCAGGTTAGTGATGATCTGCTGCAGGCGCAGCGGGTCGCCGATAATATTATCCGGCACGTCATTTTTGATGTTGAGCGTCAGCTCCAGCCCTTTATCGTGCGCCGAGTGCGCCAGCAGGGTCACTACCTCATCCAGCGAATTGCGCAGCAGGAACGGGATGCTCTCGAGAATAAGCTTCCCGGCCTCCAGTTTGGAGAAGTCGAGCACGTCGTTGATGATCGCCAGCAGGTTGTTGGCGGAGCGCTCGATGGTGGTCAGATGATCGCGCTGGGTGGTGTTTAAATCGGTTTTCAGCGTCAGGCGGGTAAAGCCAATCACGCCGTTCAGCGGCGTACGCAGCTCGTGGGACATATTGGCGAGGAACTCTGATTTGATACGCGCGGCTTCCTGAGCGCGCTTTTTCGCCAGATCCAGCTCCACGTTTTGGATCTCCATCTGCTCGAGGGTTTCGCGCAGATCGGACGTCGCCTGATCGATATTGTGCTGCATCTCTTCATGGTAGGCCGCCAGCGACATCGCCATGGAGTTGATGCCGTTCTTCAGCATATCCAGCTCGCCGAGCATAAACCCTTCGACGCGGCTATCCAGCTGCCCGCGGCGAATGCGGTCAACGGTATTCACCATATTGCGGATCGGCCCGGTGACGTCCCGCATCAGCCGCCAGCCGAAAATCAGCGCAATCCCGATACAAAACAGCATCATGACGCTGGAGATAAAAATCTCTTTGTACTGCTGCAGGCGTACCGATTTCAGATCCAGCTCGAGGGCCACGTAGCCCAGCATGTTGCCGGGCATTTTGGCATCGGTCACCGGCGACTCATCGGGTGAATAGCTCTCCGAGATGATAGGGGTACGCAAAATCATCACGTCGCCTTTGCGGGTCACGCTGAGCTGGTGGGGGAACTTTGCCCCTTTTTCCAGCCGCAGTTCGCTGGGGTTAAGTTGAAAATTGGAGGTCACAAAGAGCTTATTTTGCGAATCATAGATCGAAATTGCGCGCACAATATCCGAGTGGCGGCGGTGCAGCACGCTTATCAGCTGCCCGATAGATTCGCGGTTTTGCAGATTCATGCCGTATTCACTGGAGACCGCCAGAGGCTCGATAATACTGGCTCCGGCGTCTTCCAGCTGCCGCTGCAGGTCGTGATAGCGATGGGCGACGAAGAAAATACTGAGCAGCAAACCAATAAGTACGGTGGGTGCCAGAATAAGAATCATCATGCGAGCACGTAGGCTGTAGTTGGTCATGCGGTTCCGTTATGGGAGAATAAGAGTCAGTATATTTGATTGAGACAAATCTCTACGATGGCGCAATTCTACTCTGCAAAACGGCGTGTGACGACGCGCCAGATCATAACCGTTACAGTCAATGACCTCGATCCCTTTGGTCAGGGCGTTGCGCGTCACCAGGGAAAAGCGCTGTTTGTTCGCGGCCTGCTGCCGCAGGAGCAGGCTGAGGTCGTGCTGGTTGACGAGAAAAAACAGTACGCGCACGCCACGGTAAAACGCCGCCTCAACGACAGCCCGCAGCGCCAGACGCCGCGCTGCCCGCATTTTGGCGTCTGCGGCGGCTGCCAGCAGCAGCATGCCAGCGTTGAGCTGCAGCAGCAAAGCAAACGCGCCGCGCTCGGCCGCCTGATGAAACGCGATGTCGATGAGATTATAGCCGCTTCGCCGTGGGGCTATCGTCGACGCGCGCGCCTGAGCTTGAATTATCAGCCAAAGACCCAACAATTACGCATGGGCTTTCGCCAGGCCAGCTCCAACGACATTGTCGAAGTGGTGCAGTGCCCCGTTTTGGTGCCCACTCTTGAGGCATTGCTGCCGGCGGTGCGCGAATGTCTGAGCAGTCTGAAATCCGTGCGTCAGCTGGGCCACGTTGAGCTGGTGCAGGCCGATAACGGGCCGCTGATGGTATTGCGTCATACCGCAGCGCTGCCCGCCGGCGATAAAGAAAAACTGGAACGATTTTCGCAATCTCACGGTCTTTCCCTGTACCTCGCGCCGCAAAGCGAGATACTTGAACATATTAGCGGCGAAGCGCCATGGTATACGTCAGACGGACTACGCTTAGTGTTCAGTCCGCGCGACTTTATTCAGGTTAACGACGGCGTTAATCAGCTGATGGTGCGCACGGCCCTCGAGTGGCTGGATATTCAGCCGCAGGACCGGGTGCTGGATCTGTTCTGCGGAATGGGCAATTTTACCCTACCGCTGGCGCAGCGCGCGGCGCAGGTTGTGGGCGTTGAGGGCGTTCCTGCTCTGGTGGAAAAGGGGCGCGAGAACGCCGCGCTTAACCATCTGCATAACGTCACATTCTTCCATGAAAATCTGGAAGAGGACGTGACGCGCCAGGCCTGGGCGCAGCATGGCTTTGATAAAATACTGCTCGATCCGGCAAGAGCCGGTGCGCCTGGCGTGATGTTACACATTATAAAATTAGCCCCGCAGCGCGTAGTCTATGTCTCCTGTAACCCGGCGACGCTGGCGCGCGATAGCGAACTGCTTTTAGCTGCGGGGTATGAAATCCAACGCCTGGCGATGCTGGATATGTTCCCGCATACCGGGCATCTGGAATCAATGGTGCTGTTTGAGCACAAGCTTGCACAAAATCATACGAATCGCATCGAGGCGGCAGTAGAGTAAATCCTCAGCGGCCCGCTTAGCCCAGAAACTGAGGTGAGCGGACAGGCGCCGACGCGACACGATTTGCAGGATGACGTGTAAAAGTTGAGGCTTGCCGACTTCGGCAGGCCAGGTCCCTTAAGGAGAGGACAATGGTTGCGGTAAGAAGTGCACATCTAAATAAAGCTGGTGAATTTGACCCGAATAAATGGATCGCGAGTCTGGGAATTTCCAGCCAGCAGTCGTGTGAACGCTTAGCCGAAACCTGGGACTATTGTCGCGAGCAAACGCAGGGGCATCCGCGTGCGGATATCCTGCTATGGCGCGGCGTGGAGATGGTAGAAATTCTCTCCACATTGAGCATGGACATCGATACGCTGCGGGCCGCGATGCTGTTCCCGCTGGCGGACGGTGAGGTCGTCAGCGAAGAGGTGATGCAGGAGAGCGTCGGTAAATCGGTGGTGACCCTGATCCACGGCGTACGCGACATGGCGGCCATCCGCCAGCTCAAGGCCACCCATACCGACTCCGTCTCCTCAGAACAGGTGGATAACATTCGCCGCATGCTGCTGGCGATGGTCGACGATTTCCGCTGCGTGGTCATCAAGCTCGCCGAACGTATCGCCCACCTGCGGGAAGTCAAAGACGAGCCTGAAGATGAGCGTGTACTGGCGGCAAAAGAGTGCACCAATATCTACGCCCCGCTGGCCAACCGCTTAGGGATCGGCCAGCTGAAGTGGGAGCTGGAGGATTACTGCTTCCGCTATCTGCATCCGGACGAATATAAGCGCATCGCCAGGCTGCTGCACGAGCGGCGAATCGACCGCGAACACTACATCGACGAGTTCGTCGGCCACCTGCGCTCAGAAATGAAAACGGAAGGCGTTAAGGCCGAAGTGTACGGCCGGCCGAAGCACATCTACAGCATCTGGCGCAAAATGCAGAAAAAGCATCTCACCTTTGATGAGCTGTTTGACGTGCGGGCGGTGCGTATCGTCGCTGAGCGCCTGCAGGACTGCTACGCCGCGTTGGGGATAGTACATACTCACTATCGTCATCTGCCGGATGAGTTCGATGATTACGTCGCTAACCCAAAACCGAACGGCTACCAGTCTATTCATACCGTGGTGCTCGGTCCCGGCGGCAAAACGGTGGAAATTCAAATTCGTACTCGCCAGATGCATGAGGATGCCGAGCTGGGCGTCGCCGCGCACTGGAAGTACAAAGAGGGCGCTGGCGCAGTGGTGGGCGGCGGCCGCGGTTACGAAGATCGTATCGCCTGGCTGCGTAAGCTGATCGCCTGGCAGGAAGAGATGGCGGATTCTGGCGAAATGCTGGATGAAGTGCGTAGCCAGGTCTTTGACGACCGGGTATACGTCTTTACACCGAAAGGCGACGTTGTCGATTTACCCGCCGGCTCGACGCCGCTCGACTTCGCCTACCACATCCACAGCGATGTCGGGCATCGCTGCATCGGGGCGAAAATCAGCGGACGCATTGTGCCGTTTACCTATCAGCTGCAAATGGGCGATCAGATTGAAATCATCACCCAGAAGCAGCCCAACCCAAGCCGCGACTGGCTGAACC
>RCUT01000094.1_pt1 | contig 49157 bp, 49 predicted proteins | sample 2166171 | NCBI WGS metagenome assembly RCUT01 (sample SAMN09932757, study PRJNA488358) | compost metagenome | isolation source: compost soil in 4-hydroxybenzoic | place: Germany: Experimental Botanical Garden | reverse complement strand
CGTGATCGACTGCCCGGTCGATTACAGCGAGAACGACCGCATCCTCAACAGCGAGCTGCGTGAGCGCGCGCTGGCGGTGTAAGGCCTGACAGGTACGGCGCCACCTCAAGGCTGGCGCCGCTTCCCTGTTCTCTGATGCCAGCCAGTTAAGCCGATTGGGGCCGCTTTGCGGCCCTTCGCGGCGGTTCGGCGTCCCGACTTGCCCGCTCTCATAGAACAACACGTGACTCATTGGTTCGGCGAGGTTCTGTAGGAGCAGCACAAGGCTGCTCCTACAAAGGACGCGTCAGACGAGCGATATTTGTTCTCTGCGCGACAGTGCAGCCCAAAAGGGCCGGGCAATCTCTTACAGGAATCGCGCCAATCATTGGCTCAGCCAAATACCTGTGGGAGCGGGCAAGTCGGGACGCCGAACCGCCGCGAAGGGCTGCAAGGCAGCCCCATCCCGGCCCTTGCACCGATGGCGGAGTCTTCTACGCTCTGAAGGGGGCAGGGGGAGCCGCTATTCATGGAGAGAACAAGCAGAACGAGCGCGCGATACATAGGCATTCGCGGGCTGATGCTGTCGCTGCTGTCAGCCAGCGTCCTGGTCACGCTGGCCACCTGCCTGGTCGTTGCCTACGGGGTGATGCGAGAGTCGCTGATCCACTCGGCACTGGAGTCGCACAAGGCCTATGCCTACAAGGTGGCGTCCAGTATCGACCAGTTCATCCATTCGGTGCATGAGCGCCTGCAGTACAGCAGCCAACTGATCGGGCAGGACTTCACCAACCGCACCCTCGTGACAAGCGAAGCGAAACGCCTGCAGGTGCAGGATTCCGAGCTTCAGATCGTGATCATTGCCGACGCCTCGGGGAACATACTCGATGGTTACCCGCACCTGGACTTTGCGAAAACCGTAAAACTCGGTGACGCCGCCAGGCGAGCGGCAAGCGCCGGCCGTCCACTGGTCAGCCAGGCGTTCACCTCACCTGACGGCCATTTCAGCGTTTTCATCTCCAACCCCATTCGCGATGGCCAAGGCAACGTACTCGGCTTGATCGGGGGCGTGGTGAACCTGCGGGAAGGCGGGGTAATGAGCATCCTTATCGGCGGGCATCAGCTCGCCGACGCATTTGCGTTCGTCGTCGACGAGAACCTGCAGGTCCTGTATCACCCGGATGCCACCAGGCTGGGGGTGGTGCTGGATTCCAGCGCCACTGCCCATGCAGCCTTGCGAGGGGGCGAGGGGGAACTGGAAGCGACTGACTACCGGGGCATACCGATGTTGGCCGGGTATGCCGAAGTCAAGGGCGCACACTGGGCGGTGGTGACCCAGCAACCGCGGGAGGATGCGCTGCACCCGTTGCGTAACCTGATGCATGACACGTTATTGAAACTGCTGCCCGTGAGCCTGTTCGGGCTGTTGCTGATTTTGGCGGTGTCCACCTGGGTTACCCGCCCACTGCGGCAGTTGGCCAACAGTGCGCAACACGTGCCAGAACTCGGTGCCAGCCGGGAATTGCACACGCTGAATGCCTGGTACGCCGAGGCTGCGGCCATTCGCAGTGCTCTGGTGGCTGGGGTCCAGTTACTGGACTTGAAGATCAGCAACCTGAACCACGCTGCAGAAAGTGACCCGCTGACCGGGCTGGTCAACCGCCGGGGCATGAACGCGGCGTTGGCGATCCTCGACCAGCGCGAGCAGCAGTATTGTGCGCTGGCGCTGGATATAGACCACTTCAAGCGAGTTAACGATACATGGGGCACGATGTCGGGGATGTCGCCCTGCAGCATATCGCGAGCATCATCCAGTCCTGTTCACGCGCAGGCGACCTGGCTTGCCGCGCCGGTGGGGAAGAGTTCTGCCTGCTGTTGCCGGATACCAGCCTGCAGGTGGCAACCGACATTGCCGAACGCATCCGCACCACAATCGCTGCCAGCCCGCTGGACAAGGTCGGAGCGATGACGATTTCCATCGGGGTAGCCAGTCGTACGTCCGCCGAGCAAACGTCCGCCGCCATTCTCAAGTGCGCGGATGAGCGTTTGTACAGGGCGAAGGACACCGGGCGCAATCGGGTGGTCAGCGTGTGATGATCGCCCGCCCGCGAAGAGGAGTACAAATGTAACCCCCGCGCGGGCCTTCGACCAGGCAATCAGTTTCAGCTGGCGCTGTAGCGAGGTGCCAGCCGGTTGCTGGAAAGCTCACCGAACAGGGCCTGACGGTTGCTCTCGTAAGTTTCGTAGCGCTGCAGGTCATGCAAGGCAGGGATGGAGACCAGCACCTTGTTGCCAAAGTCCTGCAGGGCGCCTTCGACCAGGTCGTCAACCGACATCACGATACCTGGGTCGAGGTTCTCCACCGGCAAGCCGCCAATCGCCCAGAAGTCGGTGGCCGTGGCGCCCGGCAGCACTGCCTGGACCTGAATGCCGTGTGGCGAAAGTTCCTTGTGCAGCGACTGGGTGAACGCGGTGACGTACGCCTTGCTGGCGCCATACACGCCATTGAGCAGCTCCGGGACCAGGCTGACGACCGACGAGATATTGATCACTGCACCTTGCTGGCGGGCAACGAAGCCTGGAGTCACGGCATAGGTAAGGCGGGTGAGGGCGGTGACGTTGAGGCTGATCATCTCGGCCATGCGTTCGACATCGCTTTCCAGCAGGGGAGTATGGGTGCCGATACCGGCATTGTTCACCAGCAGGGTGATGCTCGCGTCTTCACGCAACTTGCGCTCGACCCGGGCGAGTTCATCGGGGCTTGCCAGGTCTGCCGGGAAGACTTCGACACTTTGCCGGGTTTCCTGGCTGATGCGGCTGGCCAGTGCATTGAGGCGGTCACGGTTGCGTGCGACCAGCACGAGGTCATAGCCGAGGCGGGCCAGGCGCTCGGCGTATACCGCGCCGATACCCGAGGAAGCGCCGGTAATGAGGGCGGTGCCTTTGTGCGAGTGAGTCATGATTCAAGCTCCAGTGGTTGGGGACTGGGGCCATGATGCGGTAGATTTTCACTGGCTCAAATGACGTATATGGTAGTATTTCAGGACACTACCAGACGGAGCCCGGTCATGCATCGCATCGGCTATCTGATCACCGAAGGTTTTCAAATCATGGGCCTAGCCACGCAGACGGTGTTCGAGGTCGCCAACATCGTCGCCGGGGAGGCGTTTTACCGGGTGCAGAACTTCTCGGTAGGTGGCGGCATGGTCCGCTCATCGCTGGGCATGCCCATCGAAACCCTGCCGTTGGCTGCACCAGGGCTGGCTGACACCTGGATGGTCAGCGGTACCCTGACCCCCGAGACTCCCCCCGCCGATGAGGTGCTGGCGTGTGTGCAAGGCTTTGTTGCCAGTGCGCGCAGGACCGCCGGGCTGTGTACCGGCACCTTCGTGCTGGCGCAGGCCGGTGTGCTGGACAATCGCCGGGCCACCACCCATTGGGCCTATGCCAAGGCACTGCGCACCCTGCACCCCAAGGTCGAGGTCGACGATGACCGGATCTTCATCATCGATGGGCCGGTCTGGACATCGGCGGGCATGACCGCGGCCCTCGACATGGCGCTGGCCATGGTGGAGAAAGACCTGGGGGCCGAGCTGGCCAGGTCGGTGGCGCACAAGTTGGTGATGCATCAGCGGCGCTCGGGCGGGCAGTCGCAACATTCCGAACTACTCGCCCTGGCGCCAAAGTCGGACCGCATCCAGAGCGCCCTGGAATACGCCCGCCAGCACCTGAGCCGCCCGCTCAGTGTCGAAGAACTGGCCGGTGTGGTGCACCTGAGCCCCAGGCAGTTCACCCGGGTGTTCACTGCCGAAACCGGGCAGTCCCCGGCCAAGGCCGTGGAGAACCTGCGCCTGGAGGCTGCGCGCCTGATGATCGAGCAAAGCCGGCACAGCCTGGACGTGGTGGCCAGGGAGACCGGCTTCAGAGACCGCCGGCACCTGCGCGAGGTGTTCATCCGCGGGTTTGGGGTGCCGCCGCAGGCGGTGCGCAGGGATGCCAGGCGAGTGGTCTAGAGGGTCGTTCAGGCTTCCTCGAAATGCATCTCCGGTGGCTTGCGCTTGAAACCACGGGTAATCACGGTCAGGTAGAGCACGCCGAGACAGAGCCAGCCTGCCCCCAGGTAGATCGCCAGGTGATCGAGACTCGCCATCAGCCACAAGGTGGAGGCAAAGCCCACCAGGGGGAATGCGAGGTACATCAGCAGCGCGTTGGCACCACGCTGCTGCATGGCAACCCAGTAGTGGAAGATCACCGCCAGGTTGACCAGGCTGAAGGCGAGAAAGGCACCGAAGTTGATGAACGAGGTGGAGGTCGTCACGTCCATGCGCAAGGCGAGCAGGGCGACCACCCCGCACAGGATGATGCTGGGCACCGGCGTGCTGAAGCGTTCGCTCAGCTTGCCGAAGAATGACCTGGGCAGCACACCGTCACGCCCCATCGCATACAGCAGGCGGGACGCGCTGGCTTGCGCCGACAGGCCCGAAGTGAACTGGCCGACGATCAGCCCCAGCAGGAAGATGCTGACGAAGATGTCGCCACCGATGTTTTGGGCAATTTCATAAGCCGCCGCGTCGGCGTTGGCAAAGTCGGTGGACGGGTGAGCGAGCTGAACGAAGTAGCTGCAGGCGATGAACAGCCCGCCGCCGATCAGGGTGATCAGCAGGATGGCTTTCGGGATGTTCTTGCGTGGTTCCTTGGTTTCTTCGGTCAGGGTGCTGACCGCGTCGAAGCCCAGGAAGGAATAGCAGGCAATCGCCGCACCGCTCATGATCAGCGGCAACTGGGTGCCTTCCTTGTAGAACGGCTCGAGTGTCCACAGCGGCACGGTGGGGTCGCCCCAGGCATAGTGCACCGCGAGCGCAACGAACGCCGCCAGCACCAGCAGCTGGATGAACATCAACAGGCCATTGACGGTCTTGGCCAGCCGCAGGCCGATCACATTGATTGTCGTGGTGATGCCGATGAACGCCAGTACCCATATGGCTTGCGGCACGCCCGGGAACGCAGAGTGCAGATAGGCCGCGCCAATGAGCCAGATCGCCATGGGCAGGAACAGGTAGTCGAGCAACACCGCCCACCCGGTGATGAAGCCCAGCTGCGGGCTGATCGATTTGCGCACGTAGGTATAGGCGGACCCGGCGACCGGGAAGGCGCGCGCCATGTGGCCGTAGCTCAAGGCGGTAAAGAGCATGGCGATGGCGGCAGCGAGGTAGGCAGCGGGGACCCTCCCTCCCGTGGTCTCGGCGAGGATGCCGAATGTGCCCAGGACGATGATGGGGGTCATGTAGGCGATGCCGAAAAGCACCACCGAGCCCAGCGAAAGTGTTCGCTTGAGTGTGGCCATTACTGCTTGCTCCAGCTTGTGATTGTTATTCAGAGTCGAACACGCTGCCGTCCGTGGCGGCCTTGCATTCCAGTAAGAGAGCCTGGAAGGGTGGAATATTCAGGAGGGGATGATCAGTTCGCGAAGGCCGTTGGCGTGCTCGACCTGTTCACCCGGCAGTTGGATGCGGCGCTGGGCGATGTACGTGTAGTCGCGCCGTGACTGCTGCAGTTGCTCCATGGCCAGGTCGACGGTCATGCGGCACTCGCCACGGCCGGCTTCGCACAGCAACTGGCCGTACGGGTCGACGACGGCACTGCCGCCGGCGAAGACCAGGCCGCCATCACCGTTACCCACGCGGTTGACCATGACCGCGAAGGCCTGGTTTTCCATGGCGCGTGCGGTGATGGCGGTTCTGTGAGTGGGCCCGTACGGGTCCATGTTGCCGTTGGTGACAATGATCAATTCTGCGCCCAGCTGCCCCAGGGCACGGGCGGTTTCGGGGAATTCGATGTCAAAGCAGATCAGCAGACCGACACGGATGCCTTTGAACAGGGCTGTCGCAAAACGGTCGCCTGGGGTGAAAACCCCGCAGTCCGATGCCCAAAGGTGGGTCTTGCGGTAGGTGAGCGCTACGCCTTCAGGCGTGACCAGCACGGTGGTGTTGTAGAAACGACCGTCGCCTGCGGCTTCGGCCATCCCGACGACCACGGCAACGTTTTGCGCTTGAGCGGCCTGTTGGACTGCCGTGATGCTCGGGCCATCCAGTGGCTCGGCGATGCGGCTGATGTTTTCTTCGGTTGGGAAGCCCATCAGCTGGGTTTCCGGGAAGACCAGCAGATCGGTATCGGCACCGCAGTTGCCGATCGCCTCGATGGTGCGCAGCAGGTTGTACGCGGTATCGCCATCGCGACCGGCCAGTTGGACAAGCTCTACCTTCATTTCCAATCCTCGACTAACGGCTTCGACCGCCATGCCCTGGCGGCATGGGGTGTAAAAAACGATCCCGGTACAGGTTCGCTCAGCGTAAGCTAGCCCGGATTATGGGGTGGTCATCATGGCGGGGGGTATTACGCCCACGTGGTAACCCAACAGGGGTAGAGGATGAATTTTACGCTGCACGACATCGCCTGGCACCGATCGGTAGGCCAATTGATCGAAACCCTCGACAAGGACCACTTCTGGACAGCCCTGGTGCGGTTGCTGAACGAGTACGTTGCCTGCGACAGCTGGGTGGCGCTGTTGTTCTCCGCGGGGCGCCCGCAGGTGTTTGCCGAATGCCCCAGTGCAGACGGCAACCCTGATCCGCTGTTCCAGGATTACCTCAAGGGCCTGTACCTGCTGGACCCGTTCTACGTGGCCAGTCGGGAGTCGGCGGTGTCCGGCCTTGTGCGCCTGGCGGATATCGCCCCTGAGTGTTTCGAGCAGACGGACTACTACCAGCGCTATTTCCGGCTTAACGTGGTTGCCGATGAAATTCAGTACAACGTGCAGCTGGATGCGCAGCGCACGCTGTGCCTGTCGTTGGGTAGCAAGCGCCGGTTCAGCATCGAACAGGTCACCCTGCTGGAACTGTTGCGGCCGTGGGTCACTGCGCTGATGCGCCAGCGGATGACCTTCGAGCGGGAGTTGCTGGAAGAGGCCACCAAGCCCGCGCCGCACTGGCAAAGCCGCATGGAGGACAGGGTCGAGCAGATGGAGTCGCCGCTGACCGGGCGTGAGCTGGAGGTGGGCCGGCTGATGCTCAGCGGGTGTTCCAGCAAAGAGATCGCGCGCAAGCTTGAAATCTCCGTGGAAACAGTGAAAGTGCACCGCAAGCATATGTACAGCAAGCTGGGTATCAAATCGCAGTCGGAGCTTTTTTCGCTGTTTCTTCAGGCCCAGCTGGGTTGATTCCGACCAACTGCATGCCCCCTCTCATGGGGCTGCACATGACTTGTTGCTTTGGCAGGGACCCTGTGGGAGCGGGTTTACCCGCGAACACCGGCTTAGCCGGTGCCATCCACCGCGTCGCCTGCTTCGCGGGCATGCCCGCTCCCACAAAGACCGCGCTGGCACCCAGGCCTGCGCTGCATCTTCAGATTCGACTGGTAATTAAAAATGACCCGCCCGCTGTTTGTTTCCATCGATGGGCCCAAGGGCACCGGCAAGACCACGCTTCTGGAGGCGGTTACCAAGGCCCTGAGGGCTGACAACAAGAAAGTGATCCGGCTTTGCGAGAAAAAAAGCGACCCCTACCGGGGAGAAACCATGGCCCTCGTCAACCAACTGGTCAGAAACCCCTCCCGGGACCTGGAATTGAGGGTATGCGAGCGCTTCGCCGAAAGCCGTGCCTGGATTTCCCGGCATGTGCTGCCCAGGCAGCCAGTAGACAGCATCATCCTGATCGACCGCTGGTACCCGTCTGATGCCGCATTTCGCCGCAGCGTGGCGTTCGACGAGATCCTGCGCCTGAACCTCGAGCGAAATGTGCAAGCGCCCGATTTGCATGTCGGCGTTGTCACGGCCCCCGATATTTCATGGGCAAGGGCCGCGGCACGAACGCGCGGGTTGGGCAGTACGGTGATCCATAGCCTGGACGAGCAGGTTGCCTGTACCGAGGCGTTCGAACGTGCGGTTGCGGAGCACGGCTGGGTACTGTGCCGTAATGAAGGGGCCATCGAGGATGCAACAAGGCAGGTAGTGGCCGAGATCGATGGCGTGCTTCGACCACGTCATCGCTTGCGCTGCGAGCACTGAAACTTTAAACCAGTCATGTTCCTGTTCCGGGGAGAAATACGATGACAATCGATTCGCTGGCCTTTACGCCATGGTCCGCGCTGGCCGGTGGTGTGTTGATCGGGCTGGGGGCTGGCCTGTTCGCTGTAGTGAACGGCCGTATTGCGGGAATCAGTGGTTTGCTCGGTTCGATGCTGCAGCGAGGTGGGGAAGGGCGCAGGGAAAAACTGGCCTTTCTTTTGGGGCTGCTGGCAGCCCCGCTGCTGTGGGGGATATTTGCCACGCTGCCGTCGCCGCGCTTCACCACGGCATCGTGGACACTCATCGCAGCGGGCCTGCTGGTAGGGCTGGGCACGCGCTACGGCAGCGGTTGCACCAGCGGCCACGGCGTCTGTGGCCTGTCGCGCCTGTCACCCCGTTCGGCGGTGGCAACGCTGTGCTTCATGGCCACCGGTTTTGCCACGGTGTATGTGGTCCGCCACCTCGTACAAGGGGCCTGACATGCCAGTGTTCAGTGGGTTTATCGCCGGGTTGCTGTTCGGCGTGGGGTTGTTGCTGGCAGGCATGGCCGACCCCGCCAAGGTGCTCGGTTTCCTCGACATTGCCGGGCAATGGGACCCTTCGCTGGCGCTGGTGATGATCGGGGCGATTGCCGCGGCATGGTTGCCGATGCGCTGGGCGCGCGGTCATTCAACGGCACTGCTGGGTGGGGCGATGCAATTGCCCGGCCGACGTGATGTGGACCGACGTCTTATCGGTGGCAGCCTGGTATTCGGCATTGGCTGGGGGCTTGCGGGCATCTGCCCGGGGCCGGCTTTGGTGCTGCTGCCTGCAGGGTACTGGCAGGCCTGGCTGTTCGTCGCTGCGATGCTGGGTGGCATGGGGTTGTTCCAGTGGCTTCAGGTTCGCCGTGCTAGCTGATGGTCGGGCTGCCTGAGAAAACCGGCTGGACTATTGATAAACATCAATATGGCAGGGCGCCGCTGGCACATGATCGAGTGACACATCCAGACCGCAGAGGTGTGCCATGTCCAACCCGCAAAGACTACTGCTCATCGCGTCACCATTGATGCGTCGCACCCCGGTCTATGACCGTGCCGCAGCGCTAGCCAAGGCCAAGGGAATGGCGCTGCACATCGTGGCATTCGATTACCTGGAAGGGCTGGCCACGGCGGGCCTGGTCAATGACCAGGCACTGGCCACCATGCGCGACGGGTATGTGCAACAGCACCGCCAATGGCTGGAATCCCAGGCGCTGTCGATGCGGCGCAATGGCGTGACAGTGACCACCGAGGTGGTATGGGCCCAGCATCCGCTGGATGAAATCCTGGTGCATCTGCGCGAGCAGCCGTTCGCCATGCTGGTCAAGGCGTTCGAGCACGAACCATGGTGGATGCGCGCGATGTTCACCTCGCTCGATATCCAGTTGTTGCGCGAAGCACATGTTCCACTGCACCTGGTGCACAAGGCCGAACACGCCCTGCCGCGCAGGATTCTCGCAGCCGTGGACCTGTCCCGGCCGGACGATCAGTATGCGGGGTTCAACGACCAGATCATCAGCGAAGCGCTGAAACTTGCGCTGCAATGCAACGCAAGCCTGGACGTGCTGTATGCCTACGATCTGAGTTCCATGTACCTGGATGCTGGCGGCAGTCGGGAACATTCGTTCCTGTTCGATTCAAACCTGGCCCAGACCCTGCACGAGGCCCAGAGCGACGCTTTCCAGGTATTGGCGGAGCGCAACGGGATCGCCGCCGAACAACGTCACATGCGGGTAGGGGACCCGGCCAAGGTCCTGGCACTGTTCATGGAAGCCAACGCCATCGATGTGGTTGTGATGGGAAGCCATCATCACCATGGCGTCGGCTGGTTCATTGGCAGCACCACCGAGCGGGTACTGCACCGGTTGGGCAACAGTGTGCTGATTGTTTCGCCCGAGCGTTGAACGGCAGGGGCCTTGGCTATCCGTAGCCAGAGGCTATTGATCATCGCCACATCCGGCCGGAGGTTTCCCATGGGCCATTATCGACAACTGCTGGTGCTGCTCACCGACGTTGACCCGCATTCGGCCGCTTTGCGCAGGGCCCTGGCCCTGGCACATGCGAGCGGCGCCGCCGTGCATGTGCTCGGGTTGTTCGAGCCCGTCGAGGAACATCTGCTGCGCGAAGAGCGCTTGAATGAGGCCGATGAACAGCGCCAGTACGAGCAGTTTCGGGAGCGGCTCGCGGGGCTGATCGAGCGGCACCGGTCCGGCGGTGTCCCGCTGACGCACGACAGTGTTTACGCCGACGACCTGCGTAGCGAGGCCATCGACTACATCACCGAGCTCCAGCCCGATATGGTCATCAAGGACAGCGAGGCCACACCGGTACTGGCGCGCGTGTTCGGCACACCGCTGGACTGTATGCTGATGCGCGCGACCAAGGGGCTGACGCACTTTGTGCCCAAGGCCGCCACGGCATTGCCGAAACGCATACTGGTAGCCGTGGATACCGCCTTGAGCGAAACCCCCGACGCCCAGGCTGCGTTCAATCGGGCGCTCATCCAGTCAGCACGAGCGTTGGCACTGCAGTGCGACGCTCGGTTGGACCTGTTATCGGCATACAACCTGGCCGGGGTTTTCGCCGCCGATATCAACCTCACCCAGACGTGGATCGATGAAATGCGCGATGCCTTGCAGGCGAGCTTCGACACGCTGGCCGATAGCCAAGGCGTTCCCCTGGAGCGCCGGCACTTCAAGGAGGGGCCGCCGGTGCAGGTGATTCGCGAGCAAGTGCTTGCCTTGGATATCGATGTCGTGGTGATGGGCGTCGTTCAGCCCAAGGGGCTGGACAAGCTGCTGGGCGATACCACCGAACGTATCGTCAGCAAGCCGCCATGCAGTGTGCTGGCGGTTCATCCCCATGTAATCGATACGTGGGAGCCGTAGCGCCAGCCCCCGTGCATTGACGGCGATGCGGGAGGTGTTGTGGATACACAAGCAAGGGCAAAGCTCAGGGCCTGGTTAAAACGCCCCCGGGGCAGTTTTGGCTGGATCGCAGCGATCGCCACGTTGGTGCTGGTGGCCTCTGTTTACCAGGCGCTCAGCCCGGTATGGCGGCTGCCAATGCGTACCCCGGCAGTGCTGCTGGCTTTGTTTGCATTGAGCGCAGCAGTCGGATGGGCCGTGCAGCGCACCGTCAAGCGCATGGTTGGCAATACCATTTTCACCGGTGGCGCTATCGGCTGGCAGGCAAGGCTCCAGCGCATCCGGGCGGTGGCCAGGGAGTCGAACATTCTGTTGGCCATGTTGGCGTTGATGGCAGGGTTTGGCGCGGGCACGCTATGGCTGGCCGGGCGTACCGTGGAGAACATCGTCAATGCGTGCGAGGCCAATTTCCAGGCTCAGGCCGCAGTACCGCAAAACGCGCCTATCGTCGCACAGGTGGCAAAACCGGTCTGCCAGTGCCTGGCACAGACGTTTCTGGATCGCAACGGGGTGATTCGGCTGGCTCTGTTCAATACACCGCTACTGGACGCGAGTACATTGAAGGGCGTTACCGCAATTGATGAGCGGCGGTGCCTCGAGCAACTGGATCTGTTGCTTTGATCATTGTCAAAGCGCTGCACCATGTACGAACCCTGGTGGATTGCTGCATCATGCCTGGCCATTTACCGCTCCAGGGAGACAGCGATGATCAAGACCGGCGATACACTGCCCGACGTAACGCTTTACCAGTACAGCAACGGCGAGGGCGGCTGTGCGATCGGCCCGAACGCGTTTTCCCTGCACGAGCGCTGCAAGCAGAAAAAAGTGGTGATCTTCGGCTTGCCTGGTGCCTTCACGCCAACCTGTTCGGAGCGGCATGTTCCGGGCTACGTGGCTGCGGCCCAGGACCTGTTCGCCGCCGGGGTTGCCGAAATTCTCTGTGTTTCGGTCAATGATGCATTCGTCATGAATGCCTGGGGCGCGAGCCTGCAGGTGGGCGAGGCGGTCAGGATGATTGGCGATGGCAACGGTGAATTCAGCGAGGTGCTGGGCCTGATCCAGGACCTCTCGGCACGCGGCATGGGCCGGCGTTCGCAACGCTATGCCATGTTGGTCGACGACTTGGTGGTCAGGCACATCGCGGTCGAAGCACCCGGCAAGTTCGAGTGCAGCGACGCTGCGAGCATGTTGGCTGTTTGTAAGCTCTGAAGGCATACACAGTTACTGTGGGAGCGGGCGAGCCCGCGAAACGGCCAACGCGGTGCATGGCACCGGCTGCGCCGGTGTTCGCGGGCACGCCCGCTCCCACAGGGAATGTGACTCGCTCTCGAATATTGTTCCCTGTGCGACAGCGCAGCTCGAAGGGCTGGGCAATTGGCCGATCAACCTCTACTCGCCGCCTCACGCCGGGATGGTTTCAACTGAACCCCCTCCCAGCGGGCAATCACCAGTGGTGCGATTGCATTGCCGAGCACGTTCAGCGTGGTAGTCCCGCTTTCAATCACTCGGAAGATGCCTGCCACCAGCGCCACAGCATCGAGGGGAAGCCCGGCAGATGCCAGCGTGGCCGAGAGGATGATGATTGCGAAGCCTGGAACACCGGCTGCGCCCTTGGAGGTGAGCACCATGGTCACGACCAGCAGTATTTGCTGGGACAGTGTGAGGTCCATGCCGTAAAGCTGGGCGATGAAGATTGTCGCGACCCCCAGGAAGATCGACGCGCCATCCAGGTTGAACGCATACCCGACCGGTACTACGAAGCTGACGATACGTCTGGGAACACCATAGTGTTCAAGCTTCTCCATCAGCTGTGGCATTACCGCCGCGGATGCCGCACTCGAGCACGCCAGGATCAGCTCATCCTTGAAATAGCGGACAAGCTTCGACAGGTTCTCGCCGATCAACAGGCAGATGCCGCCAAGTACGATCAGTGCGAAGAGGATCAGTGCCAGGTAAACGACCCCGATCAACTTCATCAATGGCAGCAGGGAGGCGAAGCCGAAGGTTGCCACGGTGGAACCGATCATGCCGAACACCCCAATGGGCGCGTATGCCATGACATAGTTCACCAGCTTGAACATTGCGTCGGCGGTGCCCTGCAGTGTTGCCACGACTGGGGCACTCTTTTCGCGCGGCAAGGCGTTCAGGGCCATGCCGAACAGTACCGCGAAGAACAGGATGGAAAGCAGCTTGCCTTCGGACAGCGACTGGAAGAGGTTGTCCGGCACAATGTTCTGCAGGATCAGCAAAGCGCCTTTGGCAGGTTCCGATTTAATGCTCGCATCGCCTCCCGCCATGCCGGCGATCACCGTACCTGAACCAGGCTCCAGAAGATTGGCCAGCACGAGCCCGACAATGATGGCCAAGGTGGTGATTGCAAAAAAGTAGCCAAGGGACTTGACCCCCATACGGCCAAACGACTTGTTGTCGCCACCCCCTGCAATGCCGAGCACCATGCAACAGAAGACGATGGGAACGACAATCATCTTCATCATTTTGATGAAGATGTCCCCCAGGGGTTTGAGCACTTCACTGCTGACCCATTGTTGATGTTCCGGGTGTGTATTCAAGAACCAGCCAACGCCGATGCCGAGCAATAAGCCGATAACGATCTGCCAGACCAGTGGGACTTTTTTCATGACGCCAGCCTATTTTTATTGATTTAAGGTGTGCTGCGCTGTTGGCAGTAATTGAAGGCGTGAGCGAAGCGCTCACGCCCGGGGGCACGCGGGCAAACAACGCTATTTGGCGAAGAGCTGCCCCATGTCCTTGAAGGCTTTGAACTCCAGCGCGTTACCACACGGGTCGAAGAGGAACATGGTGGCTTGCTCGCCCACCTGGCCTTTGAAGCGGACGTAGGGCTCGATGACGAATTCGGTACCCAGGTCGGTCAGGCGCCTGGCAAGCGCTTCCCACTCGTCCCACTGCAAAATCACGCCAAAGTGAGGGGCTGGCACATTGTGGCCATCTACCGGGTTGCTAAGCGCATGTTCCTGGTAGGGCATCTTGGGATGTTCGTGGATGACCAGTTGATGGCCATAGAAGTTGAAGTCGACCCATTGGGCTGCGGAACGTCCTTCTTCAAGGTTGAACACCTCGCCGTAGAACTTGCGAGCCGCGGGAATATCGTAAACCGGAATGGCGAGATGGAACGGGGACAGGCTCATCAGAAACTCCTTGAGGGCTATGGGTAACGACCTGTGAAGCAACAGGTTGTCGATGGGGTGGGTGGCTTGTTTCTCGTTTTTGCCGATTCTAGGAGTGGCCAAATAATAAAAAAATCAATATATTTTTCTTAAAAACACAAAGGAAAATTGTGAATGATCCGCGAGCTCAAGACCCTGATTGCCGTGGCCCGGGAGGGCACGTTCGCTGCGGCCGGGCTCAAGGTGAACCTGACCCAAGCGGCCGTAAGCGCGCAGATGCAGAGGCTGGAGGCCGAACTGGGGTATGAGATCTTTGAACGCAAAGGCCGCAACGCCCAGCTGAACAGGCGCGGGCAGCAGATTCTGGAGCAGGCCCAGGAACTCGTCAGGCTCTACAACAGCCTGGGTTCCAGTGCACAGGGTGTGGCGCCTACCGTGCAGGTAGAGGTCGGCGCGATCGCGTCGGTACAGAGGTCACTGCTGCCACAAGCACTGGCGCAGTTTCATGGCGCCCGGCCTGAATGTCGTACGCGGATCATCCCTGGCCTGTCGCTGGAGCTGCTGAGTGCGGTAGATGCCCGGGAAATCGACATCGCCGTGATCATCAGGCCACCGTTCGAATTGCAAAGCGATCTTCACTGGACAACGTTGGCAAGCGAGCCTTACAGGCTGATCGTTCCAGCCGGGCTCGCGGATGCCGAGTGGAGCGAAATGCTCTCGACCCAACCCTTCATTCGCTACGATCGCTCGTCATTTGGTGGGCGCCAGGTCGACCGCTTCCTTCGACAATTTCATTTCAATACCAGAGACGTGTGCGAACTGGACGAACTGGATGCCATCACCGAACTGGTCGGGAAGGGTGTGGGGGTAGCGTTGGTGCCACAAACAGTCAGCCGAGACGCCTGGCCTGCCTCCGTGCGCGCCTATGATCTTGGCGGCCACACGTTTCATCGCGACATTGGCCTGGTTCACCCTGCAAACGTTGCCTTGAGCGTGCAGGTTACGCTCTTGGTCCAGCTGATTGTCGAGGCGGCTGTTCAATGCCACTGACAACCTGAACCGGCGCACCCGGTTCAGGTTTGGCAGGCCAGCGACGGCTACGCGGCAAAGTCGGTAGAGAGCGACAGGTCCCGCCACTGGGCCAGCTCTTGCTCTACCGCGCTGTTCTTGGCCTCGATGCGCGCGACGGCGTCGCTGCCCAGCGCCAGGCGCAGTGGCGGGTTCGACGCATTGGCCAGGGCCAGCAGGGCCTCGGCCAGCTTCGCCGGGTTGCCGGGCTGGGCATGGTTGGCCGCCTCGGCGTGGTGGCGCATGACACCGACGGTGGCTGCGTAGTCAGGCAGCTCCAGGGCCGTCTTCACCAGCGATTGGTCATCCAGGAAGTCGGTACGGAAGAAGCCCGGCTCGACCACGGTCACCTTGATCCCCAAGGGGGCCAGTTCCTGGTGCATCGCTTCGCTGATGCCTTCGACAGCGAACTTGGTCGAACCATACACGCCCCAGCCCATGTAGGCCTGGTAGCCGCCGAGCGACGAGATGTTGATCACGTGGCCGCTGCGTTGGCGACGCATGTGGGGCAGTACGGCGCGGGTTACGTTGAGCAGCCCGAAAACGTTGGTGGCGAACAGCCGTTCGGTTTCGCTGGCGCTGGTTTCTTCTACCGCGCCGAGCACGCCAAAACCGGCATTGTTGACCAGCACGTCGATTTGCCCGAAATGCTTGATGCCAGCAGCGACCGCCGCATGGGCCTCCTCTTCGCGGGTCACATCCAGGCGCACGGCCAACAGGTTCGGGTGCCGGCCAAGGCGAGCCGCGATGTCTTCCGGGTTACGCGCCGTTGCGATGACGGCGTCACCCGCTGCCAGGGCCTGTTGGGCGATCAGGGTGCCGAAACCGCGGGAAGCGCCAGTAATGAGCCAGGTACGCATATCAACTCCTCCTGTATCCGACCCTGCACCATGCGGGTCTTCTCGATGAGTTGAACGAACTTTAAAATCTGCGGATTGCTGTGATAATCCCATGAATATTACATAGGCCTTTGAGTAGCTTTCAGCAATGAAGCCAACCAGCACCGCCGATCTGTCCCTGTTCCTGTGTATTGCCCGCCACCTGAACTTCAGCCGCGCGGCGGTCGAGCTGGGCCTTACGCCCTCGGCCCTGAGCCATGCGCTGCGGGCCCTGGAAACCCGTCTTGATGTTCGCCTGTTCAACCGCACAACGCGCAGTGTGGCGCTTACCGAGGCCGGGGAGCGTCTTTACCAGAGGCTGCAACCGGCCTTTCGGGACATCGCCGACGCGCTGGAGGACCTCAACAACTTCCGTGACAAACCGTCAGGCAACCTGCGCATCACCGCCGGGCGCGCCGCAGTAGAGCTCGCGCTACTGCCACTGGCCAATCGCTTTCTGCTGGCGTATCCGGATATACGCCTGGAAATCGTCAGTGACGATGCGCTGGTGGACATGGTGGGCACCGGCTTTGACGCCGGCGTGCGCCTGGGGGAGCGACTCCAGGCGGACATGATTTCGCTGCCCATCGGCCCTTACCTTCGTTCGGTGGTGGTAGCGGCGCCCGCGTTCTTCGATCGATATCCTGTTCCACAGCACCCGCAGGACTTGAAGCAGCTACCTTGCATCGGGCACCGCTTCCCTGGTGGCGCACTTTATCGATGGGAGTTCGAGCGCGGGGGCGTGCAACTGGAGGTCGATGTCCAGGGGCCCTTGGTATTGGGTGACGTCAGCCTGATGCTGGCGCCTGCCTTGCAAGGGCTCGGCCTGGCCTATGTATTCGAAGACATGGCCAAGGAACACCTGGAGCGTGGCCATCTGCAGCAGGTGCTGGGGGACTGGTGTCACTACTACCCGGGGCTGTATCTGTACTACCCGAGCCGCCGCCAGGTGCCTGCGGCGTTGCGGGCCTTCATCGAGTTCGTACGGGAGCAGCGCTAGCGTGAGCGTGGCTTTTGGAGGCAGGTAGGGAAGGGCTGAACTGGCGCCAGTTCCAGACGTTTCGCTTTGCCGTCGCTGCCTGCATACCCTGGCGGTAACTCATGGCTCATGGGCATGCGAGTGAACAGTCAGGGCACCCGGCACCTTGGTCCGTTCGAGCCCACCGTGGTCCAGCCACCGAAGCGTCTGCTCATAGGCCCGCTCCAGCAACGACTCGGTCTGGTCGAAGTTGAATACCGAGACATCGACCGGGCACAAGGGCGGGACGATATGCAGGCTGGTGAGCGTGCGGAAGTGTTCGATGTCACTCACAAGCTGGCGCATGCTCATCAGGTTGACAGTGTGCAGGGCCAAGGCGACAAGGCCGCGGGGCGGTTGAGTCAAGGCGCAGCTTAGCCCGGTGGGGATTACCACGACATTGCTGGCGCCCAGCGCTACGGCAGTCGAAATAGGCGTGTTGCTTGCCACGCCGCCATCCACCAGGAACTGGCCGCCGATCTGCACGCAAGGGAACACCAGAGGGATCGCGGCGCTGGCCAGTAGCGCCTGCTCGAGTTCGCCATTGGATAGCACTGTCTCGGCACCACTGAGCAGGTCGGTGGTGACGATATGCAGGGGCAGTTTCGCATCCTCGATGCGATGGATAGGCAGCGCCTTGCCAAGCAGTCGGTGCAAGGCCGCAGGCTGTAGCAGAAAGCCACGCCGCTTGAGCAGGCCTCGGCAGGTATCGAGCCAGGACAGAGGGAAAATGTCGGTTCTGCTCAGGCCGCGCCAGAACTCGGCGAGCGTTTCGACCCCCTGCGCGTTGGGCCTTGCTGCAAAGTAGGCACCGTTGATGGCGCCTACCGAAGCGCCAACCACCATGTCGAACCGGACCTTGGCTTCGACCAGGGCCCGCAGCATACCTACCTGGACCGCACCCAGACTGCCGCCACCAGCGAACACGATTGCGGTTTGCGTAGGCATGATTGCAGTCTCTGTGCAGGCATGTGTCGATTGAGTGTAGCTGGTGGGGCGGCTCTGGAACCTGCGGCTGACATGGCCCTGTTCGGGGCGATCGGTGATCGCCCCTTTTGCGGTTCAGGGTCGGTCCTTGAGGGTTTCGAAGGCTTTGATGCTTTTGATCAGGCTTTTGTTGCTGGCGGAACCGGCACTGTTGAACAGGAAGGAGAAGTCCGAGGCCAACGAAGGGCTGCCGGCAATCGTCGCGTACTGATGGCACTGGTTGCAGGCATCACCCTGCACATAGGTCTCCATGGTGGTGTTGGCCACCGGCACATTGCCCTGGCTGATGAACGGCCCGTACGACAGCGGCACTTGCGTGTTGGCGCCCGGTTCCGGGCTGGGCGGATTGGGGGCGAGGGTCCAGAGTACGTTGATCAGTTTGTAGTACTGGAACACCGACTTGCCTTGGCTGTGCTGCGCGAAGTTGGCTTGTACCGCGCTGTTGAGGGCTTGCAGGTCGCCGGGCACGGGGTGTTCGCGGGTGGTCTGTACCGGCTGGTCGCGTGGGAAGAGATCGCTGCAGTCCTTGTCGGGATGCGTTTGCTTGCACTGGATACGGGCTTGGTTTGGTGTGCACTCGGGGCCGTTGCCACAGTCGGGGTTGTTGAAGGCAAACCCGTTCGGCGGGGTTTGTTGCGGCGGGACCTGGGCCGGTTCGGGCACGTTGTCCACCTGCTCGAAGGTGGTCCAGATGAAGTTGGGCGAAGCCTGGGTCTTGTTGATGATATGCAGACCCACCAGCCCCACCACCTCCTGGGTGCACTCCAGCGTGTCGGGGCGTTTGAGCCAGGCGACGGTAGTCAGGTAGCGCCCGAACAGCTCGGGTTTGCCGGTCAGCACCCGCCAGGCGGCCTTGAGTTCGATCGCGCCCAGTTGCTCCTGTGGCACTGGGGAGGTCGGCAGTGAGCGCATCGGTTCGCCGATGGGCAACGACAGACCCTCCGGTGTCTGGCCGTCGAGGTTTGGCGCGACTTTCAACTGGTTGGCGGCGTCGTAGAGCCCCTTGTCGACGATGTAGTCGAACTCGGCCTTGCCCACCTTGCGTTCAAAAAACACCAGTTTGCCCGCCTGGTCCGTCAGCCAGCCGCCGGACGCTTCCATGACCGAGTCGGGAATGGACGCAAGTGTCCCGGTCGACAGGTGGAACCCATGCAAGGCATTGATCGCGCCTTCGGAGGTGGCGTTCATGAACTTGCGTGCGCCGACCTTGAGTGCCTTGAGGCTACCCTGGGTGCTGCAGCCGGATGGCACCAGGGTTTGCACGCCCCAGCCGGTGGGCGTGGGGGCACCGGGCAGGAAGATGTCGTTGGCGTCCTTGTAGCTGGCCCATACCGGCGCCACGCTCATGGGTTGACCCGGTGCGGAGGGGACCCCGAACTGCGCCAGCGTGCTTTGCATGTCGGGTTCGCCCGCCAGGCTGGCGGTGGCCGGCCAACCGGGGTTCACCGGCCAGTTCAAGGCAATGAACAACTGCCAGCCAAAGCAGTTCATGAACGCCTGGCTGGTGGCATTGAAGTTGTTGACCGGCAGGAATCCCCCGCTGGCCGGGTTGAACACCAATTGCTGCTGTACACAGGCATCGGCGTCCGACAGCGTGGCCGCCGTGGCGGGTTGCGGGGTCGACAGGCACAGTAGAATGCCGCACAGCAGCGACAGAAGACTCAAGCGTGACCTGGACATCATTGCGCTCCTTGCAAGCTGTGAAGCCGCACCCGAAGGTGCGGCGGTAGAGGGGCGTAAGTGGCGTGACTGGCGTGGCTCAGGCGCCAGGCACCAGCGCCAGGCCGGACTCCCAAGGGTGCTCTGTCGCGCTCACGTTCACATCTTCACCCGGGTTGAGGGCACGCACTGTCACCAGGCCGGGTGCTGCGGAGGGGCTGACCGTGATGGTCAGAATGTAGGCCTGGGTGCCGCCCGAGTTGGTCTGGCCGGGAATGGCCGACGCGTCGGGCAGGTACTGGGTGACCTGCGCCGTCACCCCGGGGTTGGAGAATTGCACCCTGGCATTCTGCGCCGTGGTAGTCGGGTCGGCGCCTTGCACCACCAGCACGAACTGGTTGCTGCTACCCGGTGCAAGCCAGGCGGGCAGGTCGGTTGGGGATTGCCCGTAGAACAGGTCCAGCGGCAGCAGTTGCACCGGCCAGGGTTGCAGGCCGGCCACCCGGTCCTGCACGCATGGGAAGGCTTGCGGCGTGGCGCTGAGCGGCTTGACGGTGACGCTCAGGCCGACCAACAGTTGTTGGGCGATGACCCACACATAGTTGACCTTCTGGTTGTTGATGGTGATGTCATTGATCGAGAAGCCGGCGCTTTCCGGCACCTCGAACACCGCCTGCAGGATCTGGTCGGAGCCGTTGGCAGCCGACTTGGCCGTACCGCGCGTGATGCGCCAGTACTTGCTCACGTCCTGGCCTTGCGGGCCCTTCCAGGCGCTGAAATCGGTGGGCTGTTGCAAGTACAGGCCAATGGGGTTGGTCAGCGACAGTCGGTTGTTCACCGCCGTGGTATTGGCCATGAAACCGATGTGCGGATCAGAGTTGCGATAGTTCTGCCCGTACTGCGCGCAGCAGATCAACGACTGGGCATTCTGGCTGCTGCTCACCGGGCGCAGGATGGTGGCGGCGGCGGCCAGGTACACCTCGGCGCTGAGGGTATTGGGGCCGGAGGTCAGGTGCATCGCACCGCCGAACTGGCCGGGCACACAGGCCGTTCCGGCGTTCCATTTGTTGACGGTGTCATAGGCCGGCTTGCCGGTGGTGGGGTCGATGACCGGGTCGCCGGCCTTGCCGGTCGGGCAGTCGGCGGTGTAGCGCAGGTACAGGTCTTCGAGTTGCACGTTCGGGTCGATGTAGTCGCGGTACAGGCCCAGTACTGCGTTCGGGTCGATACGCCACATGGCCAGGAAGTACGCGGGGTTTTCGCAGGTGAAGGTGATCTTGCGCATGTTGCCGTTGGCATCGCGCACGATCGACCACTCGCAGTACTCGTCGAGCCAGCCCCGTGGGCCGGAAGGCGAGAACGCCGTGTACTTGCCGTTCCAGTCGATGCTCGGGCAGCGCTTGGCCGGCAGTTGCAGCACGGTACCTTGTTTGTTGGGGTCGTAGAGCATGTAGAGGGTGTTGTCGAGGGTGATCTGGCCGTGGTCGGTCAACTCCATCACCTGGTCCAGGGTCATGGCCTTGCCACCCAACTGGGGAATGACCGCCGCACCATTGTTGTAGAAGAACGTCCAGAGCCGGTTGGGGAAGGGCGCCCAGGTGATCGCCGGGGCGGTCACGTCGCCGAAGCCTTCCACCAGCGGGTTGTAGTAACCCGAGCGGGGGGCGTCGTTCAGGCCCGACCAGGGGTTGCCGATGATGGACGATTCGGTCCAGCCGGTGAGGTTGTTGTTCCAGTCGGTTTCAAACTGCGGCAACTGGTCTTCCAGGCCCAGCTTGTTGTAGTCCTTGGGGGCTTGTCCGGCGGGAGAGGTGAACTGCTTGAAGGGCGTGCTCATGTCGGTTCTCCTGGTGTGCGTGAGGTGGAAGCAGAGCAGCAGCCGGCGACCGGGGGCGGGCCGGCGAGGGTCTGGCGTGGGTCGTCCCACACCAGTTGGGCGATGAAACCGGGCAAGGTCATGTATTCGTCAGGCGTCAGCACACGGCCGCTGTCGAGGTGGGTCACCACCAGCGACAACTGCACCGCATCGCCGCGGCCAAGGCCCAGCGCAGCGGCGTTGCGGGCCGCGTTCAGTGCACGGGACACGCCGTGGGTGATGCACCGGCCCTTGTCGTCCACCAGCCCCATGCCGATACGGCTGAAGCGCCCCACGTAATGGGGGTTGTCGGCGCTGACGTGCTGCGTGGCAGCGTCGGGCTGGTCGAGAAAGACATCGATCAGATAGGTGTCATGGGTGCAGCGCACGTGATCGAACACCACCCACGGCCCGGGCCCTGCGGCGTTGCCCGCGGCAGGCCCGGCTTTTGCGCTGTGCTTGCAGCAGGCGCCGGTGGCCGCCTTGGGCGCGCCGAACTGTGGGGCCACCGGCACGCCGTAGTCGTAGCCGATGTGCCGGCTGTCCTGGGCCATGTCGCCGATGGTGGTGTAGCGCCAGGCGTCGGCGCTGGTGAAGGTGAGCTGCGTGGCGTCGTGGCCGGAGAACGGCTGGAGCAGGCACTGCGTGGTGTACTGCGCCCCGGGGTTGGCCCTGATCCAGACCTCGAGCATGCGGTCGATGTTGGCGTGGTAGGAGCAGAACACTGGGTCGAAGGCGGTGTAGGCGTTGTCGGCCATGTCGCCGCCGATCCAGCCGTGATAGTTGTCGTGGGGTTGCTCGTACAGGCCGTCGAAGTTGAGGGCACGATTGGGGTACAGGCTGTCCTTCTGGGGCGGATCGAACACCGGGATGTTGGCCCACGGATAACCGGGCACACCTTGTGGTTGGCTGAAGGTGGTGAACTTCAGGGCATCCACCACCTGTTGCTGGAAAATCCGGCTCATGCCGTACAAACGGGCGCGATCCGAGCGCGAGTCGTCACCGTGGGTGTAGAACAACCGGTCGCGTTGCACATACCGGCAGTCCACGCCCTTGGCCGCGCCGCTGGCGCACACCTTGGAACAACCGTCCTTGGCGGCCGCGTAGCGCAGGGGATTGGGCCGGGTTTCGCCGGTGTGCGGGTGCACATAGGTTTGATCGAGAAAAGCCTGGGGCAGGCCGGCCTGTGGGCTGCCGTCGACGCTGGCATCTTCGGCCATCCAGTCCCAGTAGGGAATGGCACAGTCGATCAGTTGTTCAAGGTACAACAGGTAGGCCCGGTGCCAGAGGGCAAACGCCTCCTGATAATGCAGGCACCAGTTGGTGTGGATGTAGGCGTAACGTTGCCAGGGCGAGCCACTGTCGGGGTCGCCCACCTGCATCACGTCGTCCAGGCGGGCGCGGTACAGGTTCAGTTCCTCAAGGCTCAGGGCGCGGATGTCCTTTCTCACCCGCCTGACCGGTTGGGGCAGGTCCGGTGGCGGGATGCGTTCGGCCAGATCGAAGGGAGAGCCGGCGTCCAGGCGCCAGCCCTGGTTGACCCACAACCTGAAGGTTTCCAGCGCATCGATCGGCCAAAACTGTTGCTGGTCGAGGGTCAGCGGCATGTTGCGCGAGGCCAGGTGCTGGTAGATGGTTTCTGACCAGGTTTTGACCGACTCCGGGTCGTCCAGGTAGACGAAATAGGCGTTCATGCACCCGGTCCAGGAGGCTGCCACGGCCGCGCGCTGCGCAGCGGGGATCCAGTACGGAGCGGTAAAAAGGCCGTGGATGTCCGCGGTCCATGTCGGTTTCGCGATGATCATAAGGTCCCTCTCATGCGCCCCGCAGGCGGGCTGCTAAGCTCAGTTGATGGTAAAGAGCTGGCGCGCAGGGAATCGTGCAAATTGGCGCGCCCTTGCGGCGGATTCATTGCAGTTTTTCAAGGAAGACACGTGAAAAATGACAGACGCCATGGATCTGAAAATTCTGGGAAAGCTGCAAAAGGATTGCAGCCAGAATCTGGAATTGCTAAGCGACAGCGTCGGGCTGTCTTCCACCAGTTGCTACCGGCGTATCAGGCGCCTGGAGAGCGCAGGCATCATCAAGGCCAAGGTCGCGATACTGGACGAGCGCAAGCTTGGCATTCAGGTGACGGCCTTCTTTCTGGTGAAGCTGGACCGCGACAGTAACGACATCGACCGCAAGATGCAGCACATCCTGGCCAGCCACCCGGAGATTCAGGACTGCTACCTGATGACGGGCGAGTTCGACTTCGTGATGGTTGCCAAGTTTCGCGATGCCACCGAGTACACCGACTATATCTACCGGTTTCTCGACACTTACCGGGATATTCCGATTCGCACTTATTCCTCGACGTTGGTGGTGCGTACGGTGAAGAAATCGTATGAATTGCCGCTGGGAGGAGGGCTGCAGCAGGCTGTCGATGCCTGACAGAAAGCCATGGCAGCGCAACGCGGTCAGCTGTTGTAGGAGCGGCCTTGTGTCGCGAAAGGGCTGCAAGGCAGCCCCAGGGTTTCAGCGCAGATGCACCAATTGCCGGGGCTGCTTTGCAGCCCTTTCGCGACACAAGGCCGCTCCTACAAGGACCCGCGCAGGCCAGAAGATTGATGCAAGACATGCGCGGTCTCTGTGGGAGCGGGCATGCCCGCGAAGAAGCCAACGCGCTGTGTATCCCAAGGTACCAGACGGTAGCTATTTCGTAGTCAAAGGCCAAGGAAGGCAGTCGCCCTGTTCCATTCTTTCTGCACCCAGGCGTAATTCCGAGATATCGCGTTTTGGCGGCGTACCGAACTGCCGCCCATATTCGCGACTGAACTGCGAAGGGCTTTCATAGCCGACCTTGAAGGCTGCCGTGGCAGCATCCAGGTGTTCATTGAGCATCAGCCGTTTTGCCTCGTTCAACCTCAACCACTTCTGATACTGCAGCGGGCTCATCGCGGTGAGCTGGCGGAAGTGCTGATGGAAGGTTGACAGCCCCATCTGCACCCGAGAGGCCAACTGGCATGGCTGCAGTTGCATTCCTCTTCATGGGGCAGTTCACGCTGTTCACCTACCTTCGCCCGTTCCTGGAAACCGTGACACAGGTGGACGTGCCCACGTTGTCGCTGCTTCTGCTGATCATCGGCGTCGCGGGGCTGGTAGGAACGATGATGGTAGGTTCGCTCGTAGGCCGCCATTTGTTCAGAGTGCTGCCCGGTATTCCACTGCTCATGGCCGTCATCGCATTCGCCGTGATTTCGACAGGTTCCTGGGTCGTCCCGACGGCGGTGCTGCTTGGTGGCTGGGGCTTGATTGCCACTTGCGCGCCAGTGGGCTGGTTCACCTGGCTGGCCAGGATGCTGCCCGAGGACGCCGAGGCCGGGGGAGGCCTGATGGTCGCGGTGATACAACTGGCGATCACCGTAGGTGCGACCTTAGGTGGGGTGCTATATGACGGCGTTGGGTACCAGGCGACCTTCATCGCCAGTGGGATGATGCTCTTGGTAGCGACTGCCTTGACCATGAGGGTAGGGCGGCATCGATAGAGTACAAATGTGCTCCCTAATTGAGCAAAGGCTCAGTCAGCATGGACGCCTGTCGCTGCCAAGCCTGCGGCGACATCCCCTCGGCCTTCACGAATGTGCGACAAAAGTGGGACTGATCGCAGAAACCGCACTCCAGTGCGATCTCAGCGAGCATCATTCCCGAGCCCCCCAGTAGTTCCTTGCTTTTGCGCAACCGTTGTTCACGCATCCACTGCTGCGGGGGCACGTGCATGGTATCCCTGAACATTCGTGTGAAATGGCTACGCGACAGCGAGCAGGCTTGGGCGAGCTCCGTAACAGTTATGCCGGTGTCCAGGTTCTCCAGCATCAACCTCTTGGCAGTCGTGACCTGCCAGGGCTTGAGGAGCCCGGTTGTTTTCAGTGCGACAGTCGCCAGCACAGTGCAGTGATCGCTGTTCATACAAATCCATTAATCAATGAAGTGGGCACGCACGTTTCGAGTGGGCAGAGCAGGCCACTGCAGCCGCGGGCGGGCTACAGACGATAACGCTCGAATTGATGGCCTGGCTCAGCCAGCCGGCGTACCCATCAGCGGGTCAATGAACAGCCCCTGGATGCAGGGGCTGGCAATGGTCAGACAGCGGCAGCAACCGGGGCCAGGGTTGGGCCGTGCTGAACGCGCTCTGGTGCTTTGTGCACCATGGTGTAGGCATAGTCGACACCCATGCCGTAGGCGCCGGAGTGTTCTTTCACCAATTCCATGACGGCATCGTAGGTGTCGCGGTTTTTCCAGTCGCGCTGCCACTCCAGCAGCACTTGTTGCCAGGTCACCGGAATCACGCCTGCCTGAATCATGCGCTGCATGGCGTAGTCGTGGGCTTCCTTGGTGGTGCCACCGGAGGCGTCGGCAACCATGTAGATTTCATAGCCGGCATCGTTCATCGCCGACAGCGCGAAGGTGGTGTTGCACACCTCCGTCCACAGGCCGGAAACGATGATCTTGTTGCGCCCGTTTTTCTTGAGCGCGTCACGCACCTTCTGGTCATCCCAGGAGTTCATGGAGGTTCGCTCCAGCAGCGGAGCGTCGGGGAAGACGGCGAGCAGCTCGGGGTAGGTGTGCCCAGAGAAGCTTTCAGTCTCGACCGTCGTGATGGTGGTGGGCACATTGAAGATCCTGGCTGCCTTGGCCAGGCCTACGGTGTTGTTTTTCAGGGTCTGGCGGTCGATGCTCTGAACGCCGAAGGCCATCTGTGGCTGCTGATCGATGAAGATCAGTTGGCTGTTGAATGGGGTCAGTACTTCAGTTTTTGGATTGTTCATTCTTGTTCCCTGTCAGCTGGATGATGGTCATCGCACAAGTCACGGCGCCTGCTTTGTGCAGACTGTGCTGAGGCACTGGATGACGTCCTCAGTGATGCCCGTTGCTTGAGTCCGAGCACAAGATAGCGAATCGCAGAGCGAAGTGGTGGCGCACCTTTGCGCTCCCAGGAGCGCATTAATGCGCCATTCGCTTGTTCATCCTGCTGCTAGGATTCGCACGCAAACGCGGATCTACCTGATCCGGTTTACGCCAGGAGAAAGCGATGGCAGCTTCACAACCACTCAACAAACAAACCGCTTATTGGGGCGTTCCGTGGGAGAATTCTTACGGGTATCCGCAGGCACGGCGGGTAGGGAACGAGATCTACGTATCGGGCCAGTTCAATCATGACGAAGAAGGCAACCTGGTCGCGCCGGCACCCCTGGATCGTGACGGCAGGCCCTGTGATTTCTCTTCGATGGGGGATCAGATGCGCGCCTCCTACGACAATATCGCCAAGCTGCTCGCGCTATACGGAGCGACGCTTGAAGATGTCGTGGAAGAGACGCTGTACGTACTGGACATGGACGCGGCCTTTGCCGTGGTCGGCAAGGTGCGCAAGGCCGCCTACGGTACGGAGCGGCCTCAATGCGCCAGCAACATCATCGGCGTCTCGAGGCTTGCCCAGCGCCCACAGCTGATCGAAATCGCCTGCAAAGCGGTACTTGGCTCACGCGCTGAGTGACCCGCACTCCCGGTTTCGCTCTACGTGACCGGGAGTACCAGTTGGCCCTCGATCAACGGCTTCTGGTTGGCAACGGCAGCTGCACAGAACGTCATGAATGCTTTGACCCGCCACGATTTGCGGATGTCCTGGTGCGTCAGCAGCCACAGCTCATCCTGCAGCTCCGGCACCACCGGGCCGACGCGTTCAAGCCCAGGCGTGATATCACCCAGCATGCAGGGTAAAAAACCCACTCCCAGGCCTGCCGCGATTGCAGCACTTGCCGCCGCAACCGAATCGGTGCGGTACGAGATGCACTCGGCAGCGACCCTGTTTTCGACATAGCTCGTTGCCTTGAGCCCGCGTAGCGCCGCGGAATAGGAAACCCATGCCTGGCCTTCAGTGAACAGAGGAGCAGGCGATGTGTGGTTGCTACTGCCGTAGGGGGCCCAGGCGATTGTGGCCAGTTTGCGACCCACCAGGCTTTCGGCGGGTTTCCTGGTCGCCCGAACCGCAATATCCGATTCGTCTCGCGCAAGGCTCAGTGATTCGTTGCCCACCAGCACCTCAATCGTGATTCCTTCATTGAGGGCCTTGAAGTCCGCGATGATGGGGGTGAGGAAGTAAAGCAGCAGTGAGTCGCTGGTGGTGATACGAAGCTTTCCGAGTGGCCCCTGGCCGGCACGTGAGACACGCCGCGTCACGCTGACAATGTCCAGCTCCACGCGCTCGGCGAGGGCACGCAATTCCGCGCCCTCGATGGTGAGCAGATAGCCTGATTTGCGGTGATCGAACAAGGCTACGCCAAGTGTTTTTTCAACCTGGGAGACTCTTCGGGAGACGGTGGACACGTTGATGCCGAGCTTCTTGGCTGTGGCAGCGCGATTGCCACACTCACTGAGCGTTTTGATGATCCGCAGGTCGTCCCATGAGAGCTGGTTGGCAGCCTCGCCCACGTTCCATTTCACGTCCTTGGGGGCAACCGGGGTAATTGGGACATTTCCAGGTAACGACTTCACGAAATCCGTTCCAGATCAGATTGCGACGATCATACGAGAAGGGGCTGCGTGAACCAAGTATCAGCATGAAGGCGAAGGAGGGGGCTTCGGTCGTCCCTTCATGCGCACATCGACACTTGTCGGCGTTATCCTGAATAGTGAGCCCAGGAGCCTTTGGGGAACTACTCATGCGCAAGTTGACACTGTTGTTCGCGATCGCTGCATTGGCGGGTTGCCAGGCGCCGATGCCCACTGCCAACCCACAGATGGCTTGGGTCGATCTCTCGACGCCATTCCCGAATGACCGTGTGCTGTTGGCCGAACGCCTGGATAAACAACGCCTGCGCGACGGGCGCTTCTTTGAGGTCAGCCCCGGCAGCCATGAATTGGTCGTCAGGTTCGACTACGAAGTAAATGGGGGCGGTGGCATCAGCCTGATGGGGGGTACCACGGTAAGGCAATGCTACCTGACCCTCGACTACGAGCATTTCAAGGCTGGGCAGCGCTACGTGCTCGAGGCCCGCTCCATGGCCATGACGCCAGAGGCGAGGCTTTATGATGCGAAGGGAGAGATTGTGGCAGAGGTTAGGGAATTCTATTGCCTGATGTGATGGTGAATCGTTCGTTGTTCATTGATTACAACTAGCCTCGAAAAATCAGATTTTTTCGCTTTCTTGTAGGGCATTTCCCAAAGATACTGTTGCCGCCTATTTTCCGTTGCGGGTGCCCTGGCAGGGCTCTAGTCTGGGCCTGTCTCTGCTCATCAGTGACACGGCTTTGACAGGCCGTAACGGTTTAAGCATTCGGCTTTCCCTTTATGGTGGCTGTGCGTGGGGCACGCTTGCGTGCGCCGGAACTTGCTTATTCCGCCGGTCTGTCAACCTACGTACAGCTGCCACCCTTCTGTTTGACAGCAGTCAGGTGGCGCACTCATAAAGGTAATAAGCAATTGACTACTGACGAATCGAACGAGAAAACCACCGTAGGCAAGACCACGTTCTACCAAGGTGAAAACCAGACCCATCCGTTGTTTCGCATCGAAGCTGGCATTCCTTGCAAGAGCGCTCGGGAGCAGTCTTCGGAATTGATGGGGTACGTGCGGGAACTGACGATTGTCGGGTTGATGGATGAAAAGCCGATGATGATCTGGGCTGCGCATTACCTGAGCGCATTGGCCAAGGCGCTTATGGACGATGCCGAACTGGGTATGATGCGCTGAGTTCATTCCACCCGCGGCGGTACGCGAAACGCGGCCGCCATTCACAATGGCGGAGTGGGGTGCCTCGATCATTGTGGTTGAGGTCAACCCTATTTTGTTCTGTGGGTGAGCGGCGAAGGCTGTGATAATGGAGGGGAATTACAAGGGCCATGCCATGCTGACCATCTCCAATAATCTGCATCTGCCAGATGCCGACATCGAACTGACCTACATCCGCGCGCAAGGCGCAGGTGGGCAGAATGTCAACAAGGTGTCCAGCGCCGTGCACCTGCGCTTCGACATTCCCGCCTCGTCGCTGCCCGAGTTTTACAAGGAGCGGCTGTTGGCGCTGCGTGACAGTCGCATCACCGGCGACGGCGTGTTGATTATCAAAGCGCAACAATACCGCACGCAGGAGCAGAACCGCGCTGACGCACTGGCGCGTCTTGCCGAGTTGATCATCACTGCCGGCAAGACCGAGAAGAAACGCCGTCCCACCAAGCCGACCCTTGGCTCGAAGACCCGCCGCCTCGAAGGAAAAGCCAGGCGCAGCACTGTCAAGGCGGGTCGGGGTAAGGTGGAGTTCTAGGCTCTGTACAAAATGAGATGTCTCAAGGCAGTGAAATCATGGCGGCCTGGTTTTGCGAGCTCGTGGAAGCGTGTGGGGGCGTGATAGACGAAACATGAACGGGCACTTCCAAATACGTCATTTAACATAATACTCATTATGCGCTAGTCTATATTTGGTCACCAGACCACGAGTGAGGCACTTTGGGACCAGGGAAAGCTCCCTGGTCGATTTGATCTTCGCCAGCTCTGATCGATCGCTGGCCCACCAGCGCGGTCGTCAATCCGGTACCTCTGTCCGTGGTGCCTGCGATGCAAAAACGAAATCAGACCTTCGCACCTCAAGCATCAGGCCAGTCATGTGCTTTCAGATTTGCGCGCAGGCCTGGAGCTTTCGGCATCACCGCACTTACTGTTCAGCCTTGCCCATCCCATTTCCATCCGCTGCCATTTGGAACGCAACGCGTGCGCATCCTCATTCCATGCCTCGTGTATGGATTGCAGGCTACGGCGATCAGTTCACATGGTCGGCCTTATCGTTCAGCTCCCTGAATCCAGTCGCGCACCAACCGTTCACGTTGTTCATCAGATAACGCCGGCCTGCTGCAGGCCAAAGTTTGCCTTGATCATGAAGTAGCGACCGTCTGCTGGCTTCTTCGCGGGAAAGCCCTGCACCCGCATGTAGAACGCAAGCTTGAGGTTAACGCGGTACCTGTGGGAGCGGCGCCGCGCCGGCTTCTTCACGGTGAGCCCTCCCAAAAGTACAACGCAAGCTTCAGGTTCACACGATAACTATGGGAGCGGCTTCAGCCGCGGACTGACTGGCATGCGACCACTGACGATACCGGGACAGCACCCTGCGGAACACTACGTTCGCGGCTAATATGCAAATAAATTATAACTATGCTAAATATTCATTTAGAGTAGTTATATTAAAGCACCCACCTACCTGAGCATCCGCACCGAACTGGTCGCATCACAGGCCATATCCAGGTCCTCTCCTGAGAGGATTTGCGCGTAATGATCCTTTAACTCCTGTTCCCAGCTCGCCACCTCTTCAAGCAAATGCTCGGCTTGATCCCGTGTCAGTGCAAAGTGTGTATGGTGGCTGAGCAGATTGCTCCGGCTGACCTGGCTGCCCTCCCGGCCAATCGCCATGGCCAAGGCCTTCGCGGGCCCCTCATCAAGCATCGGCAATACGTCGTACATCGGTGAAAGCCGCCACTTCCCGCCAACCCAGACCACTGCATGGTTGCGCGGATGGTCGTCGGAGTTGCCTGCCAGGGCGTTGTAGCACATGCGTTTGAACAGTTCCTGCAGGTCGCCATCCGGCACGCCCCGCCGACGCATCTCGTCTGCCACGGCGGCATAGCGCCAATCCCTGTGGTGCGGGCCATCCCACTCCGAGTCGAGCAAAGTCAGAGCACTGAGCATCGGTATGCGCCTGGCGCCCTCGGCAATGGGCGTGCGGTCAAAGCGCTCGACCAGCAATGTAGACGGGTTTTCAGCATGCAGTGCGGTCCGGGCCACGTTAATACCCTTCCCCGCCGCAAATGTCATACAGGCGTACTCAATCGTCGGTAGGTCGTAGTGGTCAAACCGATCGCGTGGTTTAGCCAGAATGAGCATCCCTTTGTCCTGAAGGGTGCGTTTCGGTCGTGCGCCACCCAACGCAGAGCGTTGCTGCCGCACATTCAGCGTAGCGGCGGATTCACTGTCGAGCTGCCCGTCATATACCGTTTCACAAGCGGCAACGAATCTTGCCAGCCCCTTCAGGTTCGGTACCGCGCCCCCGCCAATGCCTTCGGCAGGCGTTGTGGCGCTGCCTGCCATCAGGTTGCCGACGCGATCGTTGTTTGGTGATTTGAGCAGAAAGTCGATTGTGCCCAGGTCTTGCCCGTAAGCCCGGTGCAGCAGCCGCTCCCCCCAGCCGTCAGGCATGGCATCATTGATGAAGCCAGGTATGCCGCGGTTCTTGGTAATGCCGGAGTAGGCTTCGGCGCGCAGAGGGTAATTGATCGGGTCAGGTATCCAGCCGCCACGCGCCACCTGGTCTGGGGCATACAGAAACTCGCCCACCTTACCTTTCAGCGTTAGCCGACCAAGAGTCATGACTTCGCCCGTTTCCGGGTGCTCCATATAGATGTACGCGCGAGACATCAGAACTCCTCGGGCTTGGGTTTCGCCAGCCGTACGCGCTTGGCCGCGATGCCCTGATGCGCGTCGTGGCCTTGGGTGAAGCGTGTGATCTGTGAGCTTTCTTCCAGGCCCTCCAGCGACGAGAACACCGTATCACTGATACCAAGTCGCCACAGCACCAGCATGAACGACCGTAGGTCCACTAGTTCGGAGCCGCTCTCGATCTTGCGCAGGGTGTGCGCTGAAACATCGATGGCTGCCTTGATGTCAGCCTGGCGCAGGCCTAGCGCCAGGCGCCGGGCCTTGACCAATAACCCGATTTTACTGAGTGTGTCGGCACATGCGACGGGAAAGTAGCCCGACATAAGGCTCACCATGGTTAACATTAATCAATTTAAAGTTAACCATAGCACACATTACGCAGGACTTTTTCAAGCTTAATGTCTATATGGGTTTACCTTATAAAGGGTAAGGCTCACTATGGTTGACATTATTTTTCAAATCAGCCCGCCAAAACGCCTGTAAAAGCCTTCATTCACATCCGGCAACGGCCCATCAGCCGTCTCCAGCGCTGCATTCAGCCATTCTTCCGCCTTGGCAAACACCAGCCGATAGAGGTTACGGCACAACTGCCGCGCGGCCCTTCCCTCCCAATCCCCAGGCAGCAGCTCGTCCGGCAGTTGCGGGTCGCGCAGCAGCAGCCGGCGGTATTCGTGAATCAGCAGCGTACGTGCCAGGAAACAATCCTGCGCATCGAGCTGTTGCTGCTCTTTCAAACCTTGCCATAGCGGCCTGAACAGCTGGATAAACTCGCTGTACTGCTGCCCCAGTTCGTCGATACGCCAGCTTTCCCGCACCTGGGCGCGCATGGCCTTGGATGCCAGCACCTCCTGGGTGTGGGTTTCGAAGACGATGCTGTCGTCGCTCGCCTCCAGGTCACGCAAGGTGGCGGCCAGGTCGGCGCGGTCTGCCCGTGGGCAGCCCAGCAGGTTCGGCGCCATGGCGCCGAAGCCCTGCCACTCCAACTCTTCACGCAAAGCCTTGCGCTTGCCGGCCTCCAGTTGCGAGAGCAGCACCAGCGTCCAGGCGCCGTCCCAGGCTGGTTGGCTGGGGCTGTAGACCCGCTTGAAGGCTTTCTCGAACCGCCGGCGGCCAGTACCTGTCAGGCTGTAGTAACTGCGGCGGCCAACCTTTTCGGCGGTGAGCCAGCCTTCCTTGGTAAGGCGGAAGATCGATGTGCGGATCAGGCGCTCGTTGATGCCGATCGGCTCCAGCAGGTTGATCAGGCTACCCAGCCAGACGGTTCCGCCGTGGGGCTCGATGGCGTCGCCGTACAAAGTGATGATCAGGGAACTGGCGCGGATCGGCGTCTGTTCCTGGAAGCGGGTGATAAGGTTGTTCAGTGGGGCGAGATTGCTCATGGGCGAACTGTGCGCGGTTAAAGCACCGACTATACCTGCGCGGCGGGCCGCCTGACCATTGCGTGACGCTGCCAGGCTCATGCCGATGCCTGGCCTTTGGGCCTGACGCCGGTGTCTTCCATGCGTGGGCGCTCGGGTTCGACCTCGGTCAGTGGCGAGCATTCGACCATGCTGTTCATGCAGCGTTGCGCCAGGTGCTGGTACTCCGCCGTGCCGCGTTGCTTCCAGGCCAGTTCCTGTTCGGTCAGCGGGCGCTTGACCTGGGCTGGTGAGCCCATCACCAGGCTTTGTGCTGCACATTCGAAGCCCGCCTTGACGAATGCCGTGGCCGCGACGATGCAGCGCGGTGCCACATGGGCACCATCCATCACCACCGCGTTCATGCCGATCAAGGCGTCTTCGCCCACGCGACAGCCGTGCAGCACGGCGCCATGCCCGACATGCCCGTTGCGTTCGACCACCGTATCGCCACCCGGGAAACCATGCATCACGCAGGTGTCCTGCAGGTTGGCGCCCTCCTCCAGCACGATACGGCCGAAATCCCCCCTTAGTGATGCCAGTGGGCCGACGTAGCAACGAGGGCCGACGATGACATCACCAATCAGCACGGCGCTGGGGTGCACGTAGGCTGTCGGATGAACCACGGGCGTCAGGCCGTCCAGTCGATAGCAAGGCATGGCAAAGCTCCTGAAATGATTTCAAATGCGCCTTGATCTTGTATCACAATATTGTGGTGCGTCAATCGACATGGTCGTGTATCGCTTTTGCTGGGGTCATCGCGCTCCAATAAATTCAGTATTACGCGTTGATTGCAAGGTGATGAAGCGATTCAGTATCATAAAACCATTTGCTGAGGTAGTTGTCACTCCCGCAAAAAGAGATACATGAAACAATTTTGAATGTTGCATTGTTGTATCGCGTAATGCATATACTGGTTCCACCTGGACGTGATCCCCGCATCACGCCCCTGCAAACAATTCCAAGAAATGCCGGCCCCACGATGTGCCGTGCGTGCAGCCAGAGGAACCCGACATGCCGCGATATCTCGATGTGCAGGCGCCCGAACACGGCGTCCAGCTCATTACCCTGCAACGGCCCGAGGCGCTCAACGCCCTGTGCACCGAGCTACTGGCAGAGCTGGCCGCTGCGCTGGAAGCGGCCGGGCAAGACGAACAGATCCGCGCGGTGGTGCTCACCGGCAGCCGCAAGGCATTCGCCGCAGGCGCCGATATCCGCGAGATGGCCGAGCGCGACCTGGTCGGCATCCTCAACGACCCCCGGGTGGCCCACTGGCAATGCATCGCCGCCTTCGCCAAGCCACTGATCGCCGCCGTCAACGGCTACGCCCTGGGTGGCGGCTGCGAACTGGTGATGTGTGCCGACATCGTCATCGCCGGCAGCGACGCCCGTTTCGGCCAGCCGGAAATCAACCTCGGCATCATCCCCGGCGCCGGTGGCACCCAGCGCCTGCTGCGGGCAGTAGGCAAGCCGCTGGCCATGCAAATGGTGCTGACCGGCGAAGCCATCACCGCCCGTCATGCCTTGCAGGCCGGGCTGGTCAGCGAAATCACCCAGCCGGAACTCACCGTAGAACGCGCCCTGCACATCGCCCGCAGCATCGCCGCCAAGGCCCCGCTGGCGGTGCGCCTGGCCAAGGAAGCGTTGCTCAAGGCCGGCGATACCGACCTGGCCAGCGGCCTGCGCTTCGAACGCCATGCCTTCACCTTGCTGGCCGGCACCGCCGACCGCGACGAAGGCATCCGTGCCTTCCAGGAAAAACGCCAGGCCCGCTTCCAGGGCCGCTGATCATCATTCCCTCGACTGACGGAGCGAGTCTGTCATGACTTTCCAGCACATCCTGTTTTCCATCGAGGACGGCGTCGCCCTCCTCTCGTTGAATCGCCCCGAGCAGCTGAACAGCTTCAATACCGCCATGCACCTGGAAGTGCGCGAGGCACTCAAGCAAGTACGCCAGAGCAGCGAAGCACGGGTGTTGTTGCTGACTGCCGAAGGCCGTGGATTCTGCGCCGGCCAGGACCTGTCCGATCGCAACGTCGCCCCCGGCGCCGAGATGCCGGACCTGGGCGAATCGATCGACAAGTTCTACAACCCGCTGGTGCGCACCCTGCGCGACCTGCCGCTGCCGGTGGTCTGCGCGGTGAACGGCGTGGCTGCCGGCGCCGGTGCCAACATCCCGCTGGCCTGCGACCTGGTGCTGGCCGCCCGCTCGGCCAGTTTCATCCAGGCCTTCTGCAAGATCGGCCTGGTACCCGACTCCGGCGGCACCTGGCTGCTGCCGCGCCTGGTCGGCATGGCACGGGCCAAGGCCCTGGCCATGCTGGGCGAGCGCCTGAGCGCCGAACAGGCCCAGCAATGGGGGCTGATCCACCGCGTGGTGGACGATGCCGCGCTGCGCGACGAAGCCCTCACCCTCGCCCGCCAGCTCGCCACCCAGCCCACTTACGGCCTGGCCCTGATCAAGCGCAGCCTGAACGCCAGTTTCGACAACGGTTTCGATGAACAGCTGGAGCTGGAGCGCGACCTGCAGCGCCTGGCCGGGCGCAGCGAGGACTATCGCGAAGGCGTGAGTGCCTTCATGAACAAGCGCACGCCGGCATTCAAGGGGTGTTGATCATGAGTGCACTCGCAAGCAATGCCCAGGTGGCGGTGATCGGTGCGGGCGCCATGGGCGCAGGCATCGCCCAGGTTGCGGCCCAGGCCGGCCACCCGGTAAAGCTCTACGACAACCGCCCGGGCGCTGCAGCCCAGGCGGTGGCCGGCATAGACCGGCAACTTGCCCGCCTGGTGGAAAAAGGCAAATTGCAGGCTGCCGAACGGGAAGCCATCAGTGCCCGGCTGTGCCCGGTAGACGCCCTTGAAGCCCTGGCCGATGCCCGCCTGGTGATCGAGGCCATCGTCGAGAACCTGCAGGTCAAGCAGGCGCTATTCAGCCAGCTGGAAGCCTTGTGCGCCACCGACTGCATCCTCGCCAGCAACACCTCGTCGCTGTCCATCACCAGCCTCGCCGCCGGGCTGCAACGCCCGCACCAGGTGGTTGGCATGCACTTCTTCAACCCGGCGCCGCTGATGGCCCTGGTCGAAGTGGTCTCGGGCCTGGCCACCACCCCGGCCGTTGCCGCGTGCATTCATGCCACCGCCCAGGCCTGGGGCAAGCAGCCGGTGCACACGCGCTCCACGCCGGGCTTCATCGTCAACCGTGTGGCGCGGCCGTTCTACGCCGAAAGCCTGCGCCTGCTGCAGGAAGGCGCAGCCGATTGCGCCAGCCTCGATGCGCTGCTGCGTGATGCCGGCGGTTTCCGCATGGGCGCGTTCGAACTCACCGACCTGATCGGCCACGACGTCAATTACGCGGTCACCTGTTCTGTCTTCGATGCGTTCTATGGCGACTTCCGCTTCCAGCCTTCGCTGGTGCAAAAAGAACTGGTGGACGCAGGCCGCCTCGGGCGCAAGACCGGCCAAGGCTTCTATAGCTATGCCGAAGGCGCCAAACGCCCGCAGCCAGCCGAACTGCACAGCCCCGCCATCGTCGATGCCTGCGTCGTCGAAGGCGACCTGGGGGTGATGCAGCCGCTGGTCGAGCGCCTGCGCCAAAGCGGCGTCGCCGTGACCCAGCGCGCCGGCAGCGGCCTGATCCAGGTGGGCGATGCCACCCTGGCGCTGTCCGATGGCCGCCTGGCCAGCCAGCGCGCCCGGGAAGACGGCCTGCGCAACCTGGTGCTGCTCGACCTGGCCCTGGACTACACCACCGCCACCCGCCTCGCCATCAGCTGGTCGGCCGACACCAGCGACAACGCTCGCGCCCAGGCGGTGGCCTTGCTGCGGCGTGCCGGCCTGAAGGTGACGGCGGTCGCCGACCTGCCCGGCCTGGTGGTGCTGCGCACCGTGGCGATGCTCGCCAACGAGGCCGCCGATGCCGTGCTGCAAGGTGTCGGCAGCGCCGCCGACATCGACCTGGCCATGCGCGCCGGTGTCAATTACCCCTGCGGCCCGCTGGCCTGGGCGGCGAACATCGGTATTGCCCATACCCTGCGCGTGCTCGACAACCTGCAGCGCAGCTACGGCGAGAGCCGCTACCGCCCTTCCCTGCTGTTACGCCGCTGCGAAGCCAAAGGAGGCACCCTGCATGACTGAAGTCGAACTGGCACAAGCCTGTGCCGAGGCCATGTACGCCCGCGACCAGGCCACCCAGGGCCTGGGCATCCGCCTGCTGGAAGCCGGCCCGGGCCAGGCATGCCTGCGCATGCCGGTACGCGCCGACATGATCCAGGGGCATGGCACCTGCCATGGCGGCTTCCTGTTCGCCCTGGCCGACTCGGCGTTTGCCTTCGCCTGCAACAGTTACGACCAGGCCACCGTCGCCCTGGGCTGCAGCATCGACTACCTGGCCCCGGCGCTGCGCGATGACGTGCTCACCGCCCACGCCAGCGAAGTCAGCCGCAAAGGCCGCACCGGCCTGTACGACGTGCGCATCGACAACCAGCGCGGTGAGCTGGTGGCGATGTTCCATGGCAAATCCTACAAAGTGCGCGGCACCGTGCTGGCGCAGGAGACGCAAGATGACTGAACACACCCTGGCCGATGCCTTGATCATCGACGCCGTGCGCACCCCCATCGGCCGTTATGCCGGCGCCTTGAGCGGCGTACGCGCCGATGACCTGGCCGCCATCCCGCTCAAGGCCCTGATCCAGCGCCACCCCGAACTGGACTGGAAAGCCATCGACGACGTCATCCTCGGCTGTGCCAACCAGGCTGGCGAGGACAACCGCAACGTTGCGCACATGGCCAGCTTGCTGGCCGGGCTGCCGATCGAAGTGCCGGGCACCACCATCAACCGCCTGTGTGGCTCCGGCCTGGACGCCATCGGCAATGCGGCCCGCGCCCTGCGCTGCGGCGAAGCCGGGCTGATGCTGGCCGGCGGCGTGGAGTCGATGTCACGCGCGCCGTTCGTCATGGGCAAGTCGGAGCAGGCGTTCGGCCGTGCGGCCGAACTGTTCGACACCACCATCGGCTGGCGTTTCGTCAACCCACTGATGAAGGCGGCCTTCGGCACCGATTCGATGCCGGAAACGGCCGAGAACGTTGCGCAGCAGTTTGGTATTTCCCGCGCCGACCAGGACGCCTTTGCCCTGCGCAGCCAGCACAAGGCCGCCGCCGCCCAGGCACGCGGGCGCCTGGCACGGGAAATCGTGCCGGTCGAGATCCCGCAGCGCAAAGGCCCGGCCAAAGTGGTCGAGCACGACGAACATCCCCGCGGCGACACCACCCTGGAGCAACTGGCCAGGCTGGGTACCCCGTTCCGCGACAGCGGCAGCGTCACTGCCGGCAATGCCTCCGGGGTCAACGATGGCGCCTGCGCCCTGCTGCTCGCCAGCAGCGCCGCCGCCCGCCGTCATGGCCTGAAGGCTCGCGGCCGCATCGTCGGCATGGCGGTGGCCGGGGTCGAACCACGGCTGATGGGCATCGGCCCGGTGCCGGCTACCCGCAAGGTGCTGGAGCTTACCGGGTTGTCGCTGGCCGACATGGACGTCATCGAGCTCAACGAGGCTTTTGCCGCCCAGGGCCTTGCGGTACTGCGCGAGCTCGGCCTGGCCGACGACGACGAGCGGGTCAACCGCAACGGCGGTGCCATCGCCCTCGGCCACCCGTTGGGCATGAGCGGTGCACGCCTGGTCACCACCGCGTTGCACGAGCTGGAAGAAACCGCCGGACGCTACGCCCTGTGCACCATGTGCATCGGCGTTGGCCAAGGCATCGCGATGGTCATCGAACGCCTCTGAGCGGCTCAGACCATCGGCTTGTTACCGAACCGAACGCAGCCGTATATGCTGCTTCCATGACACTCACCGCGCGGCCTGCAACCGGTACCGCGCGGCGTACAAGAACAATTCGAGTGAAGCCATGAACATGTACCATGATGCCGATCGTGCCCTGTTGGACCCGATGGAAACCGCCAGTGTCGACGCCCTGCGCCAGCACCAGCTGGAGCGCCTGCGCTGGAGCCTGAAGCACGCCTACGACAACGTGCCGCTGTACCGCCAGCGCTTTGCCGAGTGCGGCGCCCACCCCGACGACCTCAAGTGCCTGGAAGACCTGGCGAAGTTCCCCTTCACCGGCAAGAACGACCTGCGCGACAACTACCCCTACGGCATGTTCGCCGTGCCCCAGCAAGAGGTGGTGCGCCTGCACGCCTCCAGTGGCACCACCGGCAAGCCGACGGTGGTGGGCTACACCCAGAACGACATCGACACCTGGGCCAACGTGGTCGCTCGCTCGATCCGTGCCGCGGGTGGGCGCAAGGGTGACAAGGTGCATGTCTCCTACGGCTACGGCCTGTTCACCGGCGGGCTTGGCGCGCATTACGGTGCCGAGCGCCTGGGCTGCACGGTGATCCCCATGTCCGGTGGCCAGACCGAGAAGCAGGTGCAGCTGATTCGCGACTTCCAGCCCGACATCATCATGGTCACCCCCTCCTACATGCTCAACCTGGCCGACGAGATCGAGCGCCAGGGCATCGACCCGCAAGACCTCAAGCTGCGCCTGGGCATATTCGGCGCCGAGCCGTGGACCGACGAGTTGCGCCGCTCGATCGAGCAACGGCTGGGCATCGATGCCCTCGACATTTATGGCCTGTCGGAAATCATGGGGCCTGGGGTGGCGATGGAGTGCATCGAAACCAAGGATGGCCCGACCATCTGGGAAGACCATTTCTACCCCGAGATCATCGACCCGGTCACCGGCGCGGTGCTACCGGACGGCCAGCTGGGCGAACTGGTGTTCACCTCGCTGAGCAAGGAAGCGCTGCCAATGGTGCGCTACCGCACTCGTGACCTCACCCGGCTGTTGCCCGGCACCGCCCGGCCGATGCGGCGGATCGGCAAGATCACCGGCCGCAGCGATGACATGCTGATCATTCGCGGGGTCAACGTGTTCCCGACCCAGATCGAGGAACAGGTGCTAAAAATAAAACAGCTTTCCGAGCTTTATGAGATTCATCTGTATCGCAATGGCAACCTGGACAGTGTCGAGGTGCATGTGGAACTGCGTGCGGAGTGCCAGCACCTCGATGAAGGCCAGCGCAAGCTGTTGACCGGGGAGCTGACCAAGCAGATCAAGACCTACATCGGCATCAGCACCCAGGTGCGCCTGCAGCCCTGCGGCACGCTCAAGCGTTCCGAGGGCAAGGCCTGCCACGTGTTCGACAAACGGTTGGCCAGCTGATTCATTCGGCTGCCTTTTCGGCCCCGGCATCGTCCGGGGCTTTTTTTTGCCTGAGAGATCGCTGGGGGCGCTTTGCGCCCCTTTCGCAGGCAAGCCAGCTCCCACAGGAGAGCGGTTGCCCTGAAGATGGACGCAGTCCCTGTGGGAGCTGGCTTGCCGGCGAAAGGGCTGCACAGCAGCCCCCTTGGCCCGCAAAGCGATACACAAATCTTATTCGATACACATAAAACTGTTTGACGTTATGTTTTGTATCGCTTACAAATGACTCATGCCTTAGCAGGAGTCGCAGCACATGTACGCACAGCTAGTGGAAACCGGAGTCAAGCGCGTCAAGTCGCTGGAAGAGATGTCGCCTGAAGAGCGCAACTTCCAGGAAAAGATCGACGCCGAAATCAAGATCGAAGCCAAGAACTGGATGCCCGAAGCCTATCGCCAGACCCTGATCCGGCAGATCTCCCAGCACGCCCACTCGGAAATCGTCGGCATGCTGCCGGAAGGCAACTGGGTCACCCGTGCCCCCAGCCTCAAGCGCAAGCTGCAGCTGATGGCCAAGATCCAGGACGAAGCCGGCCACGGCCTGTACCTGTACAGCGCCATGGAAACCCTGGGCGCCGACCGTGACGAAGAAATCGCCAAGCTGCACAGCGGCAAGGCCAAGTACTCGAGCATCTTCAACTACCCCACCCTCAGCTGGGCCGACATGGGCGCAGTGGGCTGGCTGGTGGATGGCGCCGCCATCGTCAACCAGGTGGTGCTGCAGCGCACCTCCTACGGCCCCTACTCCCGCGCCATGATCCGCATCTGCAAGGAAGAGAGCTTCCACCAGCGCCAGGGCTACGAAATCCTCCTGACCATGATGCGCCACGGCACCCAGGCCCAACGGGACATGGTCCAGGACGCGATCGACCGCCTGTGGTGGCCGGCACTGATGATGTTCGGCCCCAGCGACGAGCATTCCCCCAACAGCGCCCAGTCCATGGCCTGGAAGATCAAGCGCCAGACCAACGATGAACTGCGCCAGCGCTTCATCGACCAGACCGTGCCGCAGCTCGAGCTGCTCGGCTGCACCGCCCCCGACCCCGAGCTGAAGTGGAACGCCGAGCGCGGCCACTACGACTTCGGCGAAATCCAGTGGGACGAGTTCTACGAAGTGATCAAGGGCAATGGCCCATGCAACCAGGAACGCGTCGCCACCCGCCGCAAGGCCATCGAGGACGGTGCCTGGGTACGCGAGGCCGCCGTGGCCTACGCGCGCAAGCAACAGAACAAGAACGCCGCCTGAGCGGCGATTGATGCGGAGATCGAAAATGTCTGTCTGGACCCTCTATGAAGTGTTCGTGCGCAGCAAGCACGGCCTTAACCACAAGCATGTCGGCAGCGTGCACGCCGCCGATGCCGCCATGGCCATCGAAAACGCCCGCGAGCTGTACACCCGCCGCAGCGAAGGCGTGAGCCTGTGGGTGGTGCCCTCGGCACTGATCACCGCCTCTTCCCCGGACGAGAAAGACCCGCTGTTCGCCCCCTCGGACGACAAGGTCTATCGCCATGCCAGCTTCTACGAACTGCCCGACGAAGTCGGACACATGTGAGGTTGGCCATGCATAAAGAAGCCCTTATCCCCTACCTGCTGCTGCTCGGCGACAGTGCCCTGGTGCAGGGCCAGCGCCTCTGCGAATGGTGTGGCCGCGCCCCGGCCATCGAAGAAGAACTGGCCCTGATGAACGTCGGCCTCGACCTGGTAGGCCAGGCGCGCAACTGGCTGGAGTACGCCGCCGAGCTGCTCGATGATGGCCGTGACGCCGACGCCCTGGCCTTCCGCCGTGACGAGCGCGCCTATCGCAACCTGTTGCTGGTCGAGCAGCCCAACGGCGATTTCGCCGTGACCATGACCAAACAGTTCTTGTATGACGCCTGGCATTTCGCCGTGCTTCAGGGCCTGGTCGGCTCGAACGACGAGCGTATCGCCGGTATCGCCGCCAAGGCCCTGAAGGAAGTCACCTACCACCTGCGCCGCTCCAGCGAGTGGGTGCAACGCCTGGGCGGTGGCACCGAAGAAAGCCGCCAACGCATGCTCGCGGCCATCCCGGCACTGTGGCGCTTCACCGTCGAACTGGCCGCCGGTAGCGACAATGAAGTGCACCTGGCGCAAGCGGGTATCGCCGCCAACCCCGCTGCCGTCGGCGCGGCCTGGCTCAAGCAGGTTGGCGAGACCTTCACTTCGGTCGAGCTGCCGTTGCCCAAGGCCGCCAGCCACTTTTACCTGGACGGTCGCAAAGGCCTGCACACCGAGCACCTGGGCCTGCTGCTGGCCGAGATGCAGTTCCTGCCAAGGGCGTACCCCGATGCAACCTGGTGAGCTGATTGCCGGCGACCGTGGCGCCCGCGCGCCACGCGGCGACGACCTGGCCCGGGCCTGGGCGGTACTGGCCCAGGTCATGGACCCGGAAGTGCCCGTGGTCAGCGTGGTCGACCTGGGGATCGTGCGCGACCTCGACTGGCGCGCCGGGCACCTGCACCTGGTCGTCACGCCGACCTACTCCGGCTGCCCGGCCACCGAGGTGATCGAAGGGGATATCCGCCAGGCGCTGGAACAGGCCGGTTTCCCCGCCCCGGCTCTGGAGCGCCGGCTGACCCCGGCCTGGAGCACCGACTGGATCAGCGAACTGGGCCGCGAGCGCCTGCGCGCTTATGGCATTGCGCCGCCGCAAGGCAGCGCCAGCAAGCGCAGCCTGCTCGGCGAAGCGCCCCAGGTGTGCTGCCCGCAATGCGGCAGCGCCCATACCGAATTGCTCAGCCAGTTCGGCTCCACGGCCTGCAAGGCGCTGTACCGCTGCCGCGAGTGCCTGGAGCCGTTCGACTATTTCAAATGCATTTGAGCCGTGGAGAACGCCATGAGCCAGTTTCACAGCCTGACCATCAAGCAAGTGCGCAACGAGACCCGCGATGCGGTGTCGATCGCCTTCGACGTGCCCGAGCACCTGCAGGCGCAGTTCCGTTTCACTCAGGGCCAGTACCTGGTCATGCGTACCCAGCTGGACAACGAAGAAGTCCGCCGTTCCTACTCCATCTGCAGTGCCGTGCAGGACGGCGAACTGCGTGTGGCGGTGAAGCGCGTGCCTGGCGGGCGCTTCTCGGCATTTGCCAATGACGTGCTCAAGGCCGGCCAGCAACTGGAAGTGATGCCACCGTCGGGCAGCTTCTTCGTGCCACTGGAGCCGGCCCGCCAGGGCAACTACCTGGGCGTGGCTGCCGGCAGCGGCATCACCCCGATCCTGTCGATCATCGCCACTACCCTGGCCAGCGAGCCACACAGCCGCTTCACCCTGCTGTACGGCAACCGCTCCAGCTCTGGCGCACTGTTCCGCGACAAGCTGGAAGACCTGAAGAACCGTTACCTCGACCGCCTGAACCTGATTTTCGTGTTCAGCCGCGAGCAGCAGGATGTCGACCTGTACAACGGCCGCATCGATGCCGACAAGTGCGGCCAGCTGTTCTCGCGCTGGATGGACGTTGCCAACCTGGACGCTGCATTCATCTGCGGCCCGCAGGCGATGACCGAGACGGTGCGCGACAGCCTGCGGGCCAATGGCCTGGCCAAGGAACGCATCCATTTCGAGCTGTTCGCCGCAGCCGGCAGCGAAGCCCGTCGTGAAGCCCGCGAGGCGGCGCGCCAGGTGGACTCGGCGCTCAGCCACATCACCGTGATCAGCGACGGCCGCGCCCTCACCTTCGACCTGCCACGCAACACCCAGAACGTGCTGGACGCCGGCAACGCCATCGGCGCCGAGCTGCCGTACTCGTGCAAGGCCGGCGTGTGCTCGACCTGCAAGTGCCGGGTAATCGAGGGCGAAGTGGAGATGGACAGCAACCATGCCCTGGAGGATTACGAAGTGGCGGCCGGGTATGTGCTGTCGTGCCAGACCTACCCGGTGAGCGACAAGGTGGTGCTCGATTTCGACCAGCTCTGAAACCGCGTCGCCTGCTTCGCGGGCGCGCCCGCTCCCACAGGGATAGCGCAAGTCTCAAGCACACCGCCGCACCTGTGGGAGCGGGCATGCCCGCGAAGAGGCCCTAAACAACACCGCAACACCCGCGTGACCTCAACAAAACAATTACAACACCCAGAGATCGCAACCCATGACACCCGAACGCATCGAAAGCATCGCCAACCACCCCGACTTCCAGCACCTGGTGCAGCGCAAACGCCGCCTCAACGGCAGCCTGACCCTGGCCATGCTGGTGATCTACTACGGCTTCGTCCTGCTGGTGGCGTTCTCCCCCAGCACCCTCGGCCAGTCCCTCAGCGGTGGCGTCACCACCGTCGGCATGCTGGTGGGCGTGCTGATGGTGCTGCTGTCCTTCGCCCTGACCGGTATCTACGTGCACCGCGCCAACAACGTGCTCGACCCGCTCAACGACAAGGTCAAGCAGGAGTGCGCACAATGAACTGGACCGCCATCTCGATGTTCATGGTGTTCGTCTGCTTCACCCTGCTGGTCACCCGCTGGGCTGCCATGCGCACCCGCTCGGCCAGCGATTTCTACACCGCCGGCGGGGGCCTGACCGGCATGCAGAACGGCCTGGCGATCGCCGGCGACATGATCAGCGCCGCGTCGTTCCTGGGCATTTCGGCAATGATGTTCATGAACGGCTACGACGGCCTGCTGTATGCCCTGGGCGTACTGGCCGGCTGGCCGATCATCCTGTTCCTGATCGCCGAACGCCTGCGCAACCTGGGCAAGTACACCTTCGCCGACGTGGTCAGCTACCGCCTGGCGCAAACCCCGGTGCGCCTGACCTCGGCCTTCGGCACCCTGGTGGTGGCGCTGATGTACCTGGTGGCGCAGATGGTCGGTGCCGGCAAGCTGATCGAACTGCTGTTCGGCATCAGCTACCTGTACGCGGTGATGCTGGTCGGCGTGCTGATGGTCGCCTACGTCACCTTCGGCGGCATGCTCGCCACCACCTGGGTGCAGATCATCAAGGCGGTGATGCTGCTGTCGGGCACCAGCTTCATGGCCTTCATGGTGCTCAAGCATTTCGGCTTCAGCACCGAGGCGATGTTCGCCAGCGCCGTGGCCGTGCATGCCAAGGGCCAGGCGATCATGGCCCCGGGCGGCTTGCTGTCCAACCCGGTGGACGCCATTTCCCTGGGCCTGGGCATGATGTTCGGTACCGCCGGCCTGCCGCATATCCTGATGCGCTTCTTCACCGTCAGCGATGCCAAGGAAGCGCGCAAGAGCGTGTTCTATGCCACCGGGTTCATCGGCTACTTCTACCTGCTGCTGATCGTCATCGGCTTTGGTGCCATCGTCATGGTCGGCACCGAGCCGTCCTACCGTGACGCCACCGGCGCGATCATCGGCGGCGGCAACATGGTCGCCGTGCACCTGGCCCAGGCCGTGGGTGGCAATCTGTTCCTCGGTTTCATCTCCGCCGTGGCCTTCGCCACCATCCTGGCGGTGGTCGCCGGCCTGGCGCTGTCCGGTGCATCGGCCGTTTCCCACGACCTGTATGCCTGCGTGGTGCGCCAGGGCAAGGCCAGCGAGCAGGAGGAAATGCGCGTGTCGCGTATCGCCACCCTGCTGATCGGCCTGCTGGCGGTAATCCTCGGCCTGATGTTCGAGTCGCAGAACATCGCCTTCCTCTCCGGCCTGGTGCTGGCGGTGGCCGCCTCGGTCAACTTCCCGGTGCTGCTGCTTTCGATGTTCTGGAAAGGCCTGACCACCCGCGGCGCGGTGTGCGGCAGCATGGCCGGCCTGGTTTCGGCGGTGCTGCTGGTGGTGCTGGGCCCGGCGGTGTGGGTCAACGTGCTGCATAACGAAAAGGCGCTGTTCCCCTACAGCAACCCGGCGCTGTTCTCCATGAGCCTGGCGTTCCTCGGCGCCTGGGTGTTCTCGGTCACTGACAGCTCCGAGCGCGCCAGCCAGGAACGTGGCCGCTACCTGGCCCAGTTCATCCGTTCCATGACCGGAATCGGCGCTGCCGGCGCCAGCAAGCACTGACTCTCAGGGAAGAACAACCATGTCGGGTAAAACAACAACAATGAACCGCACGCACTTCATTTCGGCCGCCTGGCTGGCGACCCTCGCCCTGCCGATGCCGGCGATGGCAGACTTCATCGGCGACAGCCACGCCCGGTTGGAGCTGCGCAACCACTACCTCAACCGCGACTTCCGCCAGAGCAACGCACCGCAGGCCAAGGCCGAGGAATGGGGCCAGGGCTTTACCGCCAAGCTGGAGTCGGGCTTCACCGAAGGCCCGGTCGGCTTTGGTGTCGACGCCATGGGCCAACTGGGCATCAAGCTCGACTCCAGCCGCGACCGCCGCAATACCGGCCTGCTGCCTTTCGGCCCGAACAGCCATGAACCGGTCGATGACTACAGCGAACTGGGCCTCACCGGCAAGGTGCGGGTGTCCAAGAGCACCCTGCGCCTGGGGACCTTGCAACCGATCCTGCCGGTGGTGGTGTACAACGACACCCGCCTGCTGGCCTCCACCTTCCAGGGTGGCCTGCTCACCAGCCAGGACCTGGCCGGCCTGACCTTCAACGCCGGCCGCCTGACCAAGGCCAACCTGCGTGATTCCTCGGGCCGCGACGACATCGGCTACGGCGCCGCCAGCAGCGACCACCTGGACTTCGGCGGCGGCAGCTACGCCATCACCCCGCAAACCAGCGTCAGCTACTACTACGCCAAGCTCGAGGACATCTACCGCCAGCAGTTCGTCGGCCTGATCGATACCCGCCCGCTGGGCGAAGGCCTGAGCCTGCGCACCGACCTGCGCTACTTCGACAGCCGCAACGACGGCGCCGAGCGTGCCGGCAACATCGACAACCGCAACTTCAACGCCATGTTCACCCTGGGCGTGCGGGCGCACAAGTTCACCGCCACCTGGCAGCAGATGTCCGGCGACAGCGCCTTCCCGTTCGTCAACGGCGGCGACCCGTTCACCGTCAACCTGGTCACCTACAACACCTTCACCCGCGCCGGGCTGGACTCGTGGCAGGTGCGCTACGACTACGACTTCGTCGCCATGGGTATCCCCGGCCTGAGCTTCATGACCCGCTACACCGATGGCCGCCACGCCGAAACCGCCACTGTCAGCAATGGCCGTGAGCGTGAGCGCGACACCGACATCACCTATGTCATCCAGAGCGGCCCGTTCAAGGACGTCAGCCTGCGCTGGCGCAACGTCACCTTCCGTTCCGGCAATGGCCTGACCAACGCCGTGGACGAAAACCGCCTGATCATCGGCTACACCGTGGCGCTGTGGTAACAGCGCCCCCCTCTACATTGGAGAACAGCATGTCTGCCGCCCCTACCCTGCAAAGCTTCATCGCCGGCCGCTGGCTTGGCCAGCACGGCGCCCAGGCCCTGCGTAGCGCCCTGGACGGTCACGTTTTGGCCTACAGCCACGAAGAGCGCCCGGACTTCGCCGAAGCCGTGGACTTTGCCCGCGCCCGTGGCCTGGCCGCGCTGATGGCCATGGACTTCCAGCAACGCGCTGCCCGCCTGAAGGCGCTGGCCCTGTACCTGGCCGAGCGCAAGGAGCAGCTCTATGCCCTGTCCCACCACAGCGGCGCCACCCGCGCCGACAGCTGGATCGACATCGAAGGCGGCAACGCCACGCTGTTCTCCTATGCGGGCATCGGCAGCCGTGAACTGCCGTCGGGCAACCTGGTGCACGAAGGCCCGGCCATCCCGCTGGGCAAGCAAGGCCATTTCGCCGGCAGCCACATCCTGGTGCCGCGCGCCGGGGTGGCGGTGCACATCAACGCCTTCAACTTCCCCATCTGGGGCATGCTGGAGAAGTTCGCCCCGACCTTCCTGGCCGGCATGCCGTGCATCGTCAAGCCGGCGACCTCGACCAGCTACCTGACCGAGGCCGTGGTGCGGCTGATGAATGCATCCGGGCTGTTGCCCGAAGGCAGCCTGCAACTGGTGATCGGCAGCACCGGCGACCTGCTCGACCGCCTGCAAGGCCAGGACGTGGTGACCTTCACCGGTTCCGCCGACACCGCGGCCAAGTTGCGCGTCACGCCGAACCTGGTACGCAACTCGGTGCCGTTCACCGCCGAAGCCGATTCGCTGAACTGCGCCATCCTCGGCCCGGACGTGACCCCGGACAGCGAAGAGTTCGACCTGTACATCAAGGAGGTGGTCCGCGAAATGACCACCAAGGCCGGGCAGAAATGCACCGCCATCCGCCGCGCCATCGTACCGGCCAGGCACATCGACGCCGTTGCCACGCGCCTGCGCGAGCGGCTGGCCAAGGTGGTGGTCGGTGACCCGTCGCTGGAGGGTGTGCGCATGGGCGCCCTGGCCTCCCACGACCAGCAGCACGATGTGGCCGAGCGGGTGCGCAGCCTGCTGCAGAGCTGCGACCAGCTGTTCGGCGCCAGCGATGGCTTTGCGCCGCGTGGCGAGGGCGTGGCCGAGGGCGCGTTCTTTGCCCCGACCCTGCTGCAGGCCCGCGACCCGC
>RCUT01000092.1_pt1 | contig 49535 bp, 42 predicted proteins | sample 2166171 | NCBI WGS metagenome assembly RCUT01 (sample SAMN09932757, study PRJNA488358) | compost metagenome | isolation source: compost soil in 4-hydroxybenzoic | place: Germany: Experimental Botanical Garden | reverse complement strand
ATCCAGAAGACGCTGTTCGGCTTCCGGCTTATTCGCCTTGGTGACGGCCACATGATGGAACGGAATGTCGTGATTGACGACAACCTTCTGATAATCGAAGTGGTTCGATACAACACCAACGATATCGATTGGCAGAGCGCCGATCTTCCAGCGATAAAGAAGATCATTCAGGCAATGACCAAAACGCGACACCATAAGCAGCGTCTTCGTGCGATGGGCATTGTCGTGGAAATCGAAATCCATTTCGAACGGCGCCGCGATTGGCTCAAAGCCTTCGCGCAGGACATCAAGCGCCACGCCGTCTTCCGAAATGAAGCTGACGCGCATGAAGAAGCGACCCGTGTCCAGATCATCGAACTGGGCGCTGTCGATGATGTTGCAACCCTTGCCCGCAAGATAACCCGAAATGGCGGCAACAATACCGCGGGTGGACTTGCAGGTGACGGTCAGGACAAAATTATGCATCGAACTTCCTCTATTACGCAGGCGCAGCTACATCGTGATTTTTTACTCTACGATGCAGCGTCAACCATGCCAGAATGCGTAATGCACTGACCGGATTGCGCTATCAAGTCGATAATGCGTGAAGAATGGAATTGTAGGTTAATTCGTCAGACCGTCGATGTGACCTTGTTCAAATGACGTGGCTTATCGGGATCATAGCCCTTGCGGTGCGTTACTGTTTCAACAATCCGATAATAGTTGATGAGCGCAACCAGCGGGTCGAGATGACCATTTCCTGTGCTTGCTGATGGCACCCGATGTCCCGGCACCTCCGCATCACCAAACGAAACCAGGTTTGCGCCAAACGATCCAAGCCTATTGAGCGCCTGAATGCTTGTTTCAAGCGCCTCATCCTGCGGTATGAACGATAGAATTGGGAAGCCGGTTTCCACCAGCCGCATCGGTCCATGCATCAGCTCGGCAAGCGAGAATGCTTCCGCATGAATATTGGCAGTTTCTTTGGCCTTGAGTGCAGCTTCAAGTGAAATGGCATAGGCGGTGCCACGTCCGCCCGTGAACAGCGACTTTGCCTCGACCAACAGGTCTTCCGCCACCTCACGGCCTTCCAACCTTGTTGCGGTCAACGCTTCTGGCAAGCGGATCAAACCATCTTTCAGTTTCGGGTCGTTGCTGGCTGCAGCCACCACGCCTGAAAGCGCTGCGACAGACGCAATGAAAGACTTGGTAGCGGCAACGCTTTTCTCTTCGCCTGCATGAAGGGCGAGCACAATATCGGCACCCTTCGCAAGCGGACTATCGGTCACGTTAACAACGGCAACCGTCACAGCCCCGCCACGCTTTGCCGCATCCTGCACCGCAATAATGTCCGGGCTTGCACCCGATTGCGACACGGTGAAATGCAGACCACCTTTCAGTTTGAGATCGGCACCATAAACGGAAGCCACCGATGGACCGATGGAGGCAACCGGAATACCGGTGGCGATCTCCATCAGATATTTGAAAAAGGTCGCAGCATGGTCAGACGAGCCGCGCGCAGCCGTGGTAATCACTGATGGCGATTTTTCAAACAAGCGCCCAATTTCAGCAAATGTTCCGACTTCTGCTTCAAGAAGTTTCGCCACAACAGAAGGTGACTGTTCGGTTTCTTGCAGCATAAGCGATGGAGCAGTTTGCATGTTCATTCTCCAAAACCAAAATAAAGGCCCGCATAAAGCGGGCCTTCTTCTTATCAATGTTGTGGCTGTGGCTCCACCGCTGTTTCACTCTTTTCAGCATCAGGTTCCTTGATGCGGAACCAGGCCACGTAAAGTGCTGGAAGGAAAAGCAAGGTGATGCCCGTACCGGCAATGATACCGCCCATCATGGCATAGGCCATCGGCCCCCAGAACACTTCGCGCGCAATCGGGATCAGCGCCAGACTTGCAGCCGCTGCCGTCAATGCAATCGGCCGCATACGATGCTGACTTGCCTGAACAACTGCATCCCATGGATGCATTCCCTCGGTGATATGCTCTTCGACCTGCACAATCAGAATGACCGAGTTTCGGATAAGAATACCGATCAGTGCCAGCACACCGAGAATAGCCACGAAGCCGAGCGGTTTGCCACTCGGAAGCAGTGCCGCAACCACACCGATCAGCCCCAAAGGTGCCACGGCAACCACGAGGAACAGGCGCTGGAAGCTCTGCAATTGCAGCATCAGAACGGTTGCCATCACGAACAGCATCAGCGGCACGACAGCTGCAATCGGTCCCTGGCTCTTGCCGCTTTCTTCAACCGTGCCGGCTGTCGCGATGGAATAACCTGCCGGAAGCTTATCGACAAATGCCTTCACCGCAGGTTCAAGCTCCTTAACAATCGTGTCCGGCATCGTTTTATCAACGATACCGGCAGCAACAGTTATGGTTGGAATGCGTGAGCGGCGATAAATAACCGGCTGTTCAAGCTCATAGCGGAAATTGGCGATGGCTGCGAGCGGCACAGAACTGCCGTTGCCGGTTGCGATCTGCAGGCTCTGCAGCGTGTTAATGGAATCGCGTTCATGCTTCTGTGCCCGCACGATCACATCGATCAGATAGATCGAATCCCGAACCTGGGTAATATTGATGCCGCCGACCACGCCATTCAGTGTTGTCGCAATATCCTTCGATGAAATGCCAAGCTTGCGTGCCTTGTCCTGCATCACATCCACACGGATAACACGTCCCGGTTCATTCCAATTGTAGTTGACAACACCGAGCCGCTTATCCGCACTCATGATGCCTGCGAAATCCTGCGCAATACCGCGCAGCTTCTGAATATCCGGGCCTGAAATGCGGTACTGGACCGGGCGTCCGACCGGCGGTCCAAGTTCGAGGAATTTCACGTAAACGTCCGTACCGACATAATCCTTGCGGAAGACATCATCGAATTTGGCTTTCAGGCGATCACGCGCTTCCACATCCTTGGCCACCACCACCATCTGTCCGAAATACGGATTGGCTGGCTGCACATCAAAAGACAGAATAAAACGGATCGCGCTCTGGCCGACATAGGTGCTCCAATGCTCGATATCTGGATTATCCTTGAGCATCGTCTGTTCAAAGCGCTCCATCTGTGCCTTCGTATCGGCGATGGAACTGTTTTGCGGCAGAGTCCAGTCGATCACCAGTTCCGGACGGTCGGACTGAGGGAAAAACTGCCGTTCAATCAAGCCCATACCGAAAACTGAGACCACAAACAGAGCGATCGTCGTGACAATCGTAATCCATTTGTGCCGCATCGCAAGAAGCAGTGTTCTCGAAAAGGCCTGGAAAAAGCGACTGCGCTTTTCCTCATGATGCTTCATTTTCTTAGGAAGCACTGTCACGCCGAGGAGTGGTGCAAACAACACGGCCACGATCCACGAAACAATCAGCGAAACAGCAATCACCACAAAAAGCGTGAATGTATATTCGCCGGCCTGACTCGAGTTCAGTCCAATCGGAATGAAGCCCGCAATCGTGACAAGCGTACCCGTCAACATCGGAAAGGCGGTGTGCGAATAGACATAGGTCGCAGCCTTGTTGATGGGGTCCCCTTGCTCGAGCCGGGCAACCATCATTTCAACCGCGATCATCGCATCATCGACCAGAAGCCCAAGCGAAATAATCAGTGCACCGAGAGACACACGTTGCAGCGAAATATCCATGAGCGACATGGCGAGGAAGGTGATTGCCAGCACCAGCGGGATCGACAACGACACCACGAAGCCTGCGCGCAAACCAAGACTGATGAAGCTCACTGCCAGAACGATTACAACCGCTTCAAAGAGTGCCTTTGTGAAGCCTGAGACCGCGTCCTGAACCACTTCTGGCTGATCGGCCACTTTAAATACATTAACGCCGACCGGCAGTTCGGCCTTCACCTGTTGCATCAGTGTGTCCAGCTTCTCGCCAAACTCAAGCAGATTGCCGTTAGGCTTCATGCCGATGCCAAGACCAATCGCATCATGGCCATTGACCCGAAAAATCGATGATGGTGGATCGACATAACCGCGCGTGATTGTTGCGACATCCGACAGGCGGAAGAAGCGATCATTCACCCGAAGGTTGACCGCACGAAGATCAGCTTCCGAGTCAAACTGACCGCTTACGCGAATGCTGATGCGTTCAGGTCCCGCCTGCACAACACCTGATGGCGTGATGGCGTTCTGGTCCTGCAACGCCTTCAGAATAGCCTGCTGGTCGAGACCAAGGGCTGCCACCTGCCGGGTCGAGAACTCGAGATAGATTGCCTCGTCCTGCGCACCGATCAGTTCAACCTTACCAGCATTGGGGATGGTCAGAATTTTCGTGCGTACATCTTCCGCATAATCGCGCAGCTGGCGCATCGACAGCCCATCTGCGGTGAAGGCAAAGATATTCCCAAAAACATCGCCAAACTTGTCATTGTAATAAGGACCGTAGACGCCTTCCGGCATGTTCGGCTTGATATCATCAAGCATATGACGCACTTCGGACCAGGCCTTTGTGACCTGTTCCTTGCGAACCGTATCCTTCAAAAAAACAAATACGACCGACTTACCTGCCGTAGTGACACTGCGCGTATAGTCGAGTGTGTCGAGTTCTTCGAGTTTCTTCTCGATACGATCTGTAACCTGATTCATTGTTTCGTCGATGGATGCGCCCGGCCAGTTGGCCTGCACCACCATCGTCTTCACGGTGAATTCCGGATCTTCCGCACGGCCGAGATCGAGATAGGAGACAAACCCTGCGACCAGAAAGACAAGCATGAAATACCAGACGAGCGACCGGTGGTTCAAAGCCCAATCAGAAAGATTGAAACCTTTTTTCATAGGCTGCTTCCCTTCGCATCCAGACGGACTTTTTGCCCTTGCTTGAGTTCGTTCACTCCGGCAATCGCCACATAGCTGCCGACTTCAACGTTATCGGCAACAAAATTCTCACTGCGACGTTCGACAACCTGAATGTCCTGGAGGCTTACGGTCTGTGTTTTTGGATCAATGACCCAGATTTCAGTTTTGCCGTCTTTTTCAAGCAAGGCCTGTATCGGCAAAATCACGTGGTCTTTCTCCGCTCTTGCAAGCCCCGCCCTGATGGTCGCGCCGAGTCGGAACCCTTCCGGGGGGGTCTCAAGTGCAATCCGAACCCGACGTGTACGGGTTTGAGCATCTGCCTGGGGCGCGACCTCGCGCACAGTGCCATTTCCAGTCACCGCAGGATCAGCTTGCAGCTGCACATAAAATGGCGTTCCCGCCACGAAATATTCCGTCATGCTGTCGGGGATATCGAGAACAGCTTCACGAATGTCTGGCCTTGCGACCGTCATCACCGCCTGCCCTGCGGCCACGACCTGACCAACTTCAGCATTGGTTGCTGAAATGACGCCATCGAAATCCGGGCTCAAAACAGCATAGCCGCGCTGATCTTCAGCTTTACGCAAACCAGCCTGTGCCTTTTCAAGTCCGGCCTGAGCACTGTCACGCGCCTGCTTTGCAGCATCATAATCAGCTTGTGAGATGTTGTTGCCTTCAAGCAAGATATGCAGACGCTCCTCACTGGCAGCTGCGTTGGCATATTGCGCTCCAGCACTTGAAAGGTCAGCCTTTGCGGACTGCACCGAAAGATCAAGCGTGGAAGGATCGAGCATCGCTACCATTTCGTCTTTCTTGACGAGATCGCCCACGTTAACCGGACGCGCTATGATGCGACCAAGAACGCGGAAGGCAAGATCCGTTGAATATCGCGGTTCGATCGTACCGGCGAAACTGGTTTGAATGGCGGGCTTAGGCGTTACAATCGTGTAAAGCACAGGGCGAATTGGCTCCGCTTCAGATGATTTGTCATCATCCTTGCCACATGCCGTAAGTGTTACAAGCGAACCAGCAATAGCAAGGCAGCTTAAGAGCTTCATGGTCGGCTTCATTGTGCGCCCGCTCCTTCAAGACCCGTAACAATCTCTGTTTGAGCACCTGAACGAAGCATTTGCGCGCCTTTGGTGACAATGAGTTCTCCAACACCCAAACCGGAAGCAACGATCACTCGTTCTTTTTCATAGGCGAGCACTTTGACCGGCACGAGGGTTGCGACTTGTGTGTCCTTCGCCACGCGCCAGACAGCTGTACGGCCTGAATCGGACGTCATGGCACTCCAAGGCAGGATGACAACTTTCTGATTGTCCATATGGACGGTGCCTGTCACCGTCGCGCCGAGCGCCATCTGTTCAGGCGTATTGGCGATACCAACCTTCACCCGCACAGTACCGGTCTGTGCATCAACCACCGGCGAAATTTCCCTTATTTTACCTTCCGCCTGAACCTTATCGTCCGACAACAAAGCCAGAGTAACGTCCATGCCAATCTTGGCATAATTGACGAGTGTTTCCTGAACGTCGAAGATCGCGTCACGGGGACCGTCTTCGGCAATCGAAAACGCCGTTTGCGCGGCCTGCACCACCTGCCCGGTTTCAATATTGCGAGCTGTGAGCACACCAGAAACCGGGGCATGGAGTTCAGTATAGGAAAGCTCGTCACGCGCATTGCCAAGCTGGCTTTCAGCATTCATGAGCGTGCTTTGCGCCGTACGGTAGACTTGCTCGGACTGATCGTATTGAGACCGCGTCGTAAATCCTTGCGCAAGCAAGGCTTGCTGGCGTTTGAAGCTGGCCTCAGCCTGCACAAGCTGAGCCTGTGCAGCATCTTTGGACGCCAGCGCAACGCGCATATTGGACTGCTGCTCGGCATTGTCGATCCGTGCAAGGATTGCGCCTTTTTCAACGTGCTGGCCGATTTCAACCATACGTTCCACAACCTGCCCATTGACACGGAATGATACATTGACAAGTGATCTGGCCGCAATCGCACCCGATAGCGTGAGCTTTGGCTGATAGTCGATCAACTTGCTTTCTGTCACGGCAACAGCAACGACGCCGCTGGTTTCAGCATGTGCATAGAACGCTGAAGTCATAACCGCTGTCGTTACAACGAGAACGCCGATAATCGCTTGAAGCGCACTATGTAGCACGTTCACAAGAGGATAAAATTTTGTGGCCATCTATACGATTCTCGCTCTTTTCCTGGAGAGCACAATGCAACCAAAATAATGCCGCGAAAAGCATGCTTTAAAAACATCATTAATCGTCATGCTCACATATAAAACGCGCTCTCAAAACAGACTTTGGGAAAACACTGAAATCTGAATAATAAATCAGAATAAATTATAGTCGCATTTCTTCAACAAGCCGATTACCTGTTGCATTCAGCTCATAACGTGTGCGTTGCGTCCGTTCATCTCGCTGTCGGATGCGGATATAGCCCCCCTCAGCACTAAGAACTACAACCTCCCGCAACACAAGAGCGTGAGCAATACCCAGTATTCGTGAAAAACTGCGGCTGTCCGATGCTATATCGAGCGCGAGCGCAGCAATAATACCGGCACCGAGCCGCGAGAGCTTACCCGATGCCGCCTCAAGCGCATCCACCAATGCCATATACTCGGCTTCTTCCATCAGGCGTTGACCGCCTGAACCGGGCGGAATGAAACAATCACCGATTTTGAGGTTGGGGTGTAGCTCTCATCACCGGCACTACCAAGCGGCACCAACACATTCATTTCCGGGTAATAACCGGCAATACAACCACGCGGAATATCATAGGGAACAAAGCGGAAATCACGCGCAACACGCTCAACACCGTCTGCAAAATCACCGACAACATCGGCTCGATCACCTGCTTCAACACCAATGTCTGACATATCGGCAGGGTTCATGAAAACCACCTGCCGCTCGCCATAAACACCACGATAACGGTCATCCATACCATAAATCGTCGTGTTGTACTGATCATGACTGCGGAAGGTCTGCAAGACATAGTGGCCCGGCTTTCCGCGTGCCTGTTGATGCTCGACGGCCTCTGGCATTGCCCCGCTCCAGAAGGTTGCTTTACCGTTTGGCGTTACCCATTCCAGTTCGCGCGCGGTATTACGCAAGTGGAAACCACGCGGCACGCGGACACGTACATTAAAGTCATAGAAATCGGGCAGGACCCGCGAAATATGATCGCGGATGAGGTCGTAGTCATCCGCCAGTTCCAACCAATCGACTGGATTTGGGCCCAATGTTGCATTTGCCATGCCAGCAATGATTGCAACTTCCGAGCGGAGCAACGCCGAAGCCGGATGATTGATACCGCCTGATCCATGAACCATGCTCATGGAATCTTCGACCGTTACAATCTGCGCCACGCCTTTGGAATTCAGATCAATCTCGGTGCGCCCCAGACATGGCAGAATGAACAAATCCTGCCCCGGCAAAAGATGCGAATGGTTGAGTTTCGTTGCGATGTGAACGGTCAGTCTCTGGCTGGAAAGTGCCTTGATAATCATCGGACTGTCAGGCGTCGCACGGGCGAAATTGCCGCCCAGACCGATGAAGGCTTTTGCCGATCCGTCAAGCATGGCTCCAATTGCACCAAGCACATTATGGCCCGGCTCGCGCGGCGCTTTGAAAGCGAATTCCTTTTCCAGCGCGTCAAGAAACGCAGCTGACGGACGTTCGTTGATCCCGACCGTGCGATCGCCCTGCACATTGGAATGACCGCGGACAGGACACAGCCCCGCGCCGGGCTTTCCAATATTGCCGCGCAGCAGCATGAAATTGGTTATCTCGCGAATCGTGATCACCGAATGGCGATGCTGGGTTATGCCCATCGCCCACGTGCAGATAACGCGGCCCGCCTTCATGTAAATACGCGCAGCATGTTCCAGCGACTGACGCAACAGCCCGGACTGATCTTCAATTTCGTCCCATGAAGTTGCATCGACTGCAGCCCGATAGGCTTCAAATTCTGCCGTATGTTCGGCCAGAAACGCTCTATCGAGTACAGACGGCTCTCCGGCAGCAAGAGCTGCATCATCAGCGGCGAACACCGCTTTGGCCATGCCACGGAACGCGGCAAGATCGCCTCCCAGACGTGGTTGATAATAATCGCTGGCGATAGCTTCACTGCCGCCATGCATCATTTCGAGCTTGTTCTGAGGATCCGCGAAGCGCTCAAGTCCGCGTTCGCGGACCGGGTTGAAAACAACAATTTGGGCACCGCGTTCCGCAGCGCGACGTAAATCACCCAACATGCGGGGATGATTGGTGCCAGGATTTTGCCCAACGACGAAAATCGCGTCAGCCTGCTCGAAATCCTCAAGCAGAACAGTTCCCTTGCCAACCCCTACCGATTGTTTGAGCGCCACACCGCTGGCCTCATGGCACATGTTCGAACAGTCAGGAAAATTGTTTGTGCCATAAGCGCGCACGAAAAGCTGATAGAGAAATGCCGCTTCATTAGATGCGCGGCCCGAGGTATAAAACTCCACACGATCCGGCGTATCGAAGCTCTTCAATATGTCGCCAATAGCGTCAAAAGCTTCATCCCACTCAACCGCTTCATATTTGTCGGTTGACGCATTGTAACGCATCGGATGCGTTAGCCGCCCGGTATTTTCCAGCGCATAATCGGTCCAGGACTGTAGTTCAGAAACCGTGTGCTCCGTGAAGAACTTCGGCGTTGTGCGTCGCTCGGTTGCCTCCCAAGCCACCGCCTTCACACCATTCTCGCAGAACTCGAACGATGAGCCATGCTCCGGGTCACCCCATGCGCAACCGGGACAATCAAAACCGTCGGGCTGGTTAGCCTTGAGAAGAGCACGTGCACCAGTGAGCGGTGCGCCGCTGGCCAGCAATTGCTTGCCGCAGCTCTTCAATGCGCCCCATCCACCTGCGGCACTTGACCGCTTGCCGATGAACTTGGTTCCGGAAGCTTTGCTCATGTTATCATCCTCAATTGCATAGCTTTTCAAGCTCAACAAGCATTACATACTATGCAATATTTTTCACACTTTCAGCATCCACTATGCGCCAAAAATGGCCCGTCGCTGTCGCAAAAATACTTTTGCTCGCTCCTGATGATATGAAAATACCAACCATAGAAATCGGTTTATAGTATAGTTGAATTAATCAAATAATTAAATAAAGCACTCCCCCAAAAGCATGAAACAGGTTTCGGGGAGATGCCCACTGAATCAAAACATTGCAGTTGCGCTATCGGTTCGCACTTGATTTCGGGCTCACAATCCGTCATGCGATTGGTAAAGAAAACTGACCACAAGGGGTGGGAGAATGCCCAACATCGTTGAGATCGCCGATCTGAAACGGCTTGCACAACGCCGTGTCCCGAAAATGTTCTTCGATTATGCAGATTCCGGCGCTTGGACTGAGTCTACTTATCGGGCAAACGAGGCCGACTTCGCCAAGATCAAATTGCGTCAGCGCGTGCTGGTCGATATGACCAATCGTTCGCTTGAAACAACGATGATCGATGAAAAGGTCGCAATGCCAGTTGCCCTCGCCCCGACCGGGCTCACCGGCATGCAGCATGCAGACGGTGAAATGCTCGCGGCCCAGGCCGCAGAGGCGTTTGGTGTTCCCTTCACGCTCTCGACGATGAGCATCTGCTCCATTGAAGATGTTGCATCAGTGACCAAGAGGCCATTCTGGTTCCAGCTTTACGTGATGAAAGACCGTGAGTTCGTAAAAAACCTGATCAGCCGCGCCAAAGCTGCGGGTTGCTCGGCATTGGTCCTCACGCTTGACCTTCAGATTCTGGGCCAGCGCCATAAGGATCTGCGTAACGGACTTTCGGCCCCACCAAAGTTCACACCGAAGCACATCTGGCAGATGGCGACCCGTCCCGGCTGGTGCCTGGGCATGATGGGTACACAGCGCCGTACATTCCGCAACATTGCCGGTCACGCGAAAAATGTAACCGACCTTTCTTCGCTCTCATCATGGACAGCGGAACAGTTCGATCCTCAGCTCAACTGGAACGATGTCGCGTGGATCAAGGAACAATGGGGCGGCAAGCTGATCCTCAAAGGCATTCTCGATGAAGAAGATGCCCGAATGGCAGCCAAATCCGGCGCCGATGCGATTATCGTGTCCAACCATGGCGGCCGTCAGCTTGATGGTGCAGTCTCTTCGATTTCGATGCTCAAGCCAATTGTTGATGCTGTTGGCGACAAAATCGAAGTGCATATGGATGGAGGCATCCGTTCGGGTCAGGACGTGCTGAAAGCCCGCGCTCTTGGTGCACAGGGCGTGTTCATCGGTCGTCCATTCCTTTACGGCCTTGGTGCGATGGGTAAGGAAGGCGTGACACTGGCGCTGGAGATCATCCGCAAAGAACTCGATATCACCATGGCGCTTTGCGGCAAGCGCAATATTAACGATATCGACCAGTCAATCATCCACTCGGTCGATTTCAAGTAAGAATTGCAGAACCCGGCTCAGGCCGGGTTTTTCATTGCCTGTAACGTGGCGTTATTGCCCGAAATTACTACCGCAAGTTTAGTGCTCGCTAATAAGAAGTAACGATAGCTTAAGCATATTCATTTACTACCTTCAGCCAACGGTACGGGAACCGCGATCATTTTCGGTTGGAGTTGGGTAGATGAAATATGTTTCCGCGATTGCGCTCATGGCATGTGGCATGTTGATCGGTGCAAATGGCGCGCACGCAGCTGACATTATTTTTGAAGAGCCGGTCGCGGTTGCACCTGTCCCTCTCGCCTCAGGCTGGTACATTCGAGGCGATATTGGCTATAATTTCAAGTCGAACACAGACGGCGACTGGGCTTTCTGGAATCAGTTTGATCCGCCGTATCGCGGTATCGACGACACCTTACGTTATGACAACTTCAAGCTCAAAGGCGGTGCATCCTATGGCGTGGGTGTCGGCTATCGTTTCAATGAAATGTTCCGCACAGACGCAACGCTGGACTTTTTCCGCGCTGGCATCAAGGGCAGGACCGATTGCCCGAGCTATATAAAATCCTCACTCGGCTTCAACCCGGTTGAAGACAATTGCCATTATGAAGACTCGTCAACGGCAAATGTCTGGACGGCAATGGCCAATGCCTATGTCGACCTGCCGAAAATGGGTGTGGTGACACCTTATCTCGGCGCCGGATTGGGTGCAGCTTATGTGAAGTACGACACGTGGAAGACTCAGGAAGTCTGCTCGATATGCACCTATACCAGTGACAAGGATGGCCTCGACAGCTGGCGCTTCGCCATGGCTCTGATGGCTGGTGTCAGCTACGATCTGACCGATCAGCTCAAGCTTGACCTGGGTTATCGCTATCTGCGCGTCAATGGCGGAAAGGCCTATGGCTATGATGCAGCAGATCGCAGCACAAACCCGTTTGGCAACGCTGAAGGTCCGGGTGCAACCGGAACACAAGCCAAAGACAACGGTTTCAACATCCACACTGTTCGTGCCGGTCTTCGCTACGAATTCCGCTAAGCAACAGCCCTGCTATGAACTAAAAGCCCGGCCAAACGCCGGGCTTTTTCATGCGCGTGGCGGCGGTGCTTTTGAGAGAAGCACGGTGCGGATTGCAAAGCTCGAATGAATACGCGCAACACCGGGCAGTCGCGACAGAATTTCCTTATGAATAATTTCATAGGAAGCCGCATTCTCCGCCTCGACCCGCAGAATATAGTCCGCGTCACCGGTCATCAGATAGCACTCCTGTACTTCCGGGTGCCTGCGCACAGCTTCCTCAAAGCGGTTGAGATATTCTTCCGTCTGTCGGTCCAGCGTGATGCGAACGATCGCAACCAGCCGTTCATCCCCGCCGGATGAGCCGACAATCGCTGTATACCCCCGAATAACGCCGCTTTCTTCGAGTATCTGTACACGCCGCAGACAGGCCGACTGCGAAAGGCCGACTTCCGCTGCAAGCTGACTGTTCGTCATACGGCCATCGCGCCTTAGGGAACGGATGATATTGCGGTCGATGCTATCCAGTGTCGCCATGAATATTCTTCGAATTATGAGCTAATAAGTGCGTAAATCATGCAAAAATTCGCATAATCTACGACAAAATGCAAAAACATTCGAATAGTCTTCGATTATCATTGTGTCTAACGCTTTGGGGGCAAGGAATTGTGATCCGCACCACCAGAGCAATGTGCTTTTGGGAGGAAGCGGATTAGAGTCCAGTCACTCCCACGAACAAACCGAGTGCGCCGGAAATGACCGATATGTCGATGCATTTTTCTCAAACTGAACGTGACCTCGCCGCAGGCGGCGTGCTCACCATCGACCTGGCAGCTTTGCGCCACAATTATTCAACTATCGCAAAACGCATTGCGCCGACCCGCGCAGCCGCTGTTGTCAAAGCCGATTCCTATGGCTTGGGTGCAAGCCGCGTCGCACCGGCTTTTTATGAAGCAGGCTGCCGCGATTTCTTCGTCGCCCATCTTGGCGAAGCAATTTCTCTGCGCCCTTTTCTCAATCCTGATGCAACGCTTTACGCGCTGAACGGCCTGCAACCCGGCACGGAAGCTGCCTGTGCACGCGAAAAAATTCTGCCCGTTCTCAACTCGCTGGAACAAATCGAAAACTGGTCGGCACTTGCTATAAGCCTGAATGAAAAGCTGCCCGCTCTGCTTCAGATCGATACCGGCATGTCACGCCTTGGCCTGTCAGCCAAAGAACTCGACCAACTGGTCGATAACCAGCATCTGCTCGACCATATCGATGTAAAATTCGTCATCAGTCATCTGGCGAGCGGCGATGAACCGAAAAATCCGGCCAATGCCCGCCAGCTTGCGGCCATGAACGCAGCGCTCACACGTCTGCCAAAAATGCCGGTGGCTTTTTCGAATTCCGGTGGTTGCTTCCTCGACAATACTTATCATTTCAATCTCGCACGTCCGGGCGTTGTTCTCTATGGCGTCGGTCCGGAAGGGACTGAAAGCCCAATCAAGCCGGTGCTGGAGCTATCCGCGCGCGTCATTCAGGTGCGTGACATCGATAAAGGTGCGGCCGTCGGCTATGGCGGCACATTCGTTGCAAGCAAGCCAATGCGGGTCGCAACAATTGCAGTCGGTTATGCCGATGGCTGGTTCCGCGCTTTGAGCAACAAAGGCTCGGCCTTTTACGGCGATACGCGTCTGCCGATTGTCGGCCGTGTTTCAATGGATTCGATCACGCTCGATGTAACAGCCCTGCCGGAAGGCACACTCAAGCTCGGCAGTCTGGTCGAACTCATTGGTCCGCATCAGCGGCTCGAAGATGTGGCGCGTGATTGCGACACCATTCCTTATGAAATCCTGACTTCGTTAGGCCACCGCTATGCCCGTGTTTACGTGGATAGTCTGGCGGCAGACAAACAAGCATAATTATAAGAGGCGAACATGCAGATCACCATCCTAGGCAGCGGCGTTATCGGCGTCACCACGGCGTATTATCTGGCCAAGCTTGGCCATGAAGTCACTGTCGTTGATCGCGAGGAAGGCCCTGCACTGGAAACAAGCTTCGCCAATGCAGGGCAAGTTTCACCCGGCTATGCATCGCCATGGGCTGCACCCGGTGTGCCTCTGAAAGCCGCCAAGTGGCTGTTTCAGAAGCATGCGCCGCTGGTTCTGCGCCTGACGTCCGATCCAAAGCAGTACAGCTGGCTCTTGCAGATGCTCGCGAACTGCACTGAGAGCCGCTACAAGGTCAATAAAACCCGCATGGTTCGGGTGGCAGAATATAGCCGCGATTGCCTTGTCGCCCTGCGCGAAGAAACCGGCATTCAATATGACCAGCGCACGCAGGGCACTTTGCAACTGTTCCGCGAGCAGTACCAGCTCGACGGTATTGGCAAAGATATTGAAGTACTGCGTCAGGATGGCGTGCCGTTTGAAGTTCTCGACCGCGAAGATTGCGTGCGCGTTGAGCCTGCGCTTGCTCGCGCCAGAGATAAATTCGTCGGTGGCCTGCGTCTGCCGCATGATGAAACCGGCGACTGCTTCAAATTCACCAATGCACTGGCAAAAATCGCCGAAGGACTCGGCGTAAAATTCCGCTTTGGTGTCGACATCAAATCGCTGTTGATGACTGGTGGCAAGGTTTCCGGCGTCGAAACCTCGGAAGGCATTCTGACGGCTGATCGCTATGTCGTCGCACTCGGCAGCTACACACCTGCTCTGGTCAAGTCGCTCGGCCTCAATGCGCCGATCTATCCGGTCAAAGGCTATTCGATCACCGCACCAATCATCAATGAAGATCTGGCTCCAGTCTCGACCGTGCTGGATGAAAGCTACAAGATTGCTATCACCCGCCTTGGCGACCGTATCCGTGTGGGTGGTATGGCCGAAGTCTCAGGTTTCACCAAGGATCTGCCCGCAGCGCGTCGTGCAACGCTCGATCTCTCGGTGAGCGATCTGTTCCCCGGCGGTGATCTCAAGGCTGCAACCTTCTGGTCAGGCCTACGCCCGATGACGCCTGATTCAACGCCGATCATCGGCGCGACCCGCTTCGACAATGTGTTTATCAATGCGGGCCACGGCACACTTGGATGGACCATGGGTCCGGGGTCGGGCAAGCTGCTGGCCGATCTCATCTCCGGTAACACACCAGATATCAAAGCAGACGATCTCAGCATTGCGCGTTACGCATAAATCGACGGTGTCGAGGAAGCGGAGTAAACCCCTCCGCTTCGCTTCGCTTCTAGCCGATGAGATGGCGTAGCAACCCAGCGGAAGTGATGGCCACGGCCACAGTTACCAGCATGGGGAACCGGGTTGCAGCGGCAATCGTCAGCGCGAGAGCAATCATATCAGCAGGCTTGCCGGTGAAAAACTCCGGTGCAATAACGCTGATCAGAACACAGCCCGGCGCACTTTCCAGCAATAGCAGGGCCCGCGGGCTCAGTGTACGATTGCGTAGAAAAATATATCCGCCAATGCGCGTCATATAGGTCACGGAAGCCATGAGCAGGATCGTGATCGCGTGTGAAGGTTCAATCATCATTCTGGTTTCGCCTGCCGCCATGCAACCATAAGTCCAGCGATTACACCTGCTGGCACATACCAGGCGCCCGGAATAGTGAGATAGGTTATGCCTGCCACAATGAGGCTGACCAGCCAGGGAAGTGCCGCAACAGGCCCTTTCCACATACCGGCGAGGATCACGATGAAGACGGCAGGAAACGCCATATCAAAGCCAAAGCGCTTGACGTCACCCAATACCGGGCCAACGAGTGCGCCGACGGTGGTGAAGAAAATCCACGTCACATAAAGGCCAAGGGCCGCGCCAAAATAATAACGAATGCTGAAGTTTCCACCAGACTTGCGTGCATCGGCTAGCCCCATGGCCCAGCTCTCGTCACACATGAAGAACAGCGTTAGAAACGCCTTACGTTTCGGCAAATGCTTGATGAGAGGCGCAAGGGCTGCACCCATCAGAAAATGTCGGCTATTGACCAGAAATGTTATCGCAACAATCAGCAGAATATGCGGCGGCGATGTCCACAAACCAATGGCCGCAAACTCGGAACCACCACCAAAATTCAGGCCCGTCATCATCGGCACTTCAACCGGGCTCAGTCCCTTCTGGGTTGCTTGCGCACCGAGCAGCAGAGCAAACGGAACGAAACTTAAAAACACAGGAACGGCTTCCCGCAAGCCACGCAAGGCCTCTGATTGCCGGGAGATTCCGCTCTGTCCCTCGACAAAATCCATACTACGCATCGATTATTTCCTTCTGGAAAGAGCGGCAAAGTCGCTCATTCTGAACCGGGAAAATACGCCAAACCACACAGATTTTTGTTGCTTTTACGCTCTTAATGCACAGTATATTGATGGATAATGCCAACAATAGTTAACTAGGCGCATTAAAATGCCAATATCAATTGACGCAATCGACCGTGCGATTCTCCGAGTGCTCCAGCAGGAAGGTAAGATTAACAACACCGAGCTTGCCGAGCGTGTTGGCTTGTCACCTTCGCCTTGTCTGCGCAGGGTGAAGCAATTGGAAGATGCTGGCTTCATCGAACGCTATGTTGCACTGGTCGATGCAGCCAGGCTCGGTATGGGGTTTACGGTCTATGTCCGCATATGGCTGACGGGACAGGATGAGGAAACCGTCACGACTTTCGTCAAAGCAATTGAAAAGCTGCCACAGATCGTTGAATGCCACCTGATGGCGGGCGATTGCGACTTTCTGCTGCGTGTTATCACACCGGATCTTGAAGGCTTTAGAAAATTCCAGATGGAATATATCGGCAAGATAAAGGGCGTTCGGAATATCAAATCCGAAATTCCAATGCAGCAGATCAAACGCTCGTGGGTCGTGCCGATATAGAGCATTTCCAGAAAAATCGGGAACCAAATTTTCTTAAAATAATCTGTTAGAACAAATAGTTAGAAACTTGGTGGAGTACAGGCGCTGACAATTTCGCAGGCGACCGGACCGACACAGCGAAAACGGTGCGGCAGCTTGCTTGAGAAATAATAAGCATCCCCCGGCCCCAGGATCCGGCGCTCACTTCCGACCGTCACTTCAATGCGGCCAGACATGACGATGCCCCCCTCCTCGCCCTCATGCATGAGCAGAACCTTGCCCGTGTCTGAACCCGGCTCATAGCGTTCTTTGAGAATTTGCAACGATCGCGAAAAGAGATGATCGCCCACCTGACGATAGGAAATCGGTCCCTTTCCGATCTCCACCAGCTCGTCCGCCTGATAGAAGACCTTGTGCGGCGCATCCGGCTCAAGCGCAAAAAACTCAGCCATACCAATAGGAATACCGTCAAGAATGCGTTTTAATGCGCCAACGGATGGATTGGACTGGTTGGCCTCGATCAGCGATATGGTAGAGTTGGTCACACCAGCCCGTTTTGCCAGCTCTCGCTGCGACAGATTCTGCCGCATACGCACATAGCGAAGTCGGCCGCCAATATCGATGCTCATCGACAGTCCCCCATACTGTTTATGATGTTCGATATAGCACAAACTACAGTTCCAAACCACGTAATTTCAATGAGTTAAATTTATAGAGAAAAGGACTTGTTGCCTTCGGCAAAGCGTGTCCTCCTGTTCTCAAAATAGGAGGTCCTAATGCTGAATAACACCAACGCGCCAAGCCTTGATAACTTCTGGATGCCGTTCACTGCGAACCGCCAGTTCAAGGCCGCTCCACGCCTGCTCGCAAGCGCTTCGGGCATGTATTACACCGATGTCGACGGCAAACAGGTTCTGGATGGCACGGCTGGTCTTTGGTGCTGTAATGCCGGTCATGGCCGCAAACAGATCACACAGGCTGTTGAACGCCAGATATCGACCATGGACTTCGCGCCGACCTTCCAGATGGGCCACACTGTTGCATTCGACTTTGCAGAAAAGCTCGCAGCCATTGCGCCCGGCGGCCCGGATGCCAAACTCGACCGCGTGTTCTTCACCAATTCCGGTTCGGAATCGGTCGATACGGCGCTCAAGATCGCCATCGCTTATCAGCGAGCAATCGGTCAGGGCACCCGTACCCTCGTGATCGGCCGTGAAAAAGGCTATCACGGCGTTGGCTTTGGCGGCATTTCTGTCGGTGGCCTCGTCAACAACCGCCGCGTTTTCCCGCAGATTCCTGCCGACCATATGCGTCATACGCTTGATATTGGCCGCAATGCATTCTCCAAGGGCTTGCCAGCACACGGCATTGAACTGGCTGATGATCTGGAACGTCTGGTTCAGCTGCACGGCGCAGAAAAGATTGCCGCCGTCATAGTCGAACCAATGTCCGGTTCTGCCGGTGTCGTTCTCCCGCCGAAGGGCTATCTCGAACGCATCCGCGCAACCGCTGACAAGCACGGCATTCTGGTGATCTATGACGAAGTCATCACCGGCTTCGGTCGTCTCGGAACACCATTTGCGGTTGATTATTTCGGCGTAAAGCCTGACCTTGTCACAACCGCCAAGGGCCTCACCAACGGCGCAATCCCGATGGGTGCAGTCTTTGCAAGCCGCGCAGTGCACGACGCGCTGATGACCGGTCCGGAAAACGCCATCGAACTCTTCCACGGCTACACCTATTCCGGTCATCCGGTCGCTTGCGCTGCTGGTCTCGCAACACTTGAAATCTACGCTGAAGAAGGGCTTCTGACCCGTGGTGCTGAACTGGCTGAGCATTGGCAGAATGCTCTTCATTCGCTCAAAGATGCACCAAATGTCATCGACATCCGCAACTTGGGTCTCGTTGGTGCAATCGAACTTTCATCACGCGAAGGCGCCGTCGGCGCACGCGCTTATGACGTATTTACGGACTGCTTCAAGAAGGGTCTTCTGATCCGTGTCACCGGCGATGTGATCGCGCTTTCGCCACCGCTCATCGTGGAAAAAGAGCAGATCGACACCATCGTTTCCATGATCGGAGATGCTCTCAAACGCGCGGCGTGATCACCACCCAGAGACGCCGCAACTTGGCCGCCGCTTCTTCCCTTGCGGCGGCTTTTTTATGAATCGCATTATCTAGAATGTCGCGCAAAGGATTCTGCGCATTATCATTTTAGCGGCCACTAAGCGCGAGGCAACCAAAAGCGTAATAACGTTACGTTACATTGCAAAAATCAACTCTGCGAAGGGGTGAACTTCGCCACCAGCGCGTGGCTGTCACCGGGATAGGTGAAGCGCACATGCGTGACCGGTTGATCGGCATTCCATGTCTGGCGTTCGACCACAAGACAGGGCGATCCAGCCGCGACACCGAGCGTTGCAGCATTATCCTGTGTGGCGACAACTGCCCGAATCGAATGCTGTGCACTGCTCCATGGCACGCAGGCAACCAGCCAAGGTCCAGGCGATTGCTCTGCAAAATTGGTAGTATCTGCACTCGGCACAGCATCGAGACTGATGAAGCGTTCTTCCAACGCAAACACACGCTTGCCTGCATAGTGTCGACAGACGAGTTCGATTAACGGCGTATGGCGCGGCATATCGATATGCTTGGCATCCGCTGGGCCACTCAGACGGTCGCGTCGCGTCATTAGTTCATAGCGATAGGGAACGCCAAGCGCTGCCACTTCATCGCGAATATCGTGGATTTCGAGGATCGCTGCCTGCGATTGCGGAAAAGACACGAAACTGCCCGAACGGCGCTTGCGCTCAATCAGACCGGCCTTTGCCAGCTGCGTCAGCGCCTTGTTCACGGTCATACGTGAGCAATTATAGTGCTCAGTCAGTTCATGTTCAAACGGGATGCGATGCCCCGGCTGCCATTCGCCGGAAATGATGCGTGTTTCGATATCATCCAGAATGCGCTGGTGCAGCGATATGGTCGGATCGCCATTTCTGGATGAATTGTCCTGCATCATACGCCCCTTTTAATCCAACAATTCGCCGATCACTTTCTGGAAAGCACGCTCGGCTTCATCGCGCAAGCGGTGATGTCCACCCTCCACCTGTTTCACGCCACGCACCCACACATCAGAGGCACGCGCACGACCGGCAAAAATCCAGCCATCGAGAGCCGCATCCCTTTTTGCATGGGGCAGACGCTCAACATCAAGCGATACAAAGTCGGCCGAAGCCCCCACTTTCAAGCCATCGCCTGCGCGTCCCATAGCGATATTGCCGCCGGTCACCGCGCCATCGAAAAGTGCGCGGCCTGTCGATCCCTCGTTCTCGGCCAGAACATTACGCGCGCGGTGCAGGAGACGCTGCGAATATTCATACTGGCGTAACTCATCGCTGATACCGATCAGCACATTCGAATCCGAGCCAACGCCGAACTTGCCGCCTGCCTTGTGAAAGACCGTAGCATTGAAGGTTCCGTCACCCAGATTGGCTTCCGTGACCGGGCAAAGACCAGCAATCGCGCCCGCCTCTGCCATACGCTGTGTTTCATCATCGGTCATATGGGTCGCGTGGATGAGGCACCAGCGCGACGACAATTCCTGATGGTCAAGCAGCCATTCAACAGGTCGCTGTCCGGACCACGCAATGCAGTCCTCCACTTCCTTGACCTGTTCGGCAATGTGAATATGCACAGGCGCATCCGGCAAAAGCTTTGCCGCAAATGTCAATTCATCCGGGGTGACAGCACGCAGACTGTGCGGGGCCACGCCAAGTACGGCACCATCGAAACCGGCAAGCACCTTCTGGCAGCCTTCGATTAGGCGCGCAAAGCTTGCTTCATCATTGATGAAACGGCGCTGGCCTTCATTCGGATCGGCACCGCCGAATGTCGAATGTGCGTAAAGCACCGGCAACAATGTCAGCCCAATACCAGCAGTTTGCGCTGCCGAGACAATACGATCCGCCATTTCCGAGATATTGCTGTAAGGCGTGCCATCGCGATCATGATGCAGATAATGAAACTCACCGACGCGCGTGAAACCGGCTTCCAGCATATCGACATAAAGCCGCAACGCGACTGCTTCCGCCTGTTCCGGCGTCATGGTCAGCGCGAACTTATACATGATCTCGCGCCAGCTCCAGAAGCTGTCAGCGGAAGGTCCACGCCGCTCAGCCAGTCCTGCCATGCCATATTGGAACGCATGGCTGTGCAGATTTGGCATGCCTAAAACGATCACTGCATGGTGTTCGTCGCCCGGCTGCGCGCTGACGCCAGTTTCCACAGATGCGATTTTTCCATCAACAATGCCAAGCCGCACATCATCCGCCCACCCCGTTTGCAGAAGCGCCTGTCCGGCATGGATAAATTGCGTTTTTTCGACCGTGGCTGACATTATGTTCCGCTCCTCTTTCCGCCCATTTTGCTGCATCACTTTTCAACAGATCGCAATCGGATGCATTTTTTCTCTTGGCGACTTCGCTATTATGTATATACATTATCGAAAAACAGGGGAAGCGAGAAAACGCTCATGACACAGAAAACCAACTTCGTTTTAACGCAGGCACGCATCGCCACCTTGGATGAAAACGCCGAAGGTCTGGGGCTCATCGACAATGCAGCGCTCGCCGTGAAAGAGGGCAAGATCGCTTATGTCGGTCCGGAAAATGCTCTCCCCGCCGAATACGCATCCTTCGAGAAAATCGACTGCGAAAACCGCCTGATCACGCCCGGCCTGATCGACTGTCACACGCATCTGGTCCACGCAGGCAATCGCGCGCATGAGTTTGAGCTGCGCCTGAATGGTGCCACTTACGAAGAAGTGGCACGTGCAGGCGGCGGCATTGTTTCCTCCGTTAAAAACCTGCGTGCGGCCAGCGAAGATGATCTGGTGCGTGAAACCCTGCCCCGCCTTGATGCGCTGATTGCCGAAGGCGTCACCACCGTTGAAGTCAAGTCGGGCTATGGCCTCGACCGTGACAGCGAGATCAAGTCGCTGAAAGCCGCCCGCCGTCTTGGCGAAGAACGTGACGTGACGGTCCGCACCACCTTCCTTGGCGCGCACGCCCTACCTCCGGAAATGAATGGCGATAAAGCCGCCTATATCGCCCGCGTCATTAACGACATGCTTCCGGCTATCGCCGCTGAAAATCTGGCCGATGCGGTTGACGGTTTTTGCGAAGGCATAGCCTTCCTGCCGGATGAAATCGCCCGCGTTTTCGATGCTGCAAAGGCGCACGGCCTTCAGGTCAAACTCCACGCAGACCAGCTTTCCAATCTGCATGGCGCAGCTCTTGCCGCTTCTTACAATGCGCTTTCAGCCGATCATCTGGAATATACCGATGCGGATGGTGCTGCCGCGATGGCCAAGGCCGGAACCGTCGCAGTTCTGCTTCCCGGCGCTTATTATTTCATCCGCGAAACGCAAAAGCCGCCGGTCGATCTTTTCCGTGCGGCTGGCACAAAGATGGCACTGGCCACCGACAACAATCCCGGCACCTCGCCGCTGACCTCGCTTCTGCTCACCATGAACATGGGCGCAACCCTGTTCCGCATGACGGTCGATGAATGCATTGCGGGCGTCACCCGCGAAGCAGCCCGTGCCCTTGGCGTGCTTGACCACACTGGAACGCTGGAAGTGGGCAAGGATGCTGACCTTGCCATCTGGAGCGTCGAGCATCCGGCAGAGCTCGTTTACCGTATTGGCTTCAACCCGCTCTGGAAGCGGGTTTTCAAAGGCCACATTTAGTTCATATCTCAATGGAGCTTTCCATGACCCTCATATTGAAGCCCGGCAGCGTTGCACTGAGCACGCTGGAACAGATTTATCGTGAAAACCTCGCCGTCCGTATTGATCCGTCCTTTCATGCCGGCGTTGAAAAAGCAGCAGCACGCATTGCCGAAATAGCCGCGGGCGATGCACCGGTTTATGGCATCAATACCGGCTTTGGTAAGCTCGCCTCAATCCGTATCGCGCCCGAAGATGTGGCAACGCTTCAACGTAATCTGATCCTGTCACATTGCTGCGGTGTGGGTGAACCGCTGAGCGAAGACATCGTGCGCCTCATCATGGCGCTGAAGCTCATTTCGCTTGGCCGTGGTGCGTCGGGCGTGCGGCTGGAACTCATCACCCTCATCGAAGCCATGCTGGAAAAAGGCGTGATCCCGATGATCCCGGCCAAGGGTTCGGTTGGCGCTTCTGGCGATCTCGCACCGCTCGCTCATATGGCAGCGGCCATGATCGGCGAAGGCGAAGCCTTCTATCAGGGCGAACGCCTTCCATCTGCGAGAGCCCTCAATCAAGCAGGCCTCAAGCCCGTCGTTCTGGCTGCGAAGGAAGGTCTCGCACTCATCAACGGCACACAAACCTCGACTGCACTGGCACTGGCCGGTCTGTTCCGCGCGCATCGCGCATTGCAGGCAGCGCTCATCACCGGCGCACTTTCGACCGATGCCGCCATGGGTTCAACTGCCCCGTTCCATCCAGATATTCACACATTGCGCGGTCATCAGGGCCAGATCGATACGGCTGCCGCACTGCGCAATCTGCTGTCTGGTTCAGTCATTCGTGAAAGCCATCTCGAAGGCGACCAGCGCGTGCAGGATCCTTATTGCATCCGCTGTCAGCCACAGGTCGATGGCGCATGTCTCGACATTCTGCGCCAAGCTGCCCGCACATTGGAAATCGAAGCCAATGCCGTCACCGATAATCCACTGGTTCTCTCTGACGACACGGTCGTTTCGGGTGGCAATTTCCACGCCGAACCCGTTGCCTTCGCAGCCGACCAGATTGCACTTGCTGTTTGTGAAATCGGTGCTATCGCCCAGCGCCGCATTGCGCTTCTGGTTGATCCGGCACTTTCTTTTGGTTTGCCAGCCTTCCTTGCAAAGAAGCCGGGCCTCAATTCGGGTCTTATGATTGCGGAAGTCACTTCGGCAGCACTGATGAGCGAAAACAAGCAGATGGCGCATCCGGCATCGGTTGATTCCACGCCAACCTCCGCCAATCAGGAAGACCATGTGTCCATGGCCTGCCATGGTGCGCGCCGCCTGTTACAGATGACTGAAAACCTCAATGCAATCATCGGCATTGAAGCATTGACCGGCGCTCTCGGCGTCGAGCTGCGCGGCCCGCTTGAAACCAGCCCAGAACTGAAAAGCGCCATCGCCGTTCTGCGCGCCAAAGTTTCGACGCTGGATGTCGACCGCTACATGGCCAACGATTTGGCAAGCGCAAGCACCATCATCGCCGACGGCTCGTTCACCGGCAGCATCAGCGCCAATATCCTGCCTGCACTGGAGGCCTGATATGAGCGTCTTTGAAGTCAGGCAGGGCACGTCGCCCGTCATTCTCGGCCTTCCCCACACGGGCACGGATGTTCCCGATGACATCTGGTCACGACTCAATGACAATGGTCGTATTCTCGCCGACACCGACTGGCACATCTATCAGCTCTATGACGGGCTGCTGGACAATGTAACGACCGTCCGCGCAACCTTTCATCGCTATTGCATCGATGCCAATCGCGATCCGGCAGGCGTCAGCCTCTATCCGGGTCAGAACACAACGACGTTGATCCCGGACACAGACTTTGACGGCCTTGCCATCTGGAAAGACGGCGAAGCGCCGAAAGAAGCTGACATCACCGATCGCATCACCCGTTTTCACAAGCCGTATCACGATGCACTTACAGCCGAAATCGAGCGCGTGAAGGCGATCCATGGCGTGGCGATCCTTTATGATTGCCACTCGATCCGCTCGCATATCCCGTTCCTGTTTGAAGGCAAGCTGCCGGACTTCAACATCGGCACAGATTTGGGCAAGACCTGCGCACCGGAAATCGAAGCAGCAGCCGTGGAAGCGACCCAAAACGCCACCGACTACACATCCATTCTCAATGGACGTTTCAAAGGCGGCTGGACGACCCGCCACTATGGCAAGCCCGAAAACGGCGTCCACGCTATCCAGATGGAACTGGCGCAATCGACTCATCTTGCGACCGAAGCGGTTCCCTTCGCCTACGACGAGGCCAAGGCGGACAAGCTTCGCGTACATCTCAAAACCCTTTTGCAGCGGCTGGAAACAATAGCCGCAGAACTGAAATCCTGAGGAGAACACCATGTCCAACCCACGTCATAATGAGCGCGATGTACGCGCTCCACGCGGCACCGAACTCAACGCCAAAAGCTGGCTCACCGAAGCCCCCCTGCGCATGTTGATGAACAACCTTGACCCGGATGTCGCCGAACGCCCGCATGAGCTGGTCGTCTATGGCGGCATTGGCCGCGCTGCGCGCACATGGGATGATTTCGACAAGATTGTCGCGACCCTCAAGACGCTCAATGAAGACGAAACCTTGCTGGTGCAGTCGGGCAAGCCGGTGGGCGTGTTCCGCACCCACAAGGATGCACCGCGCGTTCTCATCGCCAATTCCAATCTCGTGCCGCATTGGGCGACCTGGGATCATTTCAACGAACTGGATAAGAAGGGTCTCGCCATGTATGGCCAGATGACCGCCGGTTCGTGGATTTACATCGGTGCACAGGGCATTGTTCAGGGCACCTATGAAACCTTCGTGGAAGCCGGTCGCCAGCATTATGACGGCAACCTCAAGGGCAAATGGATTCTGACCGGTGGCCTTGGCGGCATGGGCGGAGCACAGCCTCTCGCAGCCGTCATGGCTGGTGCTTGCTGCCTCGCAGTCGAGTGCGACGAAACCCGCGCTGATTTCCGCCTGCGCACCCGCTATGTCGATGAAAAGACCCATAGCCTCGATGAAGCTCTGGCAAAGATCGACGAATGGACCAAGGCAGGCGAAGCCAAGTCCATTGCGCTGATCGGCAATGCTGCCGAAATTTTCCCGGAACTCGTCAAGCGCGGCGTGCGCCCTGACATCGTGACGGACCAGACCTCGGCGCATGATCCGGTGCATGGCTATCTGCCAATCGGCTGGAGCGTCGCTGAATGGCGCGCCAAACAGGAGAGCGATCCAAAAGCTGTCGCAAAAGCCGCCCGCGCTTCGATGAAGGTGCAGGTTCAGGCCATGCTCGACTTCCACAATCAGGGCATTCCAACGGTCGATTACGGCAACAATATCCGCCAGATGGCGCTCGAAGAAGGTCTTGAAAACGCCTTCGATTTCCCCGGTTTCGTTCCGGCCTATATCCGCCCGCTGTTCTGCCGCGGCATTGGGCCTTTCCGCTGGGCAGCGCTTTCCGGCGATCCGGAAGATATTGCAAAGACCGATGCCAAGGTGAAGGAACTGCTGCCAGACAATAAGCACCTGCACAATTGGCTGGACATGGCCAAAGAGCGCATCGCGTTTCAGGGTCTGCCAGCGCGCATCTGCTGGGTTGGTCTGGGTGATCGTCACCGCCTTGGCCTCGCCTTCAACGAAATGGTTCGCAACGGCGAGTTGAAAGCACCTATCGTCATTGGTCGCGATCATCTGGATAGCGGCTCCGTCGCTTCGCCAAACCGTGAAACCGAATCCATGAAAGACGGCTCGGACGCAGTCTCCGACTGGCCGCTGCTCAATGCGTTGCTCAACACCGCATCGGGTGCGACATGGGTATCGCTCCATCATGGTGGCGGCGTCGGCATGGGCTTCTCCCAACATTCGGGCATGGTCATCTGCTGCGACGGTTCGGAAGATGCCGACCAGCGCATCGGTCGCGTGCTGTGGAATGATCCGGCTACCGGCGTTATGCGTCATGCCGATGCGGGCTATGAAGAAGCGCTAGACTGGGCAAAACAGCAGGGTCTTCGCCTTCCGGCGATCCTTGGAAACTAAGAATCCAATCAAAGGCGGCCCTTATGGGGCCGCCTTTTTTTCATGTTCAAAAATACACGTAATACCGGGGAATATCGATGACGGACACAACGCTTAGCGGCCAGGAACCCTCACGCGGAACGGCGGCACTAAAGCTGGTGATATACAGCTTCATAGGAATCTTTTTCTTCTTCGTTCCTGTTACTATTGGCGGCAAATCCACCATTCTGCTCGATCATGCCGCAACGGCACTGGCAACAGAACTACGCCCTGTCGCTCTGGTGTTTGTCTGCCTGCTTATTGCTTATGGTGCGTTTGGACCGTTCGTCACGGGCACATGGAAGAAAAACCTGACGGAAAAAATCTTCTCGGTATTGCGTTTGCTCGGACTTGTTGCAACGGCCATGTATCTGGCAAATGTCGGTCCGGCATTGCTGTTCACTCCAGACATGCTGCCTTTCCTGTTTGACAAACTGGTGCTTTCCGTCGGCCTGATTGTGCCAATCGGTGCACTGGCGCTCGCTTTTCTGATCGGTTACGGCCTGCTCGAATTCACCGGCGTTATTGTGCAACCTGTGATGCGCCCCATCTGGCGCACACCGGGCTGGTCGGCAATTGATGCTGTGGCTTCATTCGTTGGAAGCTATTCGCTGGCACTTCTGATCACTGACCGCGTTTATAAAGAAGGCAAATACACAGCACGAGAAGCTGCAATCGTTGCAACGGGATTTTCGACAGTTTCTGCAACCTTCATGATTATCGTCGCACGGACGCTTGGTCTGATGGAGTCATGGAATCTGTATTTCTGGACGACCTTCTTCGTCACATTCATCGTCTCAGCGATTGCAGCGCGCCTGTGGCCGCTAAGCCGTATGGATCATCCAGAAGACCGCGACGTGCCGCTGCCAGCAGGCAAAGGTCGCATTGAAACTGCGATTGATGCGGGCATTACTCAGGCACAGAGCGCACCAAAGCTTTTACCTCTGCTCTGGGCAACTTTCCTTGATGGTCTGCGCATGGCATCGATGATTTTGCCAAGCATCATGGCCGTCGGCCTTCTTGGCCTGCTTGCAGCAAAATATACGCCGATTTTCGACGTCCTCGGCCTTGCGCTTTATCCATTCACATGGCTCGCGCAGTTTTCCGATCCAATGCTTGCTGCGAAATCCATGGCATCCGGTCTTGCTGAAATGTTCCTACCCGCCATTCTTCTGAAAGATGCAGACGTCGCCTTGAAGTTTGTTGCTGCTGTGGTTTCGGTCAGTCAGGTTCTCTTCCTGTCCGCTTCTATCCCATGCGTTCTGGCGACATCAGTACCGCTCAAATTCCGTGATTTGATCGTCATCTGGTACATTCGCACGGCTTTGAGCATTCTGCTCACCGCACCCGTTGCTTTCTGGGCAGTATCAAACGGCTGGCTGAATTAATGGAATTCAAAGTCCTTAAAGCGCAGGATCATCGCCGCATGCCGTGGAAAAACGGCGGCGGTGTCACGGTCGAAATCGCAATCCATCCGATCAATGCGTCAGTCGATAATTTCGACTGGCGCATTTCCACTGCAACCGTTGCCAATGACGGCCCGTTTTCGGTCTTTCCCGACATTGATCGCACATTGTCGGTGCTGGAAGGCAACGGCATTGTTCTTGATGTTGAAGGTGTGGAAACCACCCTCACCCGTGAGACAGCACCCTTTGCTTTTGCTGCCGACGCCAGCTCTGGTGCCCGCCTCATCGACGGAACAATCACCGATCTCAACGTCATGACACGACGCGGGCGCTTCACGCATCAGGTCGAACGTATTGTCACAAATGATTCGGCGATCATTGCACCAGATCGCGGCACTATGCTTGTTTTCTGTGCAGAAGGAAATTTTGAGCTAAAAAGCGACAGCAGAATCGCACATCTCGGCCAGCATGACTGCCTGATCCTATCGGGAGAGGCTCAGTTTTCTGTAGAACTTATTGGTAAGGGGATCGTCTATAAGATTTCGATTATACAACTATAATCAACGTCTTATGTTGTATTTTACCAGACGACAAAGCAAAGGCTTCTTTGCATATCTCTCTGGACAGAAATCATGGTCCTGCTAATTTGTCTGCAAGAATATGTATATGCTTAAAACAAAAAAAGGGGTTCACATATGAAAACTTCATGGCTGGCAGGCGCAGCACTCGCAACTCTCACCTTCGCTTCTGCCGCACAGGCAGAAACAAAAGTCGCAATCGGCTTTTCGGGCTGGACTGGTTTTGGTCCGCTGACACTTGCTAAAGAAGCAGGCATCTTCAAGAAGAACGGCCTCGACGTCACGCTCAATAAAATTCCGCAAGCAAGCCGCCATCTCGCGCTGGCGTCCGGCGACATTCAGTGCGCAGCGACCACCGTTGAAACATGGATTATCTGGAACTCCGCTGGCGTCAAAACCAAGCAGATTTTCCAAATGGACAAGTCCTATGGCGCGGACGGTATTGCCGTGCGCGGCGATGTGAATTCCTTCGCTGATCTCAAGGGCAAGACGATCGCAGCTTCGGCCCCCGGCACATCGCCCTATTTCTTCCTGGCCTATATGCTGGCCAAGAACGGCATGACGACCAAGGACGTGAAGATCGTCAACATGGAGCCGGGACCAGCAGCACAGGCTTTCGTTGCAGGCCAGAACGATGCGGCCATGACCTACGAGCCATATCTTTCGACAGTTCGCGCAGCACCAGACAAAGGCAAAATTCTCGCCACCACGCTCGAATATCCGGCAGTGATGGATACGGTTGGCTGCACACCAGACTTCCTCGAAAAGAACCCGGAAGCTGCAAAGGCACTCGCCACCAGCTATTTTGAAGCGCTTGAAATGATCGCTGCTGACCCAGCCAAATCCTATGAAATCATGGGCAAGGACGTGAAGCAGTCGGGTGAGGAATTTGGCAAATCGGCAGCCTATCTGCGTTGGCAGGACAAAGCCGCCAACCAGAAGTTCTTTGAAGGCGAGTTCAAGGAGTTTTCGGAAGAAGCAGCAAAGCTCCTGCTTGACGCTGGTGTAATCAAGACGAAGCCAAATCTCGACGAGATTGTCGATATCAGCTTTATCAAGTAAATGAGCTCACAACGCAGACTCGGAGTTGGCTCCGGGTCTGTTTCATTTCCGCCTCCCCCTTGAGGCAACCGTCTGACTGAACGGATATGTCTATGCAGCCTATGCAACCCATCGGAAACGGAGCCCGGATTTTTCTGGGAATTCTGTTCTTCGTGCTTTTCTTCCTCTTCTGGGGCGTTGCCACACTTGGCGGTTTTGTCTCGTCCACCTTCCTTGCGGACCCGATCACTATGGTCAGAGACGGATGGGATCTCATCGCCAATCAAGGCTTTATGTCCGATATAGGAATGACAGTCTGGCGCGTGCTCGGCGGTTTTATTCTCGCGAGCCTCGTCGCCATTCCGCTCGGCATTGCGATGGGTGCATATAAGCCGATTGAAGCGCTGCTGGAGCCGTTCGTTTCTTTCGCCCGCTATCTGCCGGCATCCGCCTTCGTTCCGCTGTTGATCCTCTGGTCCGGCATCGGAGAAACTCAGAAACTATTGGTCATTTTCATTGGTGCCGTCTTCCAGATCATTCTCATGATCGCGGTCACTGTATCCAATACGCGTCGCGATCTCGTTGAGGCCGCGTACACACTCGGTGCGAAAGACAGCGGTATCATTCGCCGCGTATTGATGCCTGCAAGTGCACCAGATATCGCCGAAACGCTACGTCTGGTACTCGGCTGGGCCTGGACTTATGTGATCGTCGCAGAACTCATCGGCGCATCGTCCGGCATCGGCTACATGATCATCAATTCGCAGGCGCTGATGGCCACTGGCCAGATCATCTTCGGCATCATCGTGATTGGTGCCATTGGCCTGATTTCTGATCTCGCCTTCAAATATTTCAACCGCTGGCTCTTCGCATGGAGGTTTGCGTAATGGTTACGAAAACCGAACAGGAACTCGTTATTAAGGGTGTGAGCCGCACATTCCCGGGCGTACACGGCGGCAAGCCGACACTGGCGCTACAGGCAACCGATCTCATCATTCCAAAAAATGATTTCGTCACCATTCTGGGCCCTTCAGGCTGTGGAAAGTCCACGCTTCTGCGCATCATTGCGGGCCTCGACAAGCCAAGCACCGGCACGGTGACGCTCGAAGGTCAATCCGTCAAAGGTCCCGGTGCTGATCGCGGCATGGTGTTTCAGTCCTACACACTTTTTCCATGGCTCACCATCCGGCAGAATGTCGGCTTCGGGCTTCGTGAAAAAGGTGTGCCGGAAAAGCAGGCGCGCGAAATCGTCGATAATTACATCGACAAAGTCGGCCTGCGTGGTTTTGAAAATCATTGGCCCAAGCAGCTTTCGGGCGGCATGCAGCAGCGCACGGCGATTGCCCGCGCACTCGCAAACGATCCCAAAATTCTGCTTCTCGATGAACCATTCGGCGCGCTCGACAATCAGACACGCGGACTGATGCAGGAGCTTTTGCTCGGCATATGGGAACGTGAGCAAAAGACCGTGATCTTCGTCACGCATGACATTGAAGAAGCGATCTTCATGGCAACACGCGTGGTCACGATGACGGCACGTCCCGGCAAGATCAAATCGATCACACCGGTCGATATCGAGCATCCGCGTTCTTATCAGGTCAAAGCCAGCCCGGAATTTTCCGAACTCCGCCTGAAACTGACCGAGGAAATCCGCGGTGAGGCAATCACGGCGGCCAATCAGGCCGCCTGAAATTAATGGTTCCTTGAGAATATCGAGTGAATTATGAAAGGGCCGCGACCTTTGTCGCGGCCCTTTCATTTCAGGACTTATCCCATCATGGCCGTTTCAGCAGAAGAACTTGAAAATCGCATCGTCTATGTCAATGGCGACTATATCACCGCCCGCGATGCGCGCATTTCCATCTTTGACCGTGGCTTCCTGTTCGGCGACGGTATTTACGAAGTAACCGCCGTGCTTGAAGGCAAGCTTATCGACAGCGAGCCACATATGAGGCGTCTGCGCCGCTCGACCGGTGAAATCGGTATTCCGATGCCGATGAGCGAAGACGAAATCGTCACGATCGAGCGCGAACTGATCCGCCGCAACAATCTGACAGAGGGGCTGGTCTATCTTCAGGTGACACGCGGCGATGGTCGCGACCGTGACTTTGTTCCTTCAAAAGACATGAAACCTTCCGTGGTTCTTTTCACACAGTCGGTATCGCTTCTCGACAAGCCTGTGCTGAAAACCGGTGCCCGCGTGCTTTCGCTTGAAGACCTGCGTTGGAAGCGTCGCGACATCAAAACCGTCTGCCTCCTGCCGCAAGCGCTCGCCAAGGAAATCGCCAAAAATGCTGGCTGCGAAGAAGCATGGATGATTGAAGACGGCTATGTGACCGAGGGTGCCTCATCTACTGCCTACATCGTGACGCAGGACGATGTCATCGTCACGCGCCCAAACAGCAATTCCATTCTGCCCGGCTGTACGCGCCTGTCGCTCCTGCAACTGATCGCCGAGACCGGCATCAAGCTTGAAGAACGCGCTTTCACCATCGATGAGGCTTATGCCGCAAAGGAGGCTTTCCTCACCAGTGCTGGCACCTTTGTGACGCCGATCACCGTGATCGACAGTAAGCCGATCGCAGATGGCAAACCCGGTCCGGTCGCAGCGCGTTTGCGCCAGATTTATCTTGACCACGCCCGCCGCACAGCCATCTAAAAATACAAATCGGGCCGGAACAAAGTTCCGACCCGATTGCTTTCGCCTGCCTCTCCCACCAGGCGAAAAATCAAACTTTCATCGGCGCTGATTATAGACGTCGATGCAGACAGCACCCAACAGAACAATCCCCTTGATCACTTGCTGGTAGTCAATGCCGATGCCAAGAATCGACATGCCGTTGTTCATTACACCCATGATGAGCGCACCGATCACAGCACCTGTTACGCGCCCAACGCCACCATAAGCCGATGCGCCACCGATAAAGCAGGCCGCAATCACATCGAGCTCAAAGCCAAGGCCGGCCTTTGGTGTCGCAGTATTAAGACGCGCTGCAAAAACGAGACCTGCAAGAGCAGCCAACACGCCCATATTCACGAATACAAGAAATGTCAGCCGCTCGGTTTTAACACCCGAAAGCTTGGCCGCGTGACGATTGCCGCCAACCGCATAAATCTGGCGTCCTATCACCGTGCGGTTGGTGAGAAACGCGTAAGCTGCAATCAATACCGCCATAATGATCAGCACATTCGGCATACCCCGATGCGATGAAATCAGCAGCGCGAGATAAGCAATACCTGCAAAGAACAGTATGTTCTTGATGACAAAAAGGCCGAAAGGCTCTGTCTCCACCTCATGCGCGATGTGGCGGGCGCGCGATTTGGCACTTTGCCAAACAAGAAATGCCGCAATGATCACGCCCAGTATCAGCGATGTGAGATAGATACCGCCTGACGTTGTTCCCAGAAATTCAGGAATGAAGCCGGACGAAAGCTTCTGGAAGACCTGCGGAAACGGACCAACTGACTGACCGCCCAGCACTGCCAGCATCAAGCCTTTGAAGACCAGCATACCTGCAAGCGTAACGATAAAAGAAGGAATGTTGAAATAAGCGACCCAGAAGCCCTGCATCGCACCAATAATACCACCCGCTAGCAGGCACAAAATGGCAGCAATCGGGAACGGAATACCCCATTTAACCATCATCACGGCTGCAAGCGCCCCGATGAAGCCACAGACAGAGCCGACCGACAGATCGATATGCCCCGTCACAATTACCAGCAACATGCCGAGCGCCATAATGACGATATAGCTGTTCTGCAACACGAGATTGGTCAGGTTCAGCGGCTTCATCAGCACACCGCCGGTTACGATCTGGAAAAAGATCATGATCGCGATGAGCGAGAGCAACATTCCCGATTCACGCAGATTGTTTTTGAGATAACGCCCCACACCGCTCGGCGCTTTCGGGCCGCTCTGAATTACGTTCTCGCTCATTATTGTTTTCCCTTGTTCCGCATGATGGCGCGCATGATGTTCTCCTGCGTCGCTCCTTCGCCAGCCACCTCGCCAACGAAAGCTCCCTCATGCATGACGACAATGCGGTCGCAGATACCGATCAGTTCCGGCATTTCGGATGAAATGACGACCACGCCCTTGCCGCTGTCAGCCAGTGAATTGATGATTGTGTAAATGTCGTATTTCGCGCCCACATCGATGCCGCGCGTCGGTTCATCAAGGATGAGTACATCCGGCCCGGTGAAGAGCCATTTCGACAGCACCACCTTCTGCTGGTTGCCGCCTGAAAGCGTGCCGGTTTCCTGATAGACATTGTGACAGCGGATGCTCATCTGATCGCGATAGCTGTTCGCAACCTTCATTTCGCGAATACTGTCGATCACGCCCTTGGGGCTGACACCGCGCAAATGTGCAAGCGATATGTTGCGAGAGATATTCTCGCCAAGAACAAGGCCCAGCTTTTTACGGTCCTCAGTCACATAGGCGAGTCCCGATTTGATGGCGCGGGCGACCGTGGAAATATCAACCGGAGTGCCGTTCATACGAGCTTCACCGGAAATATTCGTGCCCCATGAGCGCCCGAACAGGCTCATGGCAAATTCGGTGCGGCCAGCGCCCATCAAGCCCGCAATGCCAACGATCTCACCGGCACGTACTTTAAACGAAACGTTCTTGACCGAGTGGCGCTCCGGATGCAGCGGATGGTAAACGGACCAGTTATCGACTTCGAAAATCACATCACCAATCTTCGGGTCGCGCTTTGGATAACGACTTTCGAGATCACGATCGACCATCTTGCGGATGATATCGTCTTCCTCCACCTCGCCCGCATGACAATCAAGTGTCGCTACAGCCTTACCGTCACGCAGCACAGTGATCTTGTCGGCCACTTCGCGAATTTCATTGAGCTTGTGCGAAATCAAGATCGACGTAATGCCCTGCGCGCGAAACTCGCGCAGCAATGCCAGCAAGGCCGCACTATCCGTTTCGTTGAGGCTGGCTGTCGGCTCATCAAGGATCAGAAGTCGCACACGCTTGGAAAGTGCTTTCGCAATTTCCACAAGCTGCTGCTTGCCAACGCCGATATCCGTCACCAGCGTATCAGGGGATTCCGTCAGGCCGACTTTCTTCAAAAGCGCCTTGGTGCGTTGATGCACTTCGCTGCGGTCAATAACACCATAGCTTGCCGGCGGATTGACGAGAAAAATATTCTCGGCAATCGTCATGAGCGGTACCAACGCCAACTCCTGATGGATGATGACAATGCCAAGCGCTTCGGAATCATTGATATCGCGGAAGTGCCGTTCTTCTCCGTCGAAGAAGATCGAACCTTCATAGCTGCCAGAGGGATAAACACCCGACAGCACTTTCATCAGCGTGGATTTGCCCGCACCATTTTCGCCGACAAAGGCATGAATCTCGCCCGGCATCACGGTAAAATTGACATCACTCAGCGCTTTTACAACACCGAAGGATTTGCTGATGCCGCGCATCTCCAGGAGTGGTTTACCGGTGATATCCGGCTGGCCGCTGTTCTGCTCAAGCGGGACAGGATTGGCTACATTCATCGCTCGCTCCCATTACAAGCCTGCCATGCCACCATTCTGCGAACCCTCAGCTCTCAAAAAGACAACGCTGTCAATCTGTTAGCCTAACCCAGTTCGAAAACTGGGCGGCGGGGATGATGACAATGAGCAGGCATTCCGGACGCGCTTTTCAGCACGCGTCCGGGCACAAATTTACTGGATCTGGTCTTCTTTGTAGTAACCGCTATCGACCAGAACTTCTTTCCAGTTCGACTTGTCGACGATTACCGGCTTGAGCAGATAGGACGGCACAACCTTGACGCCATTGTCATAGGTCTTGGTGTCGTTCACTTCTGGTTCTTTTCCAGTCATCAGCGCGTCAACCATATCGACCGTGACCTTGGCGAGTTCGCGCGTATCCTTGAAGATGGTCGAGTTCTGCTCACCAGCAAGGATCGACTTGACCGAAGGCACTTCCGCATCCTGACCGGAAACAGCCGGCATAGGCATGTCACCACTGCCATAACCTACACCCTTCAGCGACGACAGGATACCGATGGAAATGCCGTCATAAGGCGAAAGCACGGCGTCGAGTTTCTTGTCTGAATAGAAGGCCGAAAGGATCGAATCCATACGCGCCTGAGCCGTTGCACCATCCCAGCGCAGGGTTGCTACCTTATCCATACCAGTCTGGCCACTGGCAACGACGACCTTACCGCTATCAATATATGGCTGCAGAACGGACATTGCGCCATTGTAGAAGAAATAGGCATTGTTATCGTCAGGCGAGCCGCCGAAGAGCTCGATATTGAACGGGCCTTCCTTGTTCTTAAGATCAAGCGCTTTTTCAATCGACTGCGCTTGCAGCACACCGACCTGGAAATTGTCGAAGGTCGCATAATAGGACACATTCGGTGTATCGCGGATCAGGCGATCATAGGCGATGACCTTGATGCCTGCTTCATTGGCCTTGGCCAAAACGTCGGAAAGCGTAGTGCCATCGATAGAGGCCACAACCAGAACCTTGGCGCCCTTGGTGACCATGTTTTCGATCTGTGCCAGCTGGTTCGGTACATCGTCTTCAGCATATTGAAGATCGGTTTGATAACCGCGCTCCTGAAGCACTTTTACCATGTTGTCGCCGTCTGCAATCCAGCGCGCCGACGACTTGGTTGGCATTGCTACACCCACAAGACCTTTGTCCTCTGCCTGTGCAAAGCCGGTAAAGGCAAGCGCGGCCATCGCGACTGCCAGTGTTAATGATTTCATGCCTGCCATTGTCTCACTCCCAAATTGGGACAGGCTTTTCTGCCTGTCGTTCTCCCAAAATTTCCGCCCCCGCCATTAGGCCCTGCGGAATTCCTCCAAAAACAAGTCGCCCAGCAAAGGTCTTAATGAGCCTCAGCCTGCGATCTTGTCCCATGCCTCAACCGCACGCTGCGCGCGTTCGCGCACGTCAGCGACAGTCAATCCAGCCTTGTAAAGACTGGAACCAAGTCCGAAGCAGCTCACTCCCGCTGCCCGATAAGTTGCAAAATCAGTCTCGGACACACCACCCACGGCGCCCACCGGAATATCCTTGGGCAAGACGGCGCATATAGCCTTGATGCCATCCGCGCCCAGCACGCTGGCCGGAAAGAATTTCAGCGCCGATGCACCTGCATGAATGGCGCTGAAAGCCTCGGTCGGTGTAAACACGCCGGGCATAGTCACCATGCCATGTCTGCTCGCGCGGCGAATGACATCAGGCTCGACATTGGGGCTGACCAGAAGCCTGCCGCCAACATCATGCAGACGGTCCACATTCTCGACCGAAAGCACAGTGCCAGCACCAATCAACACGCCCGCAGGTGCAAGCTTCGCCGCCTTCTCAATTGAAACGAAAGGCTCCGGCGAATTGAGTGGAATTTCAATCGCCTCAAAACCCACCTCGACCAGAGCAGAGACAACACCTTCCGTTTCTTCTGGCCGAATGCCGCGCAGGATTGCCACCAACGGATAACGCAGCTTTGGCCATGCGATGCGGTCGCTCATCGTGCCGCTCCTCCGAAAGCGTGTTTTGCAGCCATGAACAGGCCGTCGCGCACCAGCTCATCGGCTGCAACGCGCCTGACCTTTAGCCCGGCGATTTCAAGCGCGCTGGCATAGAGCGCGCCCATCGTGTCGTCCGAGAGGAGCAGTACTTCTTCGGGTTTGCCGTAAAGCGTACGCCCGCCTGCGACTTCCAGCCCGATCAACAAGCCCGACAAACGAGCCAGCTGGTCGGTCGGCTTGCGATCATGGACGAGCCAGCCCGCGCGAATGGAAAAAAGAGCATTGGAAATCAGCGCCGGGTTTTCGAGTGAAGCTCTGACCCCGGCAGCAAAAGCCGCACCATTCGGATCTACCACCGCTGCACCTTCCAGCGCTCCCGCCAGCACCGATTTGTCCTTCAAAAGAGCGAACATTTCGCCGGTCATGAAGGTTCGGTAATCGGCGAGACCGCCATCGGCAATTCGCACCCATTTGGCATGAGTGCCAGGCATCACCACTACGGCATCCCGTGTTCCGCGATGCACAAGTCCAAGAAGCTTGGTTTCCTCGCCGCGCATCACATCAGGCGCGTCCTCACTGCGCCGTGCAACACCCGGCAGCATGATGACATGCCGTCGTGCAGGCACGCGAACCGCAGCAGCAACGATACTTGTCAGCCCGGCAGGCAAGCTCATATAGGGTGCTTCGATCCAGCCCGTGCGCGAACCCGCCATGCCACAGATCACAACCGGCAGATCATTCGGCGCATCCACGGAGGCAAGATGCCGTTCAAGCGTTACCTCAAAGCCGGCTTCTTTTGCGTGCAGCAGCCCATCGTCACCACGGCTTTCATTAAGCACATTGCCGTCCGCATCTAACGTCCAGAGGCGGAACCGGGTTGTTCCCCAGTCCGCAACTGCCGCAAATGGTATCTGAGCGCCGGACATCAATGGTTATCTCGCGGCAGGCCACGCGTATGCGCAATGTCCTGATACTTGACTGCATTTTCAAGAACCGCACCTGTTTCCATCTGGCCAACAACCGCGCGCTGGATTTCCTGCCACGGCGTCTGGCTTTCAGGATATTTATATCCACCAGCAGCTTCCAGAGCTTTGCGGCGCTCTGCCAGTTCTTCATCGGAAATCAGAATATCGGCGGTGCCGCGACCAAGATCAATGCGTACGCGATCACCCATTCTGAGCAACGCCAGACCGCCGCCAGCAGCAGCTTCCGGCGATGCATTGAGAATTGATGGTGAACCCGACGTACCCGACTGACGCCCATCACCAATGCAAGGCAGCGAGCTGATGCCCTTCTTGAGAAGGTAATCAGGAGCGCGCATGTTTACCACTTCCGCCGCACCCGGATAACCAATCGGGCCAGCACCACGCATGAACAGCACCGAACGCTCATCGATTTCCAGCGACGGATCGTCGATGCGATGATGATAATCTTCCGGACCATCAAAGACGATTGCCTTGCCTTCAAAGGCATTCGGGTCTTTTTCGTCCGTCAGATAGCGATTGCGGAACTCTTCCGAAATAACGCTCAGCTTCATAATCGCCGACGAGAACAGATTGCCGCGCAGCACGCGGAACCCGGCATGGCTCTTTAATGGCTGGTCGTAGGTCTTAATGACATTGCTGTCTTCAATGGTCGCGTTCTTGCAGTTTTCACCGATGGTTTTGCCGTTAACAGTCAGCGCGTCTTCATGAATGAGGCCCTGCCCCATCAGCTGATTAACGACCGCTGGCACACCGCCTGCATGATAATAATCTTCGCCAAGGTATTCACCCGCTGGCTGGAGATTGACCAGAAGCGGAATTTCCTCACCATATTTCTGCCAGTCATCAATCGTCAGATCGACGCCCACATGACGCGCCAGTGCATTCAGATGGATCGGCGCATTGGTCGAGCCGCCAATCGCGGAATTGACTCGAATTGCATTGATGAAGGCTTCCTTGGTCATGATGTCTGTCGGCTTCAGATCTTCATAGACCATTTCCACAATACGGCGACCGGTCAGATAAGACACTTCCTGACGATCACGGTAAGGTGCCGGAATTGCAGCCGAACCCGGCAGCTGCATACCGAGTGCTTCGGCAAGCGAATTCATCGTGGTCGCCGTACCCATCGTGTTACAATAGCCGGTCGACGGAGCGGAAGACGCAACCAGCTTGATAAAGCCCGCATAGTCGATTTCGCCCTTGGCGAGCAGTTCACGCGCCTTCCAGACGATGGTGCCCGAACCCGTGCGTTCGCCACGGAACCAGCCATTGAGCATCGGCCCAACCGACAGCGCAATCGCCGGAATATTGACGGTTGCAGCAGCCATCAGGCAGGCAGGCGTGGTCTTGTCACAACCAATCGTCAGCACAACGCCATCGAGCGGATAGCCATAAAGCACTTCGACAAGGCCGAGATAAGCGAGGTTTCGGTCAAGGCCCGCAGTCGGACGTTTGCCGGTTTCCTGAATTGGATGGACCGGAAATTCGATCACGATACCGCCCGCTTCACGCACACCTTCACGCACGCGATTGGCCAGTTCCAGATGGTGACGGTTGCAAGGTGAGAGGTCCGAGCCCGTCTGCGCAATGCCGATGATCGGTCGACCGGATTGCAACTCTTCCTGACTGAGACCGTAATTCATGTAGCGCTCAAGATAGAGCGCAGTCATATCGACATTGTCCGGATTATCGAACCATGCGCGTGAACGGAACTTTGGCGTCTGAGGAGTAACGGGCTTATTCATTTCACTGTCCTGCGTGGGTAAGAGACCGCCGGGCGGTCCCAATTCCTAGTCTATAAATTCTTCAACCACATGCCGCTGTCCCAGAAGGAAGGCATCGGCAACATGGGTCAGAGGTGCCAGGTCAACATCGCTCTGCCCTTCGCCAACCAGCTTCACAAAATTCTGGTAAAGACGCTGATATTCACGATCAGGCTCGGCCATTTTCTCCGTGCCTGCAATGGTCAGACGGCTGCCGCCATGGCTCAACAGCAGCATTCCTTTATCGGTCTCGACACGAATATCCCATGTCTGCGGACCAGTCTGGCGCCAGTCGAGTTCAAAGGAAACCGGAACACCGCTTTCCGTCTCAAACGCGAGATCAGCTGCAATCGGTGCCGCACGATTTTCTGGGAAATAGAGATCGGACTTCGTCAGGAAAAACCGTTCCGGCAAAATATGCGTGACAATCGACAGCGCATTGATGCCCGGGTCGAATACACCAAGACCACCCGGCTCCCAGATCCACTGCTGGCCGGGATGCCAATGGCGCACATCCTCTTTCCACGACACCGCAACAGATTTGATTACAGCGCCTTTCAGAAATTCGCGGGCAGGTTCAACGGCTGCAGCTTCGCGTGAATGCCAGGTCGCATAAAGCGTAACGCCCTGCTTTTCAGCAAAACGCATCAGCGCCTGCACTTCCGAAATCGTCGCACCCGGAGGCTTCTCCAGCATCACATGCTTGCGCGCCTTAAGTGCTGCATAGGCTTGCTGAAATCGGCCCTGCGGCGGCGTGCAAAGCGACACCGCGTCAATGGCGACATCACTCCCTAACAGCTGGTCGATATCGTGAAACGATGGCACACCATCAAGACCAGCATTGCGGCTAGCAATGGCTTTGAGCTCAATGCCATCAACAGCTTTAATCGATGGCAGATGCTGATCGCGGGCAATCTTGCCGAGACCAACAATTGCCAGGTTGATATTGGATGCGGTCGCCATTTCAGAGCGCCTTCACGGCAATGTCTGCGGCTTTCGCCTGCGCCAGCCTGTTGACCAGCGGATAACGGAAAGGCTTTGCCGAAATTTCGAACTGGTCGCCATTTTCCGTCTTCACACCTTCCGAGAAGGACAGTGTCGCGGTGCCAAAGAAATGCACATGAATGTCGCCCGGACGACGGAACAGTTCATATTTAAAATGATGATGTTCCAAATTGGCGATCGTGTGCGACATGTTCGCTTCGCCTGAAAGAAACGGCTTTTCAAAGATCACCTGATCGCCGCGACGAATACGCGAAACACCTTCCACATGATCCGGCAGAGCGCCCACATAAAGCTCAGGACCAAGCGATGCCTGACGCAGCTTGGAATGCGCCAGCCAGAGATAATTCTGCTTTTCCGTCACATGATCGGAAAACTCGTTGGCAAGGCAGAAGCCAAGGCGGAACGGCGTACCATCCGGACCGATCAAATAAATGCCTGCGAGTTCCGGCTCTTCACCACCATCTTCGGCAAAAGATGGCGAAACAAGATCACCACCTGTTTCAACCAGCGCCGAACCATCTCCCTTATAGAACCATTCCGGCTGCACGCCGGTTTCGCCGGGCTTTGGCTTGCCGCCTTCAACACCCATCAGGAACATACGCATGGAGTCGGTCGGCTTTTCAGCAGCCTGTGCAGCCTTGTGCATCTTATCGCGACCGTCAGCAGAGCCAAGATGTGTGAGGCCCGTGCCCGCAACAATCAGATGTGCTGGATCTTCATGCGTAATCGGCAGGCCAACCTGACCGCCTGCAAGTGCTGCATGAATATCGACAGCCTCGCCCTTGCCATTGCGCTCTACCTGTTCGGCGAGACTGATGCCTGCCGAAATTGCAGCCCATGCCAGTTCGTAAGTCGTAGTCACGCCATTGACGACATGTGCAGCACCCTCATCATCGCAAGCAGCCACACGTGTTTCTCCGCGCAGATCGCGGAACTGTATCAGACGTAACATTGAACCTCCCATTTTCCGCGAAACTCACGCGGAACATTCTTCCCGACCGTTGAAAAGCACTGATGTGTCAATCAACGGTTCCTTCTTATTAATATGACTATTTTGTCAAACACCCACTTGTCAAGCAAGCGAAACACAGCTCAGATCGCCCTCCAAGAGACACCACCCCCACTGGACAGCTAAACCTATGATTTGCATATGGAATTGACGGATATGCACGTTTGTCGCACCCCCAATTTTCAGCGAACAACCGAAATGCGCTTGCCATAAAGTAATATTATATGCTTCATAATCGCCAAGGCCGGGAGGGCCTTTTATTGGGAGGAACTATTATGAAACGCAGTTTGACGGCCCTGACGGCCGCATTTTCTTTTGCCCTGATTTCAAGCGTATCTGCAGCCTCATTGACTGTCGGTTTTTCGCAGATCGGTTCGGAATCGGGCTGGCGCGCCGCCGAAACAAGCGTAACAAAGCAGGAAGCTGAAAAGCGTGGCCACACCCTCAAGTTTGCCGACGCACAGCAGAAGCAGGAAAATCAGATCAAGGCCGTTCGTGGCTTCATCGCGCAGGGCGTTGACGCCATCCTGATCGCGCCAGTTGTTGCTACAGGCTGGGATGCTGTTCTGAAAGAAGCAAAGGAAGCTGAAATTCCTGTCGTGCTTCTCGACCGTCAGATTGATGCGCCGGAAGATCTTTATCTTACCGCCGTCACCTCGGATCAGGTCCATGAAGGCAAAGTCGCTGGTGAGTGGCTGGTGAAAGACGTGGGCGACAAGCCGTGCAATGTGGTCGAGCTTCAGGGTACCACAGGTTCATCCCCTGCAATCAACCGCAAGAAGGGCTTCGAAGAAGCACTTGCAGGTCACGACAATATCAAGATTTCCCGGTCGCAGACCGGTGACTTCACCCGTACCAAGGGTAAGGAAGTCATGGAAAGCTTTATCAAGGCCGAGGGCGGCGGCAAGGATATCTGCGCCGTCTACGCCCATAATGACGACATGGCTGTAGGCGCAATTCAGGCAATCAAGGAAGCTGGTCTCAAGCCAGGCACCGACATCAAGATTGTCTCCATCGATTCAGTGCCGGATATTTTCCAGGCAATGGCCAGTGGTGAAGCCAACGCAACCGTCGAACTGACGCCAAACATGGCAGGCCCGGCATTCGATGCCATCGAAGCTTTCAAGGAGAAGGGCACCGTTCCACCAAAATGGATCCAGACCGAATCCAAGCTTTACACGCAGGCTGACGATCCGAAGGCTGTCTATGAGGCCAAGAAGGGTCTCGGCTACTGATCGCATCATCTGATCCGGGCTACGCAGAGGCGTAGCCCGGATAGAATTCGCAAATCAGCAGGCGGAAAACAATATGGCTCGCTCTGATACCAACGCGGCGTCGGCACTGGCGACACCGCTGCTTGAAGCTCGTGGAATAACAAAATCATTTTTCGGCGTCACAGCGCTTGATCATGTCGACTTTGCCCTCGCGAATGGTGAAATCCACGCTTTGCTTGGCGAGAACGGCGCAGGCAAATCGACACTGATCAAGATATTGACCGGCGCTTATCATAATTTTGACGGTACGATCCTGCTCGAAGGGCAGTCGATTGCCCCAGCCTCCGTTACGGATGCGCAAAAACTTGGCATTGGCACGGTCTATCAGGAAGTCAATCTTCTCGAAAACCTGACGGTCGCCGAAAACCTTTTCCTCGGTCGCCAGCCAAGCCGGTTCGGCTTTGTCGATCGCCGCCAGATGGAACGTGATTCAAGTGCGCTTCTCGCACGCTACGGCCTGACGATTGATGTCAGCGCGCCCCTTTCAGCCTATTCTGTCGCCATACGCCAGATCATCGCGATCGCCCGCGCAGTCGATCTATCCGGCAAGGTTCTGGTACTCGATGAACCCACCGCCAGCCTTGACGCGCGGGAAGTCGAAATGCTGTTCGGGGTGTTGCGGCAATTGAAAGCCGAAGGCCTCGGCATTATCGTCATCACCCACTTTCTGGATCAGGTCTATGCTATTGCCGATTGCGCCACCGTATTGCGCAACGGACGGCTGGTTGGCAGCCGCAACTTGTCGGAATTGCCGCGAACCGATCTCATTTCGATGATGCTCGGCCATCAGCTGCAAGAGACCGTGCGCCGACAGCTCACTGAAGAAATAAACGATGACACAACTGCGCCCATCCGCTTTTCGGATTTTGGCAAAAAGGGTAGCGTTGCGCCTTTCGATCTTGCGATCAAACCGGGCGAAGCCGTCGGAATTGCCGGATTGCTCGGCTCTGGACGCACCGAAACCGCACTTCTGATGTTCGGCGTCGATCAAGCCGACAGCGGCGGACTGACGGTGGACGGCCAAGACACAAAACTGCCGACACCCGTGGCAGCCATCGCTGAACGCTTTGCATTTTGCCCTGAAGAGCGCAAAACGGATGGCATCATCGGCGATTTTTCTGTGGCGGAGAATATCGCGCTCGCCATACAAGCAAAGCGCGGCTGGTCAAAGCCAATCTCCTCCCGTGAAAAAGATGCCCTCGCCCAGCGCTATATCAAGGCGCTCGATATCCGACCGCCTGACCCCAACAAGCCGATCAAATTTTTGTCCGGCGGCAACCAGCAGAAAGCCATTCTGGCGCGCTGGCTCGCAACCGATCCACGCCTGTTGATCCTCGATGAGCCGACGCGCGGCATCGACATCGGCGCACATGCGGAAATTCTGAAACTGATTGGCGAACTCTGTACTGAAGGCATGTCACTTGTCATCATCTCTTCGGAGTTCGAAGAACTGGCTGCCGTCGCCAATCGTGTCATCGTGCTTTCCGACCGACGCCATGTCGCAGAACTTAAAGGCGAAAAAATCACCGCCGACAATATCGTTCGCGCGATTGCCGAGACCGGTCATGTGAGCGAAAAGGAAGCTGCAGCATGATCGCTCGCCTGCTCAAAAAACTCAAAAGACTAGCGCCCCAGCTTGCGGCCCTTGCTGTGATCCTTGCCATAAACACAATCATTTCGCCGGGATTTCTGGATATTTCATTTCAAAATGGGCGCCTCTATGGAAGCCTGATCGATATTCTGGTACGCGCAGCGCCTGTTGCCATTCTCGCCATCGGCATGACACTGGTGATCGCCACGCGTGGCATTGATCTATCCGTGGGCGCAGTGATGGCAATAAGCGGCGCTTGTGCCGCTTCACTCGTCGTCTCTGGCTATCCGCTCGCAATTGTCATTCCCGTAGCACTCGGCGTTGGCCTTCTATGCGGGTTGTGGAACGGTTTTCTGGTAGCGGTCTTCGACATCCAACCCATCATCGCGACACTCATTCTGATGGTTGCAGGGCGCGGCATCGCGCAGCTCATCACTGAAGGTGCGATCCTCACCTTCAATAATGATTCATTCGCGGCGCTCGGTTCAGGCTCGCTGCTTGGTGTCCCTATTCCAGTGCTGATCTGGTTACTTGCTGGCATCGTCGTCGGTATAGCAGTACGTTCGAGTGCCCTCGGATTTCTTATCGAGGCAACCGGCATCAATCGCCGCGCAGCGATGCTCGCCGGAGTAAAAGCGCGTTTTCTTCTATTCAGTGTCTATGCTGTTTCAGGCGTCGGTGCAGCACTCGCAGGTCTGATCGCAACTGCCGATATTCGGGGCGCAGATGCCAACAATGCAGGCCTCTGGCTTGAACTCGACGCCATTCTGGCTGTCGTCATCGGCGGCACATCGTTGAATGGCGGGCGTTTCTCGATCATGGCCTCGCTGCTTGGCGCGCTCATCATCCAGTCGATCAATACCGGCATTCTGATGGCGGGTTTCCCACCGGAATTCAACCTGATCATCAAGGCGGGCATCATCATTGTCGTGCTGACATTCCAGTCACCGGCGATTGTCAACCTGATCGCTTTCCTGCGTTCTGAACGCAAAGGCAATACCGCCAAAGCGACACATCACAACCAGCAGGGAGCACAATAATGAGAGTGCTTCGCAATCTTCCATTTCTGACCACAGTCGGCATTTTTCTGCTCGCCTATGCGATCTGTGTCATCCAGTTTCCAAACATGCTTTCAACGCGGGTCATTGGAAATCTGCTGACAGATAACGCCTTTCTCGGCATTGCTGCGGTTGGGATGACTTTTGTTATCATCTCGGGTGGGATCGACCTGTCCGTTGGATCAGTTATCGCTTTCACCAGCGTTTTTGTGGCGGTCCTTGTCGGTCAGCTAGGCGTACATCCTCTTGTGGCCTTCGGCCTTGTTCTGGTGCTTGCCGCACTTTTTGGCGCGTGGATGGGCATGATGATCCATTACCTCGGAATCCCGCCATTCGTGGCAACGCTGGCAGGCATGTTTTTAGCACGTGGCGCGGCCTTCCTCATCTCGACACAATCCGTGCCGATCTCACACCCATTCCTCGATACGCTTCAGGGGCTTTATTTCCGACTTCCAGGCGGCGGCAGACTGACATTTATCGCAATGGTGATGCTGGTCATCTTTATCATCGGCGGTATTATCGCGCATCGCACTCGCTTTGGTGCTAATATTTATGCACTTGGCGGCAATCAGCAATCAGCAGAACTGATGGGCGTACCCGTCGGTCGCACAACAATCGGCATCTATACGATGTCCGGTGTGCTTTCGGGTTTCGCTGGCATTGTCTATACGCTCTACACTTCTTCTGGCTATTCGCTGGCAACCGTCGGCGTAGAACTTGATGCCATTGCTTCTGTGGTTATCGGTGGAACACTTCTGACCGGCGGCGCAGGACTTGTGGCAGGCACTTTTGTGGGCATTCTGATACAGGGTCTGATACAGACCTATATTGTTTTCGACGGCACGCTGTCTTCCTGGTGGACGAAAATCGCAATCGGTATATTGCTGTTCCTGTTCATTGCGCTACAGCGGGGACTTGTCTGGTTTGCGGATTTGAGGCTAGCTCGCCAACGTATGAAGGAGGCCTGAATTGGGATTGCTGGAAACGGCTATAACGGGGCGTAAACGCCATAACAGCCACTCGGTTGTCGTGGGTGAGCTTGGTCGTGGCATCGTCGCAGGTACCATCCCCGAAGGTTCGATCCTGCCAGGCGACAACGAACTCTCGTTGCGTTTTGGCGTTTCCCGCACTGTTTTGCGTGAAGCGATGAAGACCCTTGCCGCAAAGCGTCTCATTGAAGCCAAAGCTAAGGTCGGCACCCGCGTTCTAGGTCGCGCAAGCTGGAATTTCTTTGATCCCGATGTGCTGACATGGCGCTTTGAGGCAGGTTTTGATGAAGTCTTTGTCGATCACCTTGCAGAAATGCGTATGGCGCTCGAACCTGCAGCCGCAGCCGCAGCCGCAGTGCATGCAACGAGCGATGAACTCATTGAGCTCTATGCCTTGGCCGCAAAATTCGATGACCCAACACATACACCGGAATCGATTGCCAAGGTCGATCTCGAATTTCATCTCGCCATTGCGCGCATGTCTGGTAATCCATTCATGCGCTCAGTCAGCAGCTTGATCGAGGCAGCTCTCGCCATCTCGTTTCAGCTATCCTCACCAGCAACGTCCCCTGAAGGCATTGCTGAGTGCGCCGCCAACCACCTGCGCATTGCTCACGCAATCGCGTCACGCGATCGCCAGAAAGCGCGCGCAGCCATGGAAAGTGTCATCACTCTTGGCGTCGAACGCATCCGCGTTGCGATATAATCAGCTTGTTACGAAACCTTCAGATCAAACTTCGGATCGCCGCGTAACGTATTGCTGACAGTGCAGATTTCCTCGGCCATCTCCGCAAGACGATGCTTTTCATCTGCTGTGAGATCACCATCAAAATGGAACGTTATATCGAACCGTTCGATGCGTGACGGGCCTTCATGTGCCTTATCGCCTTTTACTTCCACCCGAACATCGGTGAGCTTTTCACGCAATTCGAGCTTGGTCGCAGCAATGCGCGCACTCAGCGCCATGCAAGCAGCAACGGATGCATAGATCAGGTCAAGCGGATTAAAGCCCGCCTGACTGACGCTCGTTACAAGCTCCACCGTGCCGCCTGTCGGCGTGGTGATCGTTGGAAGCTTGCCGTGCGGCATGTCCGCAACTGCACCGGTTTCACGGGTTCTAACCTTCAACTCACTCATGCCAGAACTCTCCTGTATTCGACACCGCGCGCAAGCCAGCAGCCAACGCTCACATCTGTTATCGCACCCTTGTCATCACGACGGAAAACAAGTTTCCACTCACCGGGCGACGGCGCATCCAGTGAGCGTTGCACCGGCAACAGCCAGACATCCGCGCCAGCACTATAAAGTGGATACATATCGCTCTTGCCAAGGAAACCTTCGAAAGCACCATAGATCGCGCCGCCTTCAGAAACGAGCAAAAGATCAGCATTGAGCTCGTCACTGTGATAGCGGCCTATGATGTCCTGCCTGGCCTCGCCCTTGATGCGGTTCATCATGAGGCGTAGGTTCTCGTCGTCGCGCAAAAGCTCAATCACATCGCCATCGCGCCGGATCGTTGTCATGGACGAACGCGCTTCATTCGCGCTCTCCACATCCATCATTTCCGATCCTGTGCCAAAACGTGCCTTCAAGCGGCCAAGTCCAGCATCTTCTAGGCTCAGAACAAGACCAGTGTCCTGACACAACCATGAACCGAACCAGGCTGCATCCGCTTCCGCGCGCTGTGATTCAGAAGTCGATACGCCCAACGCGATATTCATCAATTTGAAGGCAACGTCCGAAGCTCCGCCCTCGAAGTTGAACATGGCAATCGTCGATAACCGCTCATCAGCACAATGCCAGCGCTGACAACGCCAACCGCGAAGAGCGCCGCCATGGCCAGTCAGCCTCTTACCACCTGTTTCCTCAAATTTGAGACCGAAGCCATAAGGCGCATTCGCACCATCGATGAATGTTTGCGGCCCACTCAAACGGCGATACAAGCCGGTCTCATCGCCCCGCGTTGCATCGATAAATTGTTCCCAGGCGATCATGTCATCAAGGGACGCACAGATGCCTGCGTCCCCCATCCAGTGAAGACGATTGATCGCGGGCAGAAAGCCGCGAACAGTATCGCCCTCATATCCGGTGCATTCATTGAAAAGCGCTGTATCCGGGATCAACTCGGCTGTCTTCATGCCCGCCGGCTTGAAAATACGCTCGGACAGAAGATCGACCAGCGTGCGTCCGGTATGGGCTTCGATGAGGTCCGCCAAAATACGGAAATTGCCATTGCAGTAGGAATAGTGCGAGCCCGGTTCAAAATGCGTGGTTTTCAATCGTAGCAGCAGGCTCTGCGCATGTTCTGGCAAAAACACGGCTTCAGGATCCGCGCCGCACAAAACCGTCAACGCCCAATAATCGCGCAAACCTGACTGGTTGTTGCAAAGAT
>RCUT01000090.1_pt1 | contig 50637 bp, 51 predicted proteins | sample 2166171 | NCBI WGS metagenome assembly RCUT01 (sample SAMN09932757, study PRJNA488358) | compost metagenome | isolation source: compost soil in 4-hydroxybenzoic | place: Germany: Experimental Botanical Garden | reverse complement strand
TACAGGCATGGCGCCGGCCATGGGGCGTGCGCAGATCCCTGTGGGAGCGGGCATGCCCGCGAAGCAGGCAACGCCGCTCGATCGGTGAGCCTCAGCCGTCGGACTGCTCCTCTGGCGGCACCTGGCCTTCGGGCCAGTCGGGTGCTTCCTGCTCCTGCTCCTGTTCCTGTTCAGGTACAGGCTCGCCAGGGTTGTGTGGTACTTCGTCCACGTACGGGTCGGGTTGGTTGGGTTCGATCATGGTCTGGCTCCTCGCCGTTGGGCTTTCAGGAATGTGTCCGGGCGTTCAGCCCGACTCCACGGCAGTGTTTTTCTTCCAGCCCCGCAGGTTCATGGCGCACAGGCAGCCCTGCAGGAGAATCAGCGCCCAGGCTTGCGCCTGCCACCCCCAGGCGGCCCACAGCACGTTGCTGGCAATGAAGCAGCAGAAACCCAGCTTGCGCCGGCCTGGGCGCCGTGAGCCGATGCACCAGGCGGCAAGTACCGTCAGGACCATGGCGGGCCATTCAAGAAAGTCGATCCAGGCCTCCATCACGCGGCACGCTGTTCGCCCTTGAGCAGTTTCTTCTGCGCTTCCATGGCCTGGCCGAGCTCATCCAGTTCCTGCTTGCCCAGCAGCTTGCGGGCAGTCGGGAACAGCTCGGTTTCTTCTTCCTCGATATGGTGTTCCAACAGTTCCTTCATCACCTTGACCCGCCCGGCGAACTCGACGGTGCCGGTCTCGGTTTGCAGCAGGTCCGGCAGCACCAGCGAGTCGACGGTGCGATGCTCTTCCTTGGCTTCGTAATACATCTTCGCTTCTTCCTTGCCGCCGGCCTGCTTGATGGCCGGGTACAGGATTTTTTCTTCCAGAGCGGTGTGGATGCTCACCTCCTGCTTGATGCGCTCGAGCAACTCGGCGCGCTTCTTCACTGCGCGCTCAGTGGTGGAGGACAGTTCCTCCAGCAGCTTCTTCACCAGCTCATGGTCCTGGATCAACAATTCGATAGCGTTCATGCAACACCTCTTCGGGGCTGGATAATTCACGATTGCCTTCGATGGAGTAGGGCCCGCGCGCCAAGGTTCAAAGCGGATGATCAACGTACTGGTGTCGCGAAAGGGCTGCACCCACAAGGATCCACACAGTTTGCACCGGCCCGGCCGGGTCACTCCTGCGGGATGATCGAGATCTTGCCGTTGCGCTCGACGATAGCGAACTTGATCTGCCCGACGCTTTCGATTCCCTGGCTGTCCCGAGCGGATTCGAGAATGTCGTCTTCGGTCAGCCGTGCCCGCCGCATTCGGTGGTGGAGAAAACGCCCCTGATCCACGACCAGTGTCGCGTGGCCGTCGACCAGCCAGGCGCCTGGAATTGAGCTTGGCCAGCGACAGGCCTACATCCAGGACGATCAGCGTGGCGATCACCAGCATGGCGTTGGTGAACGAGAAGTCCTCGCCGAACTCATGACCGTGGCGCGGACCACGCGCTGCTGCCGGAACAAGCAGAGGAGAAGCGATCATGACCGAGCCTGAAGTTGGCGCGGTCCCTGTGGGAGCGGGCATGCCCGCGAACACCGGCGAAGCCGGTGCCATGAGCCACGTTGCCTGCTTGGCGGGTAAATCCGGTTGCAGGATCGATCATGGCTGTATCCCGCCGAATGCATGGTCAGGTCATCCAGTGGCATGCTTCAGTGCCACCGGCCCCCACCAACATCACGAAGTGGTTGGGGGGACATGGCCTCAGCTGAAACCAGCTACCGAAGGAAACTTTAGCTGCCTTGCCAGGCTCAACCGTGCTCAAGCCGAGCGTAAAGCCATGATCAAGAATCCAGCGTTGCAAACTAGCTTTGCCCCGTCTGCCACGCCACGGCAGGCCGCGGGCTTGCTGGCATGGGCCACTTTGATGGTGCTTGCCTCGGGTTTTGCGCCGCTTGATCGTGCAGATTGGTGGCTCGAAAACGTTCTGCCGCTGGCACTCCTGCTCACCTTGGCTGCAACCAGCTGCTATTGGCGCTTTTCGTGGCATGCCTATCTGGCAATCGTGGTGATGCTGGCGATTCATGAGCTAGGCGCGCATTTCACCTATGCCAAGGTTCCCTATGACGCTTGGCTGCGTGCGCTTACCGACCACTCTCTGAATGCCTGGATGGGCTGGCAACGCAACCAGTTCGATCGTCTGGTGCATCTGAGCTACGGCCTTCTGTTCGTCTTGCCAATCAGGGAGTTGCTCCAGCGCCAGGCCCTGTTGCGAGGCGCCTGGTTGGCGTTGTGCACTGTTTCTTTCGTGCTTGCGACATCGGCGCTGTACGAACTGCTGGAGTGGATAGGCGGCCAATACCTGGGCGATGACCAGGCGCAAGCCTTTCTCGCGACCCAGCAAGACCCTTGGGATGCGCAAAAGGACATGGCCTTGGCTTTGCTCGGCGCACTTTTCACCTTGTTGATCCAGTGGTTTGGGTCACGCAAGCTTTGGGGCAGAAGGGTAGTGTGTCTGGAGGACGGGCACGGGTGACGGGGCAGGACTTATCGCTGTGTAGGAGCGGCCTTGTGTCGCGAAAGGGCTGCGAAGCAGCCCCAGGGTTTCGGCGCAGACGCATAAGTTGCTGGGGCTGCTTCCGCAGCCCTTTCGCGACACAAGGCCGCTCCTACAAGGCCAGCAGGTAACATCCTGCGCGATCAGAACTTCAAGCAGGCCGGCGAACTGTTCGTTCCTCTACAAGGCCAACCTGAAGCGGGTCCGGCAACTGGCGGCGAAGCTGCAGGACCAACTCGGAAACAAAGGCCTCTCCATCACTGGAAGGGCCTTTCGCAATCAGCCTGTGACCATCGAAAATCCCTAAAGTTTCCATTGGGAAAACAGTAACTTGGAGAATTTTTCCAAGTCGTGTCACTCGTCGGATTTCCATTGTAAGCCCCTGTCCAGAGCCTCAGGATCGCCTCCGTATCCCTCTGAGGCTTTCACATATGAAGTACTCCTCGATTCTCTTGTTGTCACTTGGCCTGCTGAGCGGCGTTGCGTCGGCAGGCGGCAATACCGAAGCAGGTATAGGTGGCGCATTGGGTGGAGTATTGGGCTCGGTAGTCGGCCAGTCGATCGGCGGCAGCACCGGCTCGGCAATCGGCGCCGGCCTGGGTGGCGCGGCCGGTGGTGCTGTGGGTGCCGACAAGCACAGCCGTGGCGAGGCGGCCATTGGCGGCGCACTGGGTGCAGCTGGCGGTAACGTGGTAGGTCGCAAGATGGGCGGCACCACGGGCAGCATGATCGGCGCAGCAGCCGGTGGCGGTGTGGGTGGTGCCTTGGGTAACCACATGGGCCGGGACTACGATGACGAGAGCGGGCATCGCTATCGTGATTATGACGACGATGACGATGATCGGGGTTGGCGCCGTCACCGCCACGACCGTGGCCATCACTATGGCTGGCGCAAACACCGCCACGACGACTGAGCCCTGCGTTACAGGCTCATCGCAAGGGTTGGCCGCAGCAATTGCGGCCAGCCAGGCCAATATCTCCAGCGCCCCTGGCTCCAGGCAACTGCGGTTTGGTACTCCAGATTGGAACTGCCAGAACGAGGGGACGCTATCGATCCCAAGTCTTCAGTCAACCTGAGGATGGGGACTGGGTAGTTTGTACCAGGGGGCTGCGCAGTCCACGTGAACATGCTTCTGCTTCCTGGGTAGGAACGGGGTATCGAGCGTGCCCAGTGCTATCGAAATCCAGTCGGCAAACTCACCCTCGAGGCGTGACCAGAACAAGGTCGAACCGCACTCGGCGCAGAACTCGCGCGCTACCGTCGGTGATGAAGCAAAAGCCTTGATGCTGTTGGTGCCGCGAAGTATTCGCAGCATGCTGCGTGGAACGCTGCCGTACGAAGCGAATGCGGCCCCGTGACCTTTGCGGCACTGGCTGCAATGACAATGGCTCACTGCCTTTGGCGGGGTGAGTAGTTCGTAAGTGACCGCTGCGCACAAGCAGCTTCCCTGGAATGTCTCTGTCATAGGCGCTTCCGTGCAGGTAAGGAAAACAGCGTAACCGCCTCGGCTGGATCAGTCGACTGGCAGCTCGTGGCCATTCTCGACCTCAGGATCGGTAGTGATCTTTGTGGGGGAGGGTTTGCCATGAAGTGGTGGGCTTGGCTTCAGCAACAGGGGTTAACCCTAATGCCGGTGGGGCCGCTTTGCGGCCCTTTCGCGACACAAGGCCGCTCCCACAAAGGCTCAGTTCCATGCGCGACAGCGCAGCCATGAGGTAGAGGGCTGATGTGGCCTGCCGTGCCTAGTTCGCGGGCACGAGGATCACGAAGTTCTTTTTCATGTCTTCCAGCACGGTCCATTTGCCCTTGGCGCCCGGTTCGATAATGAACGTGTCGCCAGCGGCCAGTTTGATGGGGGCGCAACCCTCAAGCTCGATGACGCAGCATCCACTCAGGACATGGCAGAACTCCCAAACTTTGTAGTCGATGCGCCACGCTCCGGTGCTGGCTTCCCATTCTCCGGAAATGCGACCTTGCTGTTCATCGTGATAGTACTTGGACGTCAGCGTATGAGGGGTGCCTTCCACCACCTCTTCAAAAAAGGGAAGGTCGCGTATCGGTTGGATATCCAGTTCGCGGAACACGGTCAGTTTCTTGTTCATGGTTTTTTCTCGAGCACGTTGTGGTTAGGGCGATACATCAAATAGGCTTCACCGGTTACGCCCAGCATCGGGTGCGGAACGATCTGGCAGGTTTTAACAATTTGAAAACCGTGACGTTCGTAGAAGCGGCGTGCACCGTGGTTTTCTGCGTAATCGATCAGGCACAACCCATCAAGGCCCGCGTCGTCAGCGCGCTGCTGGGCGTGGCGAAGAAACTGGGCGCCCAGCCCCTGGCTCCGCCAGTCCTCATCCAGCGCCAGGCTGGATATGTACAAGGTATCGGGTATTTCCATGTCGGAATAAGGCGCGAGGACGGGGTCGGTCTCGACTGGCCTGTCAGGGGTCGCGCGCAAGGCATAGCTATGCATCATGCCGATGACGCGCCCTTCGAAAGTGGCCATCAGGCAGTTCTTGTAGGAAAAGTCGCCCTGTTCCCTGGCATAGCGAGACGCACCGACACTCAGCAATGCTTCCCCAGGTGCGGCAAGCTTGCTCCATATGTAATCGGCCATGCCCTCCGATGTCAGTTGAAAGAAGCGCGCAATATCGTGCGCGTCCGAGGCTTGAGCGGGCCTGAAGTCGATAGGCATGTACAGTGCTCCCATGGGATCGGGTGGTTAGTTTTCAAGGATTACGCCTTTGACAGGGTGGCAGGGTAGGCGGGTTGAACGGTGCCCATCATGCTGTGGGCGAACACCGTCAGCACGGTGTGCGACGCTGTCCCATGCGCAAAGGCATGCCGTCATCTGTAACCGGGGCCGCTTCGCGGCCCATCGCCGGCAAGCGCGGCTCCCACAGGTACAGCGCATGCATGAAGGCTGGTGATATTCCCGGGGAAGATTGCCCAGCCCCTTTGGGCTGCGCTGTCGCGCAGAGAACAAATATCGCTCGTCTGACGCGTCCTTTGTAGGAGCAGCCTTGTGCTGCGAAGAGACCGGTACAAGCAACAGAGCGTGGATCAGTGTCCGCGCTGGGTCGTTAGCAACCATCCTGGACCAACCGCTATGGACCCAAAGCGGACGCTAAAAGATAACTGATTTTGTAAGCGCGACGCGTACTCTGTGGGAGCGGGTTTACCCGCGAAGCAGGCGCCGCGGTGGATGGCACCGGCTGTGCCGGTGTTCGCGGGTGAACCCGCTCCCACAATGATTTCTGTTGGGCAGAACGACAGCCAAGGATCGATTGTGGGCAGTTGTGGATGACCCCTTTACCTTTTCTCTTCGCTAGCCTGGAGCACCCCGGCAGCATGCCTTGGCAATGCGATAGAAATCAGGGCAGCCAGCAGAACAAATACTGTGGAGATCCACAGGCAGGCTCCCAGCCCGTAAGCCTGGAATACCCAGCCGGAAAGCAGCGTACCGACCAGCCGCCCTAGCGCGTTGGACATGTAATAGAAGCCCACATCCAGCGATACCCCGTCTTCCTTGGCATAGCTGACGATCAGGTAGCTGTGCAGCGACGAATTCACGGCGAACAGCACGCCGAACAGCATCAGCCCGCCCAGTAGCACCACCTGCGCCGACCAGCCTGCCGACAGGCCCACGGCGATGAGCGCCGGCAGCCCGGCAAGGGCGATCGCCCAGATGAACGCCGCGCGACCGTCGGGCACATGGCCGCGTTTCTTGCCAGTGATGTGGGGCGCAAGCGACTGGACGATGCCGTAGCCGATTATCCATGCAGCCAGGAAGCCGCCGACCAGCCAGAAGTCCCAGCCAAAAGCCGTGCTCAGGTACACCGGCAAAGCCACGACGAACCAGACGTCACGGGCGCCAAAGAGAAACAGCCGTGCGGCCGAGAGAATGTTGATGGCCCGGCTCTTGGACAGCATGTCGCGGAACTTCGGTTTGGCCTTGGCCTTGCCCAGGTCTTTCTTCAGCAGGATCAGGCTGCCGATCCAGATCAATGCCAGTACCGCCGCCATGGCCAGCACCGCCAGGGTGAAGCCGAGCAGTGCGAGCAGGGCACCACCAAGGAAGAAGCCCACACCCTTTAGCGCGTTTTTCGAACCGGTGAGAATGGCTACCCACTTGTACAGGGTGCCTTGCTGGCTGTTCGGCACCAGAAGCTTGATGGAGCTCTTGGCACTCATCTTGTTCAGGTCCTTGGCGATGCCGGACAGCGCCTGTGCCGCCATCACCCAGGGCACTGTCAGCCAGGCTGCCGGCACCGTGAGCATCAGCAAGGCCAGCACCTGCATGCCCAGGCCGATGTTCATGGTGCGATTGAGGCCCAGACGGGCGCCGAGGTAGCCGCCCACCAGGTTGGTGATGACGCCAAACATTTCGTAGAACAAAAACAGCGCTGCGATCTGCAGCGGCGTGTAGCCCAGCGTATGGAAGTGCAAAACCACCAACATGCGCAACGCGCCGTCGGTGAGGGTGAAGGCCCAGTAGTTGCCGGTAACCAGCAGGTACTGACGCACTTGTGCAGGCAGGGCTGACAACGCCTTCATGATTGCCGGTTACTCCGCCGTGCCTACCAAGCGTGCCAGTTCAGCTGCACGGTTGGCGTAGCCCCACTCGTTGTCGTACCAGGCGTAGATCTTCACCTGGGTACCATTGACCACCAAGGTCGATAGCGCATCGATGATCGAGGACCGCGGGTCGGTACGGTAGTCGATGGATACCAGTGGTCGCTCTTCGTAGCCGAGGATACCCTTCAACGGGCCTTCGGCAGCCGCCTTCAGCAACGCATTGACCTCTTCAGCCGTGGTCTCGCGCGCCACCTCGAACACGCAGTCGGTCAGCGAGGCGTTGGCCAGCGGTACACGTACGGCATGGCCGTTCAGCTTGCCGCGCAGCTCAGGGAAGATCTCGGCAATTGCGGTAGCCGAACCCGTGGTGGTCGGGATCAGGCTCATGCCCGAAGCACGGGCGCGACGCAGGTCCTTGTGCGGCGTATCGAGGATGCTCTGGGTATTGGTCAGGTCGTGGATGGTGGTGATCGAGCCGTGGCGGATGCCCAGGTGCTCGTGAATCACCTTGACCACTGGGGCCAGGCAATTGGTGGTGCAGGAAGCGGCGGTGACGATACGGTGCTGCGCCGGGTCGAACAGGTGCTGGTTGACGCCCATCACCACGTTCAGCGCGCCTTTCTCCTTCACCGGAGCGCAGACCACCACGCGTTTGACGCCCTGGTCCAGGTAGGCCTGGAGCACGGCTACCGACTTCATCTTGCCGCTGGCTTCGATGACCAGATCACAGCCCGACCAGTCGGTGTCCGCGATGTTCTTGTTCGCGGTGACCTTGATGCGCTTGCCCTCGATCACCACCGAGTCGCCTTCTGCCCCGGCTTCACGCTGCCAGCGGCCGTGGACCGAATCGAAGTTGATCAGGTGGGCGTGGGTCTCGGCGTCGCCGGCCGGGTCATTGATCTGGACGAAATCGAATTCCGGCCAGCCCCAGGACGCGCGCAGCGCCAGGCGACCGATACGGCCAAACCCATTGATGCCTACTTTGATTGCCATGGTCTTGTTCTCGAGTTGTGACTTCAGATGGATCGTTGATTGACACGCCTGGACAGTTCCTCGGCCGACTCCTTGCGCTCGGAGTAGCGGTCGACGAGGTAGTCGGCGCGGTCGCGCAACAGCAGGGTGAACTTCACCAGCTCTTCCATGACATCGACGACACGGTCGTAGTACGGGGACGCTTTCATGCGGCCCGTTTCGTCGAACTCCAGGTAGGCCTTGGGTACGGACGACTGGTTGGGGATGGTGAACATGCGCATCCAGCGGCCAAGCACACGCAGCTGGTTGACCACGTTGAACGACTGCGAACCGCCGCATACCTGCATGACCGCGAGGGTCTTGCCCTGGGTTGGCCGCACGGCGCCCATGCTCAGGGGGATCCAGTCGATCTGCGACTTGAACACACCAGTCATCGCGCCATGACGTTCCGGGGAGCACCAGACCATGCCTTCCGACCACAGCACCAGGTCGCGCAGCTGCTTGACCAGCGGATGGTCATCGGGCGCGTCATCCGCCAATGGCAGGCCGGACGGGTTGAAGATTCGCGTCTCGGCACCGAAGTGCTCCAGCAGGCGGGCGGCTTCTTCGGTCAGCAGGCGGCTGAAGGAGCGTTCGCGGGTCGAGCCATACAGCAGCAAGATGCGAGGCTTGTGGGTGGACTGCAGCGCGATCGCCAGTTTCTCGGCTGTCGGCAGATCGGCCAGGTCGTTGTCGATGTTGGGAATGTGGTGTTCGGTCATGGTTTCACTCCTGGGACAAGGCGCCAGATGGCTGATCGAACCAGCGACGCTTGAGCCACCAGGCCACGCCAACCAGCGAGATCAGTACCGGCACTTCCACCAAGGGCCCGATGACGGTGGCAAACGCGACCGGCGAGGCGAGGCCGAAGGTGGCGATGGCCACCGCAATGGCCAGTTCGAAATTGTTGCTTGCCGCGGTGAAGGCCAGCGCAGTGGTGCGGGGGTAGTCGGCCTCCAGCAGCTTGCCCATCCAGAAGCTGATGAAGAACATCACCACGAAATAGATGGTCAGCGGGATGGCGATGCGCAGCACGTCCAGCGGCAGTTGCAGCACCATGTCGCCTTTCAGGCTGAACATGGCAACGATGGTCAGCAGCAACGCCACGAGGGTGAGCGGGCTGATTTTCGGAATGAAGTGTTCCTGGTACCAAGTGGCACCTTTACGGCTGATCAGGGTCTTGCGGGTCAGGAAACCGGCCAGGAACGGGATGCCCAGGTAGATCAGCACCGATTGGGCTATATCGAGGAAGCTGGTCTCGATGACGCTACCTTCCAGGCCGAACAGTGGCGGCAGCAGGCCCAGGAAGATCCAGGCGTACACGCTGAAGAACAGGATCTGGAAAATGCTGTTGAAGGCGACCAAGCCGGCCACGTACTGGTTATTGCCGCCGGCGATCTGGTTCCATACCAGCACCATGGCGATGCAACGCGCCAGGCCGATGAGTATCAGGCCGGTCATGTACTCGGGCTTGTCGGAAAGGAACACTACTGCCAGCCCGAACAGCAGCACCGGGCCGATCACCCAGTTCTGGACCAGCGACAGGGCGAGGATGCGCTTGTCCTTGAAGACCTGTGGCAACTCCTCGTATTTCACCTTCGCCAATGGCGGGTACATCATGACGATCAGGCCGATTGCGATGGGGATGTTCGTCGAGCCCACCGACAGGCTGTCCAGCCACGCTGGCAACCCCTGGAACAGGCTGCCGAGAGCGATCCCCAGGCCCATGGCCAGGAAGATCCAGACCGTCAGGTAGCGGTCGAGGAAGGAAAGCCGGCTTTTGCTCATGGTGTATCTCCCTGAACGTCAGAGCGTTCCGATGCGCGCTGGTTCGGCCTTGAGCCGGGCGGCATCCAGTTGTTCGAAAGGCAATGCGAGAAATGCCTTTTTTCTCGGCAGTGGTCAGCAGCAGGCAGCGACGCGCTGAGGGCGGTCACCCATGGTGTCCAGTCGTTTGGCGCTGGTGCTCAACCATTCGCGATTGGCCTCCAGCGTGGTTACCAGGACATCGCGTACCCAGGCGGGCAGTTCTGGATGCAGGCGGTAGTAAACCCATTGGCCCTGCCTGCGGTCTTCAAGCAGGCCGCAGGTGCGCAGTTGTGCGAGGTGGCGGGAAACCTTGGGTTGGCTTTCTTCCAGGGCGCAGATCAGTTCACAGACGCACAGCTCTTCCTCGCGAGCGATCAGCAGCATCATCCGAATGCGGTTCTCGTCGGCGAGGCATTTGAAGACCTGGGTCGGAGTAAGCGAGTCAGTCATGGGCGTTCTCGGTGCGGGCAGCTGCTGCCTATGGCGGGACATTCAATGTATATGATTTTTCGAATATACGGATTTTCGAATGTATTGCAAGGCCGCCGGATCTGTTCCGCGCACCTTTTGAAAGCAACGGCCTTGCTCAATTCCCAAAGCTGGCGCGCTCCCACAGTGTCCTGCCAACTTGATGAGGCCATTCCTTTCCACAGTAGCGTTCTGTCGATCCAGGCTGTGCAAATACGTTTAACATGCCCCAAGCCCGCCCCCATCGTTGAAAGAGATTCGCATGGAGTTACGTCAGCTTCGCTATTTCCTGAGTGTTCTGGAGTACGGCAGCCTTGGCAGGGCTGCGGTCGAGCTAGGGGTTGGCGCCTCGGCTTTGAGCCAGCAGTTGTCGAAGCTGGAGAGCGAGGTGAGTACCCGGCTTTTGACACGTTCGAGCACCGGCGTCGCGCCGACGGCGGCCGGGCTGGCCTTCGAATATCATGCGCGCCTGGCGCTTCGTCAGGCGGAGCATGCTGTCCTGGCGGCACAAAGTGGTCGCATGAGCGGCTATGCCAGCGTGGGGCTGGCACCGACCACTGCATCGATCCTTGGCTTGGCGTTGATCGACAGGATGCGCGAACGCTATCCCGACATCCGGCTGCACCTGGTGGAAATGCTGTCTGGTTATCTGATGAACCAACTCAATGCCCGGCACCTCGACCTGGCGGTGCTGTTCCAGGCAGAGACGGGGCCGCGGCTGGAGGTACGGGCGCTTCTGACGGAGCGGCTGTTCGTGCTGGTTCCCGCGCCACTGGTCAAGGACGGCTGGGGCGAGTCGCTCACGTTGCAACAGATCGCGACGCTGCCGTTGGTTATGCCAAGCACGCAACACGGTCTGCGAACGACGTTGCGCTCGATTTTCGAGCGGGCAGGGCTGGAGGCCAGCATCGTCATGGAAGTCGATGGTTTGTCGCTGTTGATGGATTGCGTGTGTGCGGGCCATGCCGCCACCATCCAGCCCGGCGCGACGGTGGCCCGGGCGCATCAGGCGGGCCTGCGTGTGTTTGCCATCGATGAAGCACAGGCGCAGCGTCGCAATGTAATTGTCAGCCTGACCGATGACGAGCTCTCGCCGGCAGCGTTGGCAACGCGGATCGTACTGCAGGAGGTCGCTCGGGATCTGGTGGAACAGGGCCGATGGCCTGGGGCCCGGCTGCTTTGACCCGGATTCTGAGTTCACTCTTCCAGCCCCTTTAGAAAAACTGAATGCCTCCCCTCGACGATCGCGTTTCGCACCCTCCGGGCTCTCATTAAAGTCCCTGGTCACGAGGAGCAGCCGAACATTCGGCTCTTCGTGATCTGGAGGCGAAATGATCGATGTGCTAGTCATCGGAGGGGGCAATGCCGCCCTCTGTGCCGCGCTGATGGCGCGAGAGGCCGGAGCCAGCGTGCTGCTGCTCGAGGCCGCACCCCGCGCCTGGCGTGGTGGCAACTCACAACACACGCGTAACCTGCGGTGCATGCATGATGGCCCTCAGGACGTACTGCTTGAGGCGTACCCGGAAGAGGAGTTCTGGCAGGATCTGCTGAAGGTCACCGGTGGCCAGACCGACGAAAAGCTGGCGCGCCTGGTGATTCGCGCATCCTCCAGCTGTCGCGGGTGGATGCGCCGGCATGGCGTGCATTTCCAGCCCTCATTGTCTGGTGCGCTGCACACCGCACGGACCAACGCCTTCTTCATGGGCGGCGGCAAGGCGCTGGTCAATGCCTACTTTCGCAGCGCCGAAAACCTTGGCGTACAGATACGCTACGACACGCCGGTAGCCGACATTGAGCTGCGGGACGGACGCTTCGTTGCGGCCCATGTGCCGACACGTGAGGTTCAGGGGCGACAACTGCCTGCCGAGCGCATCGAGGCGCGTACCTGTGTGCTTGCCGCCGGCGGTTTCGAGTCCAACCGCCAATGGTTGCGCGAGGCGTGGGGGCAGAACGAGCGAGGGGAGTGGCCTTCGGACAATTTCCTGATCCGTGGCACGCGTTTCAATGACGGTGTGCTGTTGCGCCGCATGATCGAACAGGGCGCCGACACGATTGGCGACCCGACCCAGGCACACATGGTGGCGATCGATGCCCGCGCACCGCTATACGACGGCGGCATCTGCACGCGCATCGATTGTGTGTCGCTGGGCGTGGTGGTCAACCGCGACGGCCAGCGCTTCTACGATGAAGGCGAGGATTTCTGGCCCAAGCGCTATGCCATCTGGGGGCGCCTGGTGGCGCATCAGCCAGGGCAGGTGGGGTTTTCGATCATCGACCGGAAAGCCCTCGGGCGCTTCATGCCACCGGTTTTCCCGGGCGCCACCGCCGATAGCCTTGAGGAGTTGGCCGGCCTGCTCGGTTTGCCTGTGCAGGCCTTCCTCGAAACCGTGCATGCCTACAACCGAGCCTGCCAGGTGGGCACTTTCGACCACACCCGGCTGGACGACTGCCACACCGTTGGCCTGGAACCGGTGAAAAGCCACTGGGCGCGCCCGATCGATACGCCTCCCTACTACGGCTACCCGCTGCGCCCTGGCGTGACTTTCACCTACCTGGGGCTGCGCACCGATGAAACCGCCGCCGTCCATTTCGACGGGCGTCCCAGCCCGAACCTGTTCGTTGCCGGTGAAATGATGGCGGGCAATGTACTGGGCAAGGGCTACACCGCAGGCGTCGGCATGTCCATCGGCACCGCCTTCGGTCGTATCGCCGGGACCAGCGCTGCTGCGGCGGCGGGTTACGAACATCCAGAAAAAGAGAAGAGCCATGACTGCGCAACTGCCTGAGCCACGCCAGCCTGACACCGCCGGGCCGGCCCTCGAACTGATCCCGGTGTTGAACGTCGAGGAGCAGGAAGTGGACCGGCAAATGCGGATCTGCAATGCCTGCCGTTACTGCGAGGGCTTTTGCGCCGTTTTCCCGGCGATGACCCGCAGGCTGGAGTTCGGCAAGGCCGATATCCATTACCTGGCCAACCTGTGTCACAACTGCGGCGCCTGCCTGCATGCCTGCCAGTACGCGCAGCCCCACGAATTCGCGGTCAACGTGCCCCAGGCGATGGCCAAGGTGCGCGGGCAGACATACGCCGAGTACGCCTGGCCGGCCCTCTTCGGGCGGCTGTACAGGCACAACGGCACCTATGTCGCCAGTGCATTGGCCGTAGCTTTGTCGCTGTTTCTGCTGCTGACCTTGTTCGTCAACGGCACGCTGCTGCCCGGGCGGTTGGCTGGGAATTTCTATGCGGTCTTCCCGCACAACACCCTGGCACTGATGTTCGGTAGCGTCTTTGCCGCTGCAGCGCTGGCCCTGGCGGTGGCGGTACGTCGCTTCTGGCGTTCGGTCTCGCCTGCCGAGGCGCTGGCGCAACCGGCCAAAGGGGCAGTGTTCGAGGCATCAAGCGCGGCATTGACCCTGAAATACCTCGACGGTGGGCACGGCCAAGGTTGCAACAATGCCGATGATCGCTACACGCTCTGGCGCCGTCGCTTCCATCACTTCACCTTCTACGGCTTCATGCTGTGCTTTGCCGCCACGGTGGTCGCCACCGGATATCACTACCTGCTGGGCCAGCAGGCACCGTACCCACTGCTGAGTGCACCGGTGTTGCTCGGAACCCTGGGCGGAATTGGCTTGATTGTCGGGCCGGCCGGGTTGCTGGCGCTGAACCTGCGCAGGGCGCCGGAGCAGGGCGATGTGGCCCAGCGCCCCATGGACCGGGCCTTCATTCTGCTTCTGCTGTTGGTCAGCGCCACAGGCCTCGCCTTGCTGGGCCTGCGTGATACCGCAGCGATGGCGATCGTGCTGGCGCTTCACCTGGGGACGGTGATGGCGCTGTTCATCACGCTGCCCTATGGCAAGTTTGCTCATGGCCTGTTCCGCAGCGCGGCACTGCTCAAGTTTGCAATCGAGAAGCGCCGGCCCAACAAGCTGGGCCTGGGCGGGGAATGAACCATGAACTCAGCCCATATTTCCCCTGCGCCGTGCCGAGCCGGAAGCAAGGCATTTCGTTCAACGGTTGGGCCATTTGTCCAGCAGGATCGACACGAACTTCTCCGCTGCCGGCGACAGCGACGCCCCTCTGCGGTAGACCAACCCCAGGGTGCGGGTTACCTGGGGTTCGATCAGCGGCACGCTGACCAGCGTCGGGTGGTCGGCGCTGGGCATGGCCAGGCTGGGCATGGCCGACACGCCCAGCCCGGCCTCGACCATGCCCAGCGAGGTGGACAGGTGCTGAACCTCGTAGAACCACTTGGGCCGCAGGTTGAGACCGGACAGGGCATGGTCCAGCAGCATCCGGTTACCGCTAAGCCGGCCTACGCCAATCAGGCGGTAGTCGGCCAGTTCTGTCCAGGTGACGGCTTCACGGTTCGCCAGCTTGTGGTCCCTGCGGCAGGCCAGGACGAAATGTTCCTGTACCAGGGAGACGAACTCGATGTCCGGGTGCTGGCCGCTCATCATGTTGATGCCGAAATCGGCTTCACCCCGCAGCACGGCTTCGAGCCCGTCGTTGGCACTGAGGTCCAGCAGACGAATGCGGATCTTGGGGTATTGCTCGTTGTAGTCACGGATCACCGACGGCAGGAAATAGAACGCTGCAGTCGGAATACAGGCGAGGGTTACCTGCCCGGTCTGTCGTTCTGCGAGTTCGCGAATGCTCAGGATCGAGTCTTCGAAGTCATCCAGCAGGCGCCTGGCCTTGGGCAGGAAGTCACGCCCGACGCTGGTCAGGCTGACGCGACGAGTAGTGCGTTCCAGCAACGAGGTGCCCAAGCCTTCCTCGAGCTTCTTGATCCGTCGGCTCAAGGCGGGCTGGGACAGGTGCAGCGCTTCTGCGGCTTCGTGGAAGCTGCCGAGTTCGGCGATTTTCACGAAAGATCGTATGTCTTGCAGCTCATATTCCATCTCGGATCGCTCTTGGCATTGGGTTCGGTATTGATGCTCAAATCGGAACAATAACTACGATATTTGCATTGGATTGATTTATCCATCCCTGTCAATCTTTTGTCCACAGCATCAATGATGTCCATTGATCAACAAGAGTGCGAAATCATGCAACGAATTCCTTGCGTACTCATGCGCGGTGGCACCTCCAAGGGCCCCTTTTTCCATGCATGGGACCTTCCTGCCAATGTGGTCGAACGCGACGAATTGCTGATCAACCTGATGGGTTCCGGGCATGAACTGGAAATCGACGGCATCGGTGGCGGTAGCCCGCAGACCAGCAAGGTAGCGATTGTCAGCCCCTCGCTGCATGCCGACGCCGATGTCGACTACCTGTTCGTGCAGGTCATGGTCGCCCAGCGCCGGGTCGATACCGCGCCCAACTGCGGCAACATGCTGTGCGCCGTTGGCCCGTTCGCCATCGAGCAAGGTCTTGTCAAAGGCCAGGACGGCAAGACGCTGGTACGTATTCGCAACCTCAACACCGGCACTTTCGTCAATTCGCTGGTGGAAACCCCCGGCGGCATCGTGCGCTATGAAGGCCGCACGGCGATCGATGGCGTACCGGGTACTGCCGCCCCGGTGCACCTGACCTTCCTCGATGCGGTCGGCAGCAAGACCGGCAAGCTGTTCCCGACTGGCAAGGCCAAGGATGTGATCGACGGCGTTGCGGTCACCTGCATCGACATGGCCATGCCGATGATGGTGGTGGAGGCCAGCCAGCTGGGCGTCACCGGCTCGGAATCCCCGGCCGAACTCGACGCCAACGGCGAACTGCTCGAGCGCCTCGAGGCGTTGCGGCTGAAAGTCGGCAAGGCCATGGGCCTGGGTGATGTCAGCGGTATGGTCATCCCCAAGCCTGTTCTGGTGTCCAAGCCCCGTTATGACGGCACGTTGCAGGTCCGCTACTTCATGCCGCACAACTGCCACCGCGCCTTGGCCATCACCGGAGCGATAGGGCTGGCGACTGCCTGCGTCAGCCCAGGTACGGTGATCGGCGAACTGCTGGGCGAGGGCGCCGAGCAACTGGCCGAGGTACGCCTGGAACACCCAAGCGGCGGTATCGATGTCGCGTTGTCACGCAGCGGTGCCGATGGCAAGACAATTCAGGCCTCTGTGGTGCGAACCGCCCGGCGGCTGTTCTCAGGCTTCGTTTACGCGCCTACATTCCGCAGGTTGGCGGGGTAGGCCCAGGCGGTAGTCCAGACCTGTACATTCGCAACAAGCGCATCCGCACAATTTCAACAATGGGTGATGCCTCATGAGACTCGCCAAATCGCTGTACTTCCAGATCCTCTGCGCCGTCCTGCTGGGCGTGGTGGTCGGTCACTTCTGGGCGCAACAGGCCGTTGCGCTCAAGCCCCTGGGTGATGCGTTCATCAAGCTGATCAAGATGATGATCGCGCCGGTGGTCTTCTGCACCATCGTCACCGGTATCGCCGGGATGACCGACAAGCGCTCCCTCGGGCGTTTGATGAGCAAGACCTTGCTGCTGTTCCTGGTATTGACCGTCATCAGCCTGATGATCGGCCTGGCAGCGGTTTACCTGTTCCGCCCAGGTGTCGGCATGAACATCGACCCTGCCACGCTAAGCACCGCGGGGCTCGGCCAGTACGCCGCGTCTGCGGCAAAGCTCAGCGTGGTCGACTTCTTCATGCACATCATTCCCGACACCTTCATCGGGGCGTTCAACAAGGGTGAAGTGTTGCCGGTGCTGTTCATCGCGGTGCTCAGCGGCTTCGCCTTGTCTTCGATGGGCGAGAAGGGCAAGCCGGTACTTGATGTGCTGGAATCTGCCTCGACCATGGTGTTTCGCATCTTTGGCTACCTGATGCGCTTCGCACCGGTCGGCGCCTTCGGTGCGCTGGCCTTTACCGTCGGGCAGTACGGCGTGACATCCCTGGGTGCATTGGCCAAGCTGGTCGGTACGCTCTACATCGCCTGTGCGTTCTTCGTGCTGGTGGTGCTCGGTGGTATCTGCCGTGCCCATGGTTTCAGCCTGTGGAAGCTGCTGCGCTATTTCCGCGAGGAGTTTCTGGTGGTGCTAGGCACCTCGTCCACCGAGCCCGTGCTGCCACGCATGCTGGAGAAACTGGAGAAATTGGGCTGCAAGAAAGGCGTGGTCGGGTTGGTATTGCCAACCGGTTACTCCTTCAACCTCGACGGTACAGCCATCTACCTGTCGTTGGCGGCAGTCTTTATCGCTCAAGCCTGCAACATCGACCTGAGCCTGGGCCAGACGGTGACGATGCTGGCGATCATGCTGTTGTCGTCAAAAGGCGCAGCGGGTGTGACCGGTAGTGGCTTCGTTGCACTGGCTTCGACCTTGACCGTCATTCACGACATCCCGTTGGCAGGGCTGGCCTTGCTGATCGGCATCGATCGCTTCATGTCCGAGGCGCGTGCCCTGACCAGCCTGGCCAGCAACGCCGTGGCCACCGTGGTCATCTCGCTGTCGGAGAATGCCTGTGAACGGGAAACCTTGCTGCGCCGCCTGAACGGCATTCCGGCTGCACCGGACGAGGCGGATATTGCGCAGGCCGACTGGTCTGCCGAGCCTCGGCATCACGGCTGAAAAGCCTCTTCACCTTCCATAGTTGACTTAGAATCCCACTCAGCATCCCAGCGATGCCGAGTGGGGTAGGGGGCCGTCTGCCTTGCCGATGGCCGCAATAGAATAAAAACAAGAGAAAAGACCATGCTCGCACTCCTGGGCCTGATCATGGTGGTGACCTTCACCTACCTGATCATGAGCAAACGCCTGTCGCCAATCGTTGCGCTCACCGTGGTACCCATTATCTTCGCTGTGATCGGTGGCTTCGCCCCCGAACTGGGCAAGATGATGCTCGATGGCTTGAAAATGGTGGCGCCCTCGGCAGCGTTGTTGCTGTTCGCCATCCTGTTCTTCGGCCTGATGATCGATGCCGGCCTGTTCGACCCGCTGATCCGCAAGATCCTCAAGCGCGTCAATGGCGACCCGGTCAAGATCGCCATCGGTACCGCGCTGCTGTCGCTGCTGGTAGCGCTCGACGGTGACGGCACTACCACCTACATGATCACCTGCGCGGCCATGCTGCCGCTGTACAAGCGCATCGGCATGAACCCGATGATCCTGGCCACGGTATCCATGCTGTCGCTGAGCATCATGAGTGGCATGAGCCCTTGGGGTGGGCCGGCCACCCGGGCCATTGCCGCGCTCGGGCTGGATGCGACCGAGTACTTCATCCCGATGCTGCCGACCGTGATCGGCGGTGCGGCCTGGGTGGTGTTCACCGCCTTCCTGCTGGGCCGTGCCGAGCGCCGACGCATCGGCAACATCGCCCTGGAGTCGGGTGGCGGCAACTGCTACATCAAGGAAATCCTCGGCGACAACCCGCACAAGCGCCCACGCCTGGCGTATGTGAACCTGGTGCTGGTGATTGCCGTCATGACGGCGCTGGTGATGGGCGTCATGCACTCCGCTCTGTTGTTCATGATCGGTTTCGTCGCAGCGCTGATGATCAACTACCCACAACTGGATCTGCAGAAAGAGCGCATCCTCGCCCACTCCGGCAACGCCATGACCGTGGTACTGCTGGTATTCGCCGCAGGCATCTTCGCGGGGATCTTCTCGGGCACCAAGATGGTCGATGCACTGGCGCAGACCCTGGTCGACTGGATTCCCGAGGCTTGGAGCCACTGGTTCCCGCTGGTGGTGGCGCTGACCAGCATGCCGCTGACCTTCGTACTGTCCAACGACGCTTACTACTTTGGCGTGGTGCCGATCCTTGCCAACGCTGCGGCCGCCTACGGCATCGACCCGGTTGAAATCGCCCGCGCCTCGGTGCTGGGGCAGCCGGTGCACCTGATGAGCCCGCTGGTGGCCTCGACCTTGCTGCTGGTGGGCATGGTCGATCGCGACATCGGCGACTTCCAGAAGGCCACCGTGAAATGGGCGGTACTGACATCACTGGTCATCACCGCACTGGCCTTGGTCACGGGTGCCTTGTCCTTCTTCGTCTGATCTGCCTCGGGCGCTGCTGGCGCCCACCTCATCCAAGAACAACAACAGAGTATCGAAAATGTCCCGAACTGTTTTCCGTGGGGCCACCTGTGGCCTGCTCTGCGGCTGGCTGCCTGTGGCCGGCGCTGCCGGATTCATCGACGACGGCAAGCTCAAGCTGCAGCTGCGCAACGTTTACTTCAACGAAAACTTCCGCGACGAACAAGGCATGAGCACCCGCGCTGCTGCAACTGCAAAGAGCGAGCGGGTGGAATGGGCACAGGGTTTTCTGCTCGACTACCAATCAGGGTTCACCCAAGGCCCGCTGGGGCTGGGGCTCGATGCCCTGGGGCTTGTAGGCGTACGGCTCGATTCGGGCCGCGGGCGCAGCGGTACCGGCTTGCTGCCGGTGCATGACGATGGCCGTGCCGCGGACGAGTTCGCCAGTGCCGGTGTGACGGCCAAGGCGCGACTGGGGCAGACCATCGTCAAGCATGGCACCTTGCTGCCCAAGACACCGGTGCTGGTGTACAACGATGCGCGATTGTTGCCGCAGACCTACCAGGGTACGCAGCTGACCAGTGCTGATGTCGATGGCCTGACCCTGACCGCCGGCCATCTGGACCGTTTCAAGCAGCGGGACTCCTCCGACAGCACCGGCCTGTTCCTGGATGGTTACAGTGGCAGCGAGTCTGGCGATTTCAGCTTTGCCGGGGCCGACTATGCCGCCAGCAAGCAGCTGCGCTTGAGCTATTTCCACGGCCAGCTCGAACACTTCTATCGTCAGGACTACTTGGGCCTGGTCCACGACCTGCCGTTGGCCGGTGGTGTGTTGACCACCGACTTGCGCTATTTCAAGAGCCGCGACAGCGGGGCCGCTCATGGTGGTCAGATAGACAATGACATGTTCAGTGGGCAGCTGTCGTATACCCACTCCGGGCACACTGTCGGTGCCGGTTACCAGGTGCTCGACGGCGAGGCAGGGCTGCCTTACATCAGCGGCGCGACGGTGTATTCGTTCAGTAACGTGGGCATCGGCAAGTTCATCGAGGAGGAAGAGAAAACCTGGATGGCGAGCTATGCCTACAACTTTGCAGCGGCTGGTGTCCCCGGGCTCACCTTCATGGCGCGTTACCTGAGCGGGGACAACGATCGTTCCGGTGAACCCGGGATCAGCGAGTGGGAGCGTGACGTGGAGCTTGCCTACGTGGTGCAGTCCGGGCCTGTCAAAGGGTTGGGCGTGAAACTTCGCAACTATGTATACCGCTCCGACTATTCCCGAGGTCGCGACAGCAACCGGATCTACCTGACCTACGATATTGCGGTCTGGTAATGCGGCAGTGCGAGCATGCGCTTCCCGGAGCGCATGCTCGCTGGGTGCTGACTGAAAATGAACTAGGCTCCGGACGGCAGTGGCGCTTTCTTACCTAATCGGATCAGCTCGTTGGAGAAACACAATCCGCAGAGGATCAGCCCGGCCCCCAGGTACAAAGTGTCTCGTGGCACTTCATTGAGGATCACGAACGCCAGAAGCGCGGCAAACAGCGGTTCAGTCAGTTCCAGTGCCTGGACTTGTGATGGCTTCAAATACTCGATGGCCTTGGTGGTACAGAAGAAGCCGAGGATGGTCGGCAGCGCGGCCAGGGCCAGCAATGCCATGACCGCTGCCAGCGACAGCTCTCCAATGATGAACCCATCGGTCGCAGCCGGCATCAGCAGGTAGAGGCTGCCGAAAAACAATAGTTGCCGAGTGAAATGCAGCCCCCCGGAAACGCCCATGCGCTTCATGGCAACCGAAAATGCGCCATAACCGCAGCCTCCGATCGAAGCGAGCACTGCGCCTTGCAGCGTGAAACCTTGTTCCAGGTCGGCTCCGAAGATCACGGCAATACCGGCTATCGTCAATCCGGCGCCTACTGTCGCGTTGGCGGTGATCGGGTCCTTGAGGACTATCCGTCCCAGTAATATCGAAGAAATGGACGCGCTTGCCATCAGGATCACCACGACGCCTGCCGCGGCGTAATGGCTATAGGCCGAGGTTTCAAAGTGGAACAACACAAAAATGCCGAGAAATGCGCAAACGGCGGCATGGAACCACTTGGCCGTATGCAGGGGCCGCTTGAGAAACAGTAGCAATGCTGACAGCAACAGGCAGCCGAGGACTGTTTTTATCAGGGCGATGCTGCTGGAGCTGAATCCACTGTTCATCAACACTTTGCTGAGTACGCCGATCGTTGCATTCAATGCAGCGGCGCAGAGTGCAAAGAGTACGCCTTTGCCGAAATGAGATTGCATTTGTACATTCCTTGTTATTGGCTTTATGCCTTCGCCCGCTCAACATGCAGGCGATTGCGGCCCGCCTGCTTGGCGATGTAGAGCGCCCGGTCGGCGCGTTCAATCAGCGATGGCGGGCTTTCGAGGGCCGCTCCATCGGCGCAGGCGATGCCGATACTGGCGGTCACATGCCCGAAAGGGCTGCCTTTGTGAGGGATAGGTTGCAAGGCCAGGCGCTCGAGCATCAGCCTGGCAACGACGGCCGCTCCGTCGTTGTCGGTATCGGGCAGGATCACGGCCAGTTCCTCACCCCCGTAGCGTGCCAGCAGGTCGCGAGGGCGGCGGATGCAGGAAGAGAGCAGGGCAGCCATCTGCTGCAGGCAGGCGTCGCCAGCCGGATGCCCGTAGGTGTCGTTGTAGCGTTTGAAATGGTCGATGTCGATCATCAGCAAAGCCAGCGTGGTGCCGTTTCGATGGGCCGTGCGGATTTCCTGGGTCAGCGCCTCGTCAAAGCAGCGCCGGTTGGCAAGCCCGGTCAGCGCATCGTGCATCGCCAGGCTTTCGAGCTGCTGGTTGCTGTCAAGCAACTGCTGTTGGGTCAGTCGAAGCTCGCTTTCGACCGCGCTTCGCCGGCTCATGGCGCGAATCAGCAGCCAGCCAATGGCTCCGGTCAGTGCCAGCAGCGCCGCGACCACCAGCGACGACAGCAGCGCCTCGAGCCGCCAGGCCGAGAGTGCTTCCTGCTTGCCCAGCGCGACCGTTGTCACCAGGGGTAGCTTGTCGCTCTTGCGAAACGCATAGAGGCGCTCCACGCCGTCCAGGCTGGAGGTGAACGATGCGGTGCCCGCTGACTGGTCAACGAGATACTTGGTAAAGATTGGCGACTTCGAAAAATTGCGCCCCATGTCCTGTTCCCGAAATGGGTAGCGCACCAGCATGGAACCGTCGGTGTAGGCCAGCCCGATGGCACCGTCATGGCCGACATCCAGTTTGCCGAAAAGCTGCAGGAAGTTCTCCACGCCAAGCGTCATGGCGACAACGCCGGCGAACTCGCCGTGGTCATCGTTGAATCGCCGGCTGATGGTGATCACCCATTCCTGGTTGACGCGGCTACGGATTGGCAGGCCGATGAAGGGGTCGCGGGATGGGTCGTCACGGTGGTGGATGAAAAAGGCTCGGTCGCTGCTGTTGGCACCGACGGGGGTCGGCTGGTTGGACGACATCAGCCAGTGCCCGTCCCTGGCGTAGATCATGATGCCGCTCATCGGCGGCATCAATGGTTGCTGGCGCTTGACCAGTTGATCCAGACGTTCGATCTGCGCAGGCCCGGCGCCCTCGGTTTCCAGGCGCTCGACCAGACCGAGCAGCAGCATCGAGCTCTGCCGGACGATACCTTCCGAATAGGTGGACAGTGCCTGGGTCAGGTTAAGGCCATGGATGTTGATCTCTTCCAGGGCGCGCTCGCGAGAGGCCATGACCTTCCACAGCGTTAACGAGGCGAGAGAGCAACCGATGACCGATAGCAGTAGCACAACGAGGTGGATGTCACGCTTCACTTCAATTCACACGCCTTTTTCCCTAAAGACCAAGTTGAGCGTCGACACGCTTTAACTAACCAGACGGTCAGGAAGTAACCATCCGGTTCATGTGCAATAATATAACACCGAAGTTGCTGGAGTGTTCGACAGAATTACGCGCTCTGTCAGAACCCGTTTGTTATCTTCCGGCAGGATTTGCAGAAGTGTGAACATGACGAGAGGGCAAGTAACCCTGGACGTAGCGCACGGTCTTTTCCAACGTTCGCGCCATGTCGGGATGTGCCAACTGATACTTTCGTTCCAGTTGCTGGCTGTCACTCATGTCGAAGCGCTGCGTCTGGATGAAGTTCAGTGACTCGGCGCTGATCGACAATCGGGTGGCCAGGCCGGGAATCGCCAATAGCCACTTCAGCAACCCTATGGGTACATGGCGGCGGGGGGCCTTTATATCCAGCGTTTGTGCCAATTGCTCGAGCATACCCTGCAGGTTCGGGGTGTGCTCATACAGCGCCAGGACCTGCCGGTTGGCCATCGATGGGTCGAACGCCACGCAGGTCATCATCTTTACCAGGTAATCGACGCTGACCAATGGCAACCAGTGCCTGGCGGAACCAGGGACAGCCTTGAACCGGCCCAGTGCCAGATTTCGAATGAGGTCGGCCAGAGGTTGCCCTTCAGGGATGTGCCCGCTCTCGCTGTGGCCACACACCGTGGCCGGATGAACGATCGTGTAATCCGCGCCCGCTTCCTGCATGTATCGGAGGACTGCAAAATGGGACTCCAGCTTGCTGCCTTCGTAGCCACCCACCCGGCCGTATACTGCAGGCCAATTGGTGTTTTCAGGGTGCTCGTTATCAACCCCGATACTTGCCAGATGGGTAAGGTTCTGCAGCATGTAACCGCCCACCATCAGCAAGCGGATACGCTGGCTCGCCGCGAGCCTGGCGACTCTCAGCGCCCCTTGTACATTGACTGCGCGGGCCTGCTCCATTGTCAGGCCCCAGGTAAACTGCGCCGCGAGGTGGAAGATCACAGCGACTGACGCTACGCATTGCCTGTCTGTTTCGCTGAGTCCAAGTCCATCCCTGCTGATATCTCCCCCAACTGCATGGATATACGCAGGGTTACCTCCCAGTTGCCCTACTTGCTCTTTGAGGCGTTCGATATTTTCAGGGTTGCGCATGAGCACCCAGGTCTTGTGCCCTGTCGCAGTAAGACGGGCCAGTAAGTGTTGGCCGACAAACCCACTGCCGCCGGTGACGAAGCATTCCACGCTCATATCTGAATCCTTGTCTGGATGATCGGCGCAGGCTAAGGTGTAGAGCGTACTCTACAGTCAAGGAATTTTTACTGTGAATGTTGGAGAGTTGGAGCGCCGGAGTGGAGTCGGCCGCCATACATTGCGCTATTACGAGCAACTCGGGCTTATCGTGGCCCATCGCCAAGCCAACAATTACCGCAGCTACAGCGACCAGACCGTGGTTGATCTGGCCTTTATTCAAAGTGCCCAGAGCGGCGGTTTTTCGCTCGCCGAGATCGGTGACATCCTTGCGGCCAAGCGGGGTAATACGATCGATTGCGCGCAAGGCGCGATGTTGGTAGCCAGCAAGATGGCCGACATTCAAGCGAAGATCACCACGCTGCAAGCCGCCTATGTCCTGCTGGACGCGGAGCGTGCAAAGCTTGAAGCCAGTGCCATTGCCAACGGGCTGACCATTCCTCACCTTCCTGCGATTTAGCATGCCTCGACGCCGTAGCTTGTTTATTCGCAATTATTTCTCATTTACACTTGTGTCTTGTTTCGGGGCCTACCTCTTATCCAGGATGCATCGTGTCGTTCGATCCCGCCAAACCGACGCTGCTGTCTACATTGGTACGTCACTATGACGATCTGGTGGACCACATTCGCCGACGCTTCGGCGACAGAAGCATGGCGCGCGATGTAGTGCATGACGTGTGCGTGCAGCTGCTTGAGCGCGGTGAGAAAGACGACGTCCGAACCCCACTGGCCTTGCTACGAAAAATCTCCCATGACACCGCCGTGAGTCGCTATCGTAGCGATCGCCGTCGAGGCGCCTGGGTAGAGGCTATCTCCGAGCTGCCTGAGGTGGCCTGCCCGGCAGCCACCCCGATGACCAGGTATGACAGCGAGCGCGAGTTTCAACTGCTCGTCGACGCTATCACAGACCTCCCACCTCGCTGTCAGGCTGTTTTCGTCATGCACAAGATTCACGAAATCCCCCAGGCAGAAGTAGCCGCTCGCCTCGGTATCTCCATCAAGACAGTGGAAAAGCACCTGCGCCTGGGGTTGGCGGCGTGCAGGCAACGGCTTGGGCGCGATGAGGTGCATCCATGACCAAGCAGCCCGAACAGGCGCCGCTGGACGAGGCCCTGGGGCGACATCGTGAAGAGCTCAAGCAGCTGTTCCCCATGCCGCCGTCCAGGCCTGCGCCCTCGAAAGCGGTGAAGTCGGCAGGTATCACGCTAGCGCTTGCGATCGCCTTTGCAGCCCTGGCGTGGCTGAACCCGGCCTACAAGAGCGAGCGTTTCGCTACCGCCATTGGTGAGCGGCGCGCTGTGCTGCTGAGCGATGGAAGCAAGCTGCTGCTCGACAGTGGCACGCATGTCGATATCAGTTGGCGTCTGCTCAGCCGCGAAGTCGACCTGCGCGCAGGGCAGGCGCTTTTCGATGTGTCCTCGGCCGTGTACCGCCCCTTCGTGGTGTCCGCTGGCCTGGCGAAGGTCGAGGTGCTCGGTACGCTGTTCAATGTCCGCCGCCTGGATAACGACGCGGTGCGTGTGTCCTTGGCCCGTGGGCGCGTGGACGTCACCGCGGCAGCTGCAGCACAAGCGCCTGTCACCCTGAGGCCAGGGCAACAGGTCGACTCGATTGGCGGGCAACTGATGCCGGTTGCGAAGGCCGACGCCTCCAGGGCGATGGCATGGAAAGATGATCGCATCGTGTTCGAGCAGACGCCGCTGGATGAAGCGGTGTCGTTGCTGCGCCTCTATCGCAAGGCCCCCATCGAGCTGAGCGACCCAAGCCTGGCCGCACTCAAGGTGACAGGGGTATTCGAGGCGCACAATGTCGACCTGCTACTGGATCTGCTGCCAAGCATCCTGCCCGTCGCCGTGCTGCAACAAGGGGATGGCAGCGTCCGGATTCAACCCAAATCGACAAGAAAATAATTCTCAGGCGCAGGTAGGGTTTCTCGATCCCCATGGCGGCTACTGAAAAAGCCCAACCATAAAAAGGAACTCGAGAAGTGCATTTTCCCCTCCGCAGTCGCCAACTACGCCTGTCATTGCTCGCCAGTAGCCTGCTCATCGCAATGTCGGCCCAGGGCCGGGAAAAGGTGAACGTGGATCTCCCCGCCGCACCGCTGGGCGAGGCCATCAACGCGCTCGCACAGCAGTCTTCGGTACAGATCATCTTTGCCAGCGATCTCGGTGCAGGCCGAAATGCGCCTGCGGTGAAAGGGCGGTTCACACCTGAGGAAGCACTTCAAACGCTGCTCAAGGACAGTGGCTTGCAGGTACAGGCCAAGGATGAGCGCACGTTCGTCATCGTCGCGCAGGGTGCCCCTGCATCCAGCCCCGCAATCCAAAGCGTGCCCGTGGAAATGGCGCAGATGGAAATCACCGCCTCGCGCACCAGCAGCAGCCTGGTTTCCGCAACGCGGCAATCCACCGTTCTGGAGCATGAACAACTGCAGGAGCTGCGCCAGGGTTCAGAGAGCCTGGCCACGGTACTCGCCAAGGCGATTCCGGGCATGTCCGACTCCAGCCGCACCGTCACCGAGTATGGCCAGACCCTGCGCGGGCGCAGCATGTTGGTCATGGTCGATGGGGTGCCGCTCAATACCAACCGCGACTCTTCACGCAACCTGGCCAACATCGACCCGGCACTGATCGAACGGGTAGAAGTCATCCGTGGCAGCAGCGCCATCTACGGCAGCGGCGCCACGGGGGGCATCATCTCCATCACCACACGGCCTGCTGGTGGCGAAAACCGTGCCGAAACCAGCCTGAGCGCCACTTCGCCACTCACCCGCCTGGGCAGCGATGGCCTGGGGGGCCAGTTCCAGCAGTATTTTGCAGGCTCTCAGGGCGCGGTGGACTACTCGTTCGACTTCGGTACCCGCCACATTGGTGCCTCGTACGATGCGCATGGCGACCGGATCGCCCCGGAGCCCAGTCAAGGCGACCTGTTCGATTCGAACATCTACAACATTGGCGGCAAGCTGGGGCTGCACATCGACGAGAACCAGCGAATCCAGCTTGCAGTCAGCCACTACGACGCCCGCCAGGACACTGACTACGCTACGGACCCAAGCGTCGCGAAACTCCCCGCAGGCTCTGTGCCGGCCAATGCGATCAAGGGCCTGGACCTCGATGAGCAGAACCGCATTCGCAACACCCTGGTGAACCTGGAGTACGAGAATCTAGACATTCTCGGAAGCCGGCTTTCTGCCCAGATGTACTACCGGGACTACTTCACCCGCTTCACCCCGTTCGACGCCCGGGCCGTTGCCACCCGCGGCGGCAACATCGACCAGATCATGCAGAACAGTGAAGTCTTCGGCAGCCGCCTGACCCTGCGCACGCCACTTGGCGACAGCGGCAGTACCGAGCTGGTGTGGGGTGGCGACTATAACCAGGAGCGCAGCGACATGCCGCTCGACGTCTTCGACCCTGCGGCTTATGACGCCAGTGGCGGCCTGGTATTCGACAAGACCGGCAAGCTCACCTACATGCCCCCGCTGAGGACGCGAAGCGCCGGTGCGTTCGCCCAGCTGCAGCATCGCTTCGACGAGCATTGGTCTATCGACGGCGGCCTGCGCTACGAATACTCCACCGCCGAGTTCGATGACTTCGTTCCGTTGTCCGAGTCCGCGGCTGCCTCCCCGGTGGCGGTGAAGGGTGGCGAAATTCATTACGATGCGGTGCTGTCGAACCTGGGCATCGTCTACTCACCGGTACTCGGCCAGGAAATCTACGCCTCCTTCAGCCAAGGCTTCCAATTGCCCGATGTGGGCATTCAGTTGCGAAATGCGCGCCGTGGTTTCGACATCGGCGCATCGAACCTGGAACCGGTCAAAACCAACAACTATGAGCTTGGCTGGCGAGGAGAGCTGGGCAGCAACACCCTCGGCACCCTGGCGCTGTTCTACACCACCTCCAAGCTGGGGGACGTGCAGAGTTTCAACAATGGCCTGATTCTGACCCGCACCAAGGAGCGCATCTACGGAGCTGAAGCCAGTGCCGATTGGCTATCGGACGATGCGGTGTGGGGCGCAGGGGGGAGTGCGACCTGGATGCGCGGGCGAGAAAAACCGGACGGCAAAGGCTGGCAAGACATGACCGGCTATCGCGTTCCGCCGCTGAAGCTGACCGCCTACGTGCAATACAAGCCGACCCTGGATTGGAGCAACCGCTTGCAAGCCACGTTCTTCGACGCCAAGGACTACAGGCTCGATGGCGTGGACAGCTTTGGTCGACATCAGGTGAGCAGCTATACGACAGTGGACCTGGTCAGCCAGTACCAGATCTCCGCTGACGACAAGGTGAGCGTCGGCATCCAGAACCTGTTCAACCGCGACTACTACCCGCTCTACAGCCAATTGCTGCGCAATAACAACAACACCAGCCACTTGCCGGCACCCGGCACTGTGTTGACTGCCAGCTATACGCACAATTGGTAAGGTGGTGAAAATCACCGGGCCGATATCGAGCCCGGTGGTCGTTTACATGTTTCGCTCTACCAGGCATGAGGAAGGTGGAGCGGACTATCTATATTGGGTCGATAGCGCTGAGCGCCAATGCTGTCGGGCTGGGGACAGTGTCCAGACAGTTTGCGTTGCTGCTGTACAGGTCAAGCCCGCGGGCTACCCGCTGAAAGCGGCAGTTGACCGTTGCATGCTTGGTGGCATGGCAGGTGCAATAACTGTGTTGAATGCCCCGTTGAGGTCTGATCACATGGATCCCGTCAGCCTGCTACCCAAGCTCCTTGTTCGCAAGCCCGTCAGCGCTGATGCCGCTGCCATTGCCATCCTTCACATCCGCAGTTGGCAGAGCGCCTATGAAGGGCTGTTGTCGAGCCGTTACCTGAGCGCCCTGGACAGCAGTGTGGAACGCCGTGTGGGTTTCCTGAGGCAGGCAATCGAATCTGCCAATCCTTCCATTCGCGTAGCCGAATTGAATGGGCAGGTGGTTGGCTGGGTTTCCTTCGGCCCTAGCCGCGATCTGGACGCTATGGATTGCACTGCCGAACTGATGGCGATCTATTTGGCCCCGGCCTTCTGGGCGCATGGCATAGGTACGGCTCTGTGGGCAGAGGCCCTGCAGGCGATAAGGAGCAATGGGTATCAGCAGGTCTGCGCATGGGTACTCGATGGCAACGAGCGCGCCAAACGCTTTTACCTCAAGCACGGTTTCACTGCGCAGGCTGCAAGCCAGCGCGTCTTTGAAGAGAACAGTGAGCCACTTGCGATAACCCGCTTTGGCTTGATGCTCGAACCCTGACGAGGCTTTTTCGCTCTGCGTGCTTCAGGCCAAATGGCACGAACAAATGGCGAATCAAAGGAGTGCCGCGGGAGAGTATCGAGGCAGTTGCGGCTGCATTCGAGCCGCCTTGCGGGTCAGAGGGGTTTGTCGAGGTTATCGAAGTAACGGACAACGCTTCTCCAATCGCGCGAAGTAGAACCTGGCTGAACCTGGTTCGCCAGCATGGAAGCCTTCCTGGAAAACGGTATTGACCTCGAGTTAAGTGGAGGTTCTAGAGTGTCGTCCGGACTCTCTCGCTGCATCCGGAAACGAACTCACAAAGGACCAGGAATGGACACTCCGACTTCACTGCTGATTTTCCAGATCACCTGCTGCATTGGCTTGAGCCTGTGGCTGAGTATCAGCCTGATCAACAACCTGCATGCCTTTGCCAGTTCGGCCGGGGCGATCGGGGCGACCATGTCGATGGCGCCGCTGGCCCAACCTCCCGCAATCAGCCTCCCACTGCTGGGGCGAGCGATGACTTCTCCCTCCCTCCATCGCCTGGCCTTGTCGATCATCGTGCTGATACAGGCAGCCGCCGCCCTCACGGCCTGGGTCGGGTGCTATGAACTGGTGCTTGGCGCCGGCCTGGAGGCTTCGCTGCCCTGGTTGAACCTGGCCTTGAGCGCAACGCTCGGGTTCCTGCTCGCGATGCTGCTGGGCGGGATATGGTTCGGCTACTGGATCCGCCAGGAAGGGTTGCAACTGACCCATCTGCTGCTGATGGTCTGGATCCTGCTGCACTTCGTCGTACTCAATGTCCGGTGGAGTTGATCGGTCGATGGATACTTGCAGGATGCCAGGAAGGAGCAACAGATGAAGACGATGATCGTAGGCGCCAGCAGAGGGTTGGGCCGTGCCTTGCTCGAAGGGCTCGGCAAGCCAGGGGACACGCTGATCGGCGTATCCCGCAAACAGCCGGTCGACTTGGCCCTTGCCTCGGGCATCGATCTGCACTGGATCGATGCCGACCTTGCCAAGCCAACGGCGGCTGTAGCACAGATCGCGGATCGTACACCTGCCGATCTGGATGTCCTGATCTGCAACGTCGGCATCTGGGAAGAACACGCCTTCAGCGAGCACTACGCATTCCTTGACGACAGCGACGAATCGATAACCAGGCTGGTCGAGGTGAACATCACCGCCACGCTGCTTCTGCTCAAGCGACTAGTGCCAAAGTTGCTTGGTGCGCCCCGGCCGCAGTTGGTCCTCACCGGTTCGACCTCGGCCCTTCGCCAGAGCGGGCGCCCGGAGGTGGCGTTCGGTGCCTCCAAGTTCGCCCTCAACGGCATGGCTGATGCGCTACGCGAAGGCTTCAGGGATGACAACCTGGCGGTGACCGTGCTTCACCTGGGTTACCTGAATACCGACGACTCCCTGAACACGCCATTGGCGCAAGCCGCAGCACGAGGCGAACGGCGCCAGGTACCGGTGCATGATGTGGTCACCATGGTCGACGCGCTGTTGCGCTTGTCCGGGGCTTCGTTCGTAAGGGAACTGATCTTGCCGGCGATCGGCGATGAGCGCTTCTGAGAATAGTCGGGGCGATTGCGCTACCGCAGCGGTTGCGCGACAGCGAGGTTGATTGCCCCTTCGGACAATCGTGGATTCTGCTCCGATCGAGCCGAAGCAGACATCAGGTGTAGCCGCGGTCGAGCCGCAGCTGGCATGCTTGTCTGATCGCTAGCGGGAAGATACGGGGAGTTTACGATGGAACGGTCTTGCATCACTTATTACCTGGAAATGACCTCGGCTTCCAAGCTGAAGGAAAAGCCACAGGGTCACGACCTTCAGATCATCGAATGTGAAGTGCCTCAGGCAGAATTCAATCGGTTTCTCTACAAGCTGGTAGGAACGCCTTGGGAGTGGGGCGATCTTGATAGCTGGAGCAATTCCGAATGGCAGGCACTCGTTGAACTGGAGTGCCACCGTACCTGGGTTGCCTATCACCGTGGTGCGATAGCCGGCTATTACGAGCTTTATCGCCCCGATGGCCGTAACTGCGAAATCCGCTACTTCGGGTTGGCACCGCAGTTTCTCGGGTGTGGCTTCGGCGGGGCGCTCTTGAGTCACGCTGTTCGATCTGCTTGGAAGTGGCAAGGTACAGAGCGGGTGTGGGTACACACATGCACATTTGACCATCCTGCCGCGCTTCTAAATTATCAGGCGCGCGGATTTCGTATTTTCAAGCAGGAGGAGACGCAGCCAAGCCAATGAACGCAGGGCTAAAGCTGCTGGCTGCGAAAGGCAGTCATGGGGCGCAATGGCTGCTTCTGGCCAATTGCTGCCCTCCGCGAAGGAGCGCTACACGTCTCGGCCATTGAGCTGATCAGCAGGTCCAGGGCAGTGCCTTCCTCGGCATTATCCCTACCATTAGTCGGATATTTCCGAGGGTTCTGGCGCAACGGCTAGCCTGCAGCCTAGCGTCAGGGATAACGCTGAATATTCGGTCCATGGAGGGCCAGTACGTCTCGTCGTCCCGATGCTTTATCTGCTGAGGAGACGATAATGAGAATAGCCCTGAAACACTTGGCGTATCTGGGTGCGAGCTTCACCAGCGTGTTCGCTGTGGCCGATTCGGCCGGCCCCCCCGTACTATCGCCCACCATCCCCTTCGACGTCACCGCCAACCCGCCCTTCAACCTGGACAGCCTGCAACACGATTTCGACGTGCTGTCGTGGCAGACCTTCGTCGCCCTCAACTGGCCCGCCAACGCCGACGGCAGCGCCAACACTTCGGCGAAGATCGGCGCGCCCGGCAAGACCGTGTGGGAATCGTGGAAAGAGAGCTACGAGATCTTCCTGCCCCAGGGCCAGAAACCGGTCGCCTGGGACCAGCAGGCGCCGGTACCCGCTGCCTGCCAGGGCAAGGGGGACCTGCCCGTACTGCAACAGATGGGCAAGGTCGCCGGTGTGCTCGACGAATTCATCCAGCCGTTCAAGACCGGCCCACTGGTGGACCAGAACGGCACCTACACGCGCAACGCGATCATGGTCAACCAGCCGATGTTCGACGACATCGTCAACAATGGTCTCTACAGCAAGGAAGGCCAGCAGGCGTTCTTCAGCAAGGCCGACAACCGCATCGCCTTCTCCTGCGGCTCGCAGAAGGCCCAGCAAGTCGGCGCGATCATGGTCAAGTCGGCCTGGAAGGTACTCGGCGGCAACGACAACCCGCAGGACTTCCACGCCGTTGACGCCTTGGTATACACCCCCGGCAACGCCGACCCGAACAAGGGCGCGGTGATCCCCGAGTCGTGCAGCGCGCAGAAGGTCGGGCTGGTCGGCCTGCACATCGTGCACAAGACCAAGGATGCGCCGCAGTGGGTGTGGTCGAGCTTCGAGCACGTGCGCAACGTGCCGGAAAAGACCACACCGATCAACGAGCGCAAGGGCCCCTACCTGTTCTACGACGCTCAGGCCAGCGACCGCCCGGTGAACGAGCCGCCCGCGCAACCGTGGGACCCGTCGAAGAAGGCCATGCCTTCGCAGATCGTGCGGGAAATTCCGCTCACCGCCGCGACCCACCAGCTCAACGCGCAGTGGCAAGGCGCGCTCAAGGGCACGGTCTGGGCCAACTACCAGCTGATCAGTACCCAGTGGCCGACCGACGCGGCCAAGGATTGCCAAGTGCCGTCGCCGACCAACCCGCTGGGCACGCCTGCGCCAAACTTCCTGGCCAACGCCACGCTGGAAACCTACAACCAGGGCACTACGCCGCAGGCCTCGTCCAGCTGCATGGAGTGCCACAACAACGCGACCACCCGCGTGACCCAGTCCCCGCGCACCAGTTTCGCCGATTTCACCTTCCTGCTTGAACGTGCCCAATCCACCGGCGCCAAGGAGTGATGCCATGAGCGACCCGAACCTGCAGAACTTCATCGAACTGTCCGCCGCACTCACTGGCCTGTCAGCCGACCTGCTGGCACCCTCCGTTGACCCTATCAACCTGCCGCCGCTGTTCTTCGCCACTGCTCAGCAAGGCATGGGCACCGCAGCGTTCAGCAACCTGCTGGAGCTGTATGCCAGCATCAGGAGCCAAACACCTGAGCAAATTGCCAGCGCCGTACTCGGCAACTCGGACCCGCAGATCGCCCAGGGCGCCCGCTCGATCATGAAACTGTGGCTGCTTGGCAGCTGGTACCAGCCGTATGACCAAGGCAGCAAGCACAAGGGTGACACCAGTGTGGTCTCCGACCAGGCCTACAAGGAGAGCTGGGCGTGGAAGATCGCCCAATCCCACCCCATGGGCTACAGCCAGTACCACTTCGGCTACTGGGCTGAGCAGCCACCGACCCTCAAGCAATTCACCGGTGTCGACGCCAAGGAAGGGCAGCAGCCATGAGCAATGTACAAACACAGAGTATCGAAACCGCCGATGTGATCGTGGTGGGCGCCGGCATGGCCGGCAGTGTCATGGCCTACCAGTTGGGCCTGGCCGGGTTGAAAGTGCTGGTGCTCGAATCAGGCCCGGCCATTCCGCCGAATCGCAGCGAGTACCTGGAGCGCTTCTACACCGCGGTGCTCAAGTCGCCCGAGTCGCCGTACCCGCCTGAGCAGAGCGAGCAGACTCCGGCCACACAGTTCGCGCCACGGGCGACCATCCAGGACCTGATCACCGCCGGCAGCAAAGACCCGAACAAGGTGCAGAAGAGCTACTTGGTACAGAAAGGGCCTCAACTGTTCGCCAGCACCTACGAGCGGGTTGGCGGCGGCACCATGTGGCATTGGATGGGCACGGCCCTGCGCCTGTTGCCCAACGACTTCCGCATGCGCACTGCGTACAACGTCGGGGTCGACTGGCCGATCAGCTACGACCACCTGCAGACCGCCTACTGCCGCGCCGAGGAGGAAATGGGCGTGTCCGCCGATGTTACCTCGCAGACCTACCTGGGCGTGACCTTCCCGCAGGGCTATGAATACAGCATGCACGGCATCCCGCCGTCGCTGGTCGACCAGGGCCTGGGCAAGAACGTCACGGGCACGGTGTACCAGAGCCCGGAGAAGGCGCCCGACGGCAAGCCGTACCCAGGTGTCACCCTCAACGTCCGGCAGACCCCGGCCGGGCGCAACTCGCAGAGCGATAACGGCCGCCGGGTGTGCGCTGGCAATACCAGCTGCACGCCGATCTGCCCGATCCAGGCCAAGTACGACGCCACCGTGACCATGGCCAAGGCACTGGATACCGGCAACGTGCGCATTCTCTACCAGGCCGTGGCGAGCCAGGTGCAGGTCGATGCCAATGGGGTCACGGGTATTGACTTCATCCAGTACCAGAACAATGGCACGCGCCAGAACGGCACGGCCCAGGGCAAGCGCTACGTGATCGCCGCCCACGCGATCGAAACGCCGAAGCTGCTGCTCAACTCCATCGGCCCGAACAGCCCTCAAGGGGTCGCCAACAGCAGCGGCCAGGTCGGCCAGGCATTGGCCGACCACCCGGTGTATCTGGCCTGGGGGCTGATGCCCGAAGGCAAGCCGCTGTTCCCGTTCCGCGGGCCGTTGTCCACCTCGGGGATCGAGGACATGCGCGATGGCCCGTTCCGCAGCCAGCGTGCCGCCTGGCGTATCGAGATCGGCAACGAGGGTTGGAACTGGTCGGTGAACGACCCCTACACCTCGGTCTGCGATTTCATCGACGGTACCAACAACGGCGGCGCTAACCCCAACAAGCTGGCGTTGTCCGGCAAGGCGCTGGTGCAGCAGCTCAACAGCGTGCTGACCCGCCAATTCCGTCTGGGCTTCTTGATCGAGCAGGTGGAGAAAGACCCGGACAATGCGCTGTGCCGGGTGGAGAGGAGCACGGAGTTCACCGACGGCTTGGGCCTGCCTCGGCCACAGATCACCTACGAACTGTCCGACTACACCAAGGAGGGCTTCAAGCAGGCGCGACTGGCCGCCACGCATATCATCACCGAGCTGATGGGCGCCACCGAGCTGACCGACCTGAACCCTAAGCTTGAGCCCGGCTCGCAAACGGTGTTCGAGTACGACGGCCAGAACTACGCGTTCTTCGGCGCTGGCCACCTGATGGGTACCTACCGCATGGGCTCGGACCGCACCAAGTCGGTGGTGGACAAGGACCAGCGCAGCTGGGACCACCCCAACCTGTTCCTCGTCGGTGACGGCGTGTTCCCCACCACCGGCACCGCCAACCCGACCCTGACCATCACCGCGCTGACCTTCCAGGCCGCCGACGTGGTGGCCAGCGACCTGCTCAAGCGCACGGTGCAGGTGCAGGCCAACCAGGCATGGCAGGGCACGGGCATGCAGGTCAATGGTCAGAGCTGGCAGTTGGCGGTATGTACGGGCGGGCAGTGGACGGCCAACCCGGCCACCGGCATGGTTGGCGCGCAGGGCAACCCAGCGTTGATCGCCAAGCCGGGCTACACCTTGCCGGGGCAGAACGAAGGGGCGTTGATCGGGCGTATCGGCAGCAACGGCGTGCCGTTCCTGGTGGGTAACCAGATGCAATTGCCGCGTGGCCAGCAGGGAGAGTTGCAGCTATGCATCAATGACGACCTGGCAGGGCGCTATGGGGCTGGCCTGAGCGATAACCTGGGCAGCCTGTCGGTGGAGGTGCGTTTCGGGGCGGTGTAGGGGCTGTCAAACCAACCCTACAATGCTCCGGCAATGCCTCAGTATTGTGGGGTTGCTCTCTCAGCCTATCGGGAGAAACCAGAACCGCGTCGGCTGCATGCTTCTGGCCGATATGGCCGTACGGGCCGCTGACGCGGCCCATACGGCATTACGAACGCCTCTGTCGCTGAGTAGGACTATTCGCGCTTTTGCCTGCTGATTCCACAGGCAACCCGCGCGAGTCTCAGTTTTCGATGTATTTACTGCGTTTTCACACAGCCTGGGTCGATTGCCGCCTCTAACGAACGGCTGCAATGGGTCGTAAACGGTCAGTCGCGAACGGCAGCTAATGACCCAAGGCGAACGCTGATCCAAAGCTCTGTTTGTCAGTGCAGGCCTCATCGCCGGCAAGCCAGCTCCCACAGGATTATCACCAGCCTTCAGACCTAAGCTGTACCTGTGGGAGCCGCGCTTGCCGGCGATGGGTCGCGTAGCGGCCCCTCTCCGGGTCGGTAGCAAGGCCGCTATCGACCCCATTGCAACCGGTCGCGTACGGCTGCAATCGATAAAAGCATTTGCTCATTCGCAGATCTGTGGGGCGGGTAAAATTCAGACGCCTTGAAGGTCGATGACTCAGCGCTTGTAGCGTAACGCTTCAACTACAACACCAAACGCTGATGAATGTTCACGGCGATTGGGGTAGTAGAGATGGTAACCGGCAAAGGGTTGGCACCAATCTTCCAACACCCGCACAAGGCTACCCTCGGCTAGCTCCTTCGCCACCATGTCTTCCGGCAGGAAACCCAAGCCACATCCCGCCACGGCCGCACGCAGGATCGGCACGCTGCTGTTGAACGTCCATTGCCCTTCGACGCGGGCCTTCAGTTCGTGACCATCCTTTTCAAAATCCCATTGCATCAGGCTGCCATGGGTGGGTAGGCGCAGATTGATGCAATTTTGCGCAGCCAGGTCACCGGGTACCTTTGGCACTGGCCGCTGTTTGAAATACTCGGGTGAGCCCACGACCGCGATGCGCAAGGGTGGCCCGATAGGAACGGCGATCATGTCCTTGGCCACCTGATCTCCCAGGCGTACACCTGCGTCATAACGTTGCGCGACGATGTCGGACAGGGCGTAGTCGACGGTGATTTCGACTTTGATGTCCGGATAATCGGGAAGCACCTTTAAAAGCTTGGGCCACAGAATATTGTTGGCGGCATGTTCGGATGCTTGAATCCGCACATTGCCTGCCGGGGTGTCACGAAACTCGCTGACAGCAGCCAGTTCGAGTTCGATCTCATCGAACCGCGGCGCCATCGACTGATACAGCCGCTGACCCGCTTCGGTCGGCGAAACGCTGCGCGTGGTACGCGTCAGCAGGCGCACGCCCAATCGGCTTTCCAGCGCGCGCATGGTGTGGCTCAGCGCCGACTGCGAGACGCCAAGCTGGGCGGCCGCGCGGGTGAAACTGCCTTCACGGGTAATGACCACGAAGGCTTGCAGGTCGTTGAGATTGGCGCGGGACATTGATGAGAACCTCTCATGAGGGGCGCGGGATTAATCCATGAAAGCAGGTTGCATACGGATGCGCGACCCCCAAGAGCGTTGATTACAAGGTGCGGGCGTAGAACGCGGTCAGTTTGCCAATCGCGGCATCCACATGACGCGGCACCCAATAGGTTTCGATGTGCGTCGCGCCGTCGAGGATAAACACTTCCTTGTCGGTGGTGCCGGTGGCTTTGGGGAAGGCGTCCTGCGTCATGTACAGGCTATCGGCTTTGCTGCCCGCGATCATCAGCAACGGTTGGTTGATCAGCTCGATATGGTCAGTGGCGTCGAAACGCATCAAGTCGATCAGGCTGCTGGTGGTGTATTTGAAGGTCGAGTTCGGGTGCGCGTGGGTCTTCCAGTAATACTCATAACCTTGGCGATACAGCTCGAAGGGCAGTTTGGCAATCTGCTCGTCGGTGAGGTTGGCATCGCCCGAATACAGCACCGCGCCGCCGGCCGCTTCTTGCGCTCGGGCTGCTGACGCCTGTTGCAGGCGTTGCTGAATGCTGTCCATTTGCGAGTCGTTGTAGCCGTTGCGACGTACCCTTCCTGAGTTGAACATGCTCACCGTTGCCAGCGATTTGAAGCGTTTGTCGGTTTGCGCTGCTGCCAACGAATAACCACCGCCACCACAGATGCCGAGCAGGCCCAGACGCTTGTCATCGACGCCGGCAAACTGGCTGATGAAGTCGGCCATGCCGTGAATGTCTTCGATGCGATACGCCGGTTTATCGATGCTGCGCGGCTGACCACCGCTGGCACCCTGATACGCCGCATCGGCAGTGATGGTGATGTAGCCCTGTTCGGCCAGGCGTTGGGCATATAGACCGGCGACTTGTTCTTTCACACCGCCATTGGGGTGTGCAACGACCACGGTCGGGTAGGTCTTGTTCGCGTCATAGTTAGCCGGAGTGTATACGTTGGCGGCGATATCCAGACCGTTGAGCTTGTAGCTGACCGGATGGATGTTGACCTTGCCCGGTTCGTTCTTGCTGATCGCGCCGTCGTAGGCGAGGGTGAACGGGTTCTTTTTGTAATCGGCGGCGAAGGCTTCGCCCGCCGAGAGGCCGACCAATGCCGACATGAACGTGGCTTTGAGAGTGTTTTTCACGTGAAGCTCCTGAGCAATCAAAAGGGCGGCAGTTGCAAAAGTGTCGGGATCAGTCCAGCTGGTTATCTTTGAGGAATTGCGCGACCAGGTCGGCGATCCGCACGTTGTTCAAATCCGACATGGGGAAGTGGGTATTGCCTTGAATGCCGATCTCCGGCAGGTGGATCAGTCGCACATCACCGCCGTGGCGATTGACCGCGTCACGCCAGAGTCGGGCCATTTTCAGGCGTGCGCGCCAACTGTCCTGAGCGGGCAGGTCGACCGCCTGCTCCGGGATGTTGTCGCCGTAAAGGATCAGAATCGGAATGCGTGTGAGGGCCATGAATTGCTCCATCGGCACCGCCGCGCCTTGCACCGTGTCGAACGCGCTGGGAATGGGCGCAGGCACTTCACCCTCAGCGAACACGAAGCTGCTGCCCGGTTCGAACGCCACGATGGCTTTGACCTTGTCGTTCTTGATCGCCGTCAACCAGCCCGGCCCGCCACCTTGCGAATGGGTGAATAAAATCCCCGGGCCGATCTTGTCGAACAGTGCTGACACGCCTTCAGAGACCACGCCCATGTCGAACGGCCCGGTGTTCGGCGTCATCGCCCGGAAAAACTGCTCGCGGGTCTGGGCATCCTGAGCAAATTGCACGCCGTTGAAGTAGTTGGGCCACAGGCCGAGGCGGAACTGGTTGAACCACAGCTGTTCGTCAGGCACAGGCTTGATTGTGGTCTCGACCATGCTTCGCCCGGCACCGCCACGCCGGGGCTGATCGATCAGATAGACGCCGTAATGGCGGCGTAGAAAGATGTTCTGAAAGCCTTCGCGACCATCGGCGGTGGTTTCCCAGGTCTTGGAGAACTGACCCGCACCGTGCCACATGACGATGGGCAGTTTTCGCGCATCCACCGGGATTTGATAGAAGGCGTAGGCGTGGTCACCGTGGTAGGTCTGGCCGTTGGGCGTCATCGGTTGGTGCGGATTGAAGGTGCCCGGTGCAGTGGTCACCGTTCCGCCGACGGCGAAGCTGCCTTGTTGTTGAATCAGTAACACGCCATCGGGGCGGTTCGCGCAGGCCGCCAACAGGCTCAACAGTGTGATGCTCAGCAGGTACTTTACAAATTTCATGTCATTTCCCCGAAGCTGCCAGGGCTTGGTTCAACGCGGTATTGGCACGTTCAGCCGTCTGCGCATCGCCGTGTTTTTTCAGCAATTGCGTGACCTCGTGCAACTGTGCCGTGCTCAGACCGACGCGCAAGCTCGCCGCCATGTGCGAGCGCAATTGCGGCTCGACACCTGGCGTTGCCGCCAGCGCCCCGACGGTCGCCAGTTCGCGGCTTTGCCAGTCGAGGTTGTCGCGCTCGAAGATGTCGCCGAACAGGTGGGTTTGCAGGAACCGGTTGATCACCGGAGCGAATTCGAACACTGGCCCTTTGACCGGGGCGCCGGAGATCTTGGTTTGATTCGCCGTGCCGGCGGCCAGCAACTCATCCCCGATCGGAGCTGCCCGGCTCGGCTCTCGCCCCGGCACATCTTCAATACCGCGCTGTTTGCGCGTCTGCACCACCGTCATCAGCTCGTTCAAGGCGTTGAGGCTGCGCGGGAAGCCTACATAGGCGTAAAGCTGCACCAGAATTTCCCGGGTTTCGCTGATGGTCAGGCCGGCATCGAGCCCTTGATTGAGCGCGGTGTTGAGGTTGGGCATGTCGCTGGTCGCCATGAACGCGGCGATCAGGGGAATCGTTTGTTGTTGGCGCGACAGGGTAGCTGCGCTGGCGGACGTGCTGGCCATGGTCTGCGATGCCTCGGCTGCTTGAGTGGTAACGCTGAACATCGCCCCAACGCCTAGGCAAAGCGCCATGAGTGCGGGGAGGGCAGTGCTGTTGCGTGTGTCAGTGGCCATCGTGAAAGACTCCATCCAGTGCGGGGCGCTGCGGTGTCGCTGGATCGTACGGAGGATGGTTGTGTCGATTAACCCCGAAATCGCGCATGGACTTCTGAGCAGAACTCATGAGTCGATACTTCCATAAGCGCCGCAATTCCCGCGCGACCCCGCTGATGCGGGGCCTGAAGGGCGGATGACGGTTTGCGACAAAGGTGCCGGGCGAGCAGCTTCGACACATTCCGTAACTTCATTGGCCGGCGTATTGCGCCTCCGATACCTGTTCCGCCCAGGTAACGGTCTTGCCGTCCTCGGCTTCAGCGATGGCGATGTGGGTCATGCCGTTGCTGGCCGTGGCGCCATGCCAGTGTCGGGTGTGCGGCGGAATCCAGACAGTGTCGCCCGGTCGGATTTCATGTCGCGGGCCACCTTCTTGTTGCACGTAGCCGACGCCAGCGGTGACGATCAGCGTTTGACCTAGCGGATGGGTGTGCCACGCCGTGCGTGCGCCAGGTTCGAAGGTAACCGTGCCGCCGCCGACGCGCGCCGGCGGCTCGCCCTTGAACAGGCCATCAACGCGCACCGTACCGGTGAAGTTTTGCGCCGTGCCCTTGACCGAGGGCTGCGAGCCGTTTGGCGTAACGCGGATTTCGCTGGTGGCCTGGGACTCTGCCGCCATGAATGACAAAACAACGAGTGGTGCGATCAAACGGTTCATTGGTTCAACTCCGGTCAGACGTGAAAGCGGCGCCGCACGTAGCGCCGGGTTGGGCAGACTCAGAGTCCGGTCATCTTCAGTGCCGACTCCGGCAGGCGTTCACCGCGCACTTGAATCTGCGCCATCTGCTCGTTGATCACGCGCAGATCGTCGCTGGTCAATTGCAGCTCGACGGCGCCCAGGTTTTCTTCCAGTCGATGCTGCTTGGTCGTGCCCGGGATCGGCACAATCCACGGCTTCTGTGCGAGCAACCAGGCCAGCGCCACTTGCGCCGGCGTGGCGTGTTTGCGTTGCGCGACGGCTTTCACCACATTGACCAATGCCAGATTGGCCTTGCGCGCTTCGGGGGAAAAACGCGGGACGAAGTTGCGGAAATCGCTGGCGTCGAACTGCGTGTGCTCGTCGATCTGCCCGGTGAGGAAACCGGCGCCGAGCGGGCTGAACGGTACGAAACCGATCCCCAGTTCTTCCAGCACTGCCAGCAGCTCCAACTCCGGGCCTCGCCAGAACAGCGAATATTCGCTCTGCAACGCTGTGACCGCTTGCACCGCATGCGCCCGGCGGATGGTTTCCACACCTGCCTCAGACAGGCCGAAATGCTTGACCTTGCCCTCGGCGATCAGATCCTTGACTGTGCCGGCGACGTCTTCGATGGGCACCTGTGGATCAACGCGGTGCTGATAAAACAGGTCGATGCAATCGGTGCGCAGACGCTTCAACGACGCCTCGGCGACGGCGCGGATATGTTCTGGGCGGCTGTTGGTGCCGCCGCCGCGTGCGCCGGTGATCAGGTCGATATCGAAGCCGAACTTGGTGGCGATGACGACCTGCTCGCGGATCGGCTGCAAGGCCTCGCCCAGCAGTTCTTCATTGGCGAACGGGCCATATGCTTCGGCGGTGTCGAACAAGGTGATGCCTTGCTCGTGGGCCGAACGAATCAGCTTGATCATGCTGGCTTTGTCGGCAGCCGGCCCATAGGCCGAGGTCATGCTCATGCAGCCAAGGCCCAGTGCGGACACTTCCAGGCCATTGCCCAACGTGCGGATTTTCATGATGTCACTCCGTACAGAATTCGGTTAACGCATGAGGAGTTGATCGCTCAGCCAGCCGTTCACGCGTTCCATGGTCTTACGCTCGCGTGCCTGACCAGCACGCTGCGGCTGTTACCCAAGCCATAACCGCCGTGGGTGTTGAAGGGGATGAGGGTCTTGCCGGTCAGGTCGTGGGCACTGAGAAAGGCGCGCACGATGGGCGGGGCGGTTTCACTCCTGATCGGAAATCCGAGATAGACCGTGTCGTAGTCACTGAGCGCGTGAACCTTGTCTTGCAGCTCGGGTTCGAAGCTGCTGTCACGCTCCTGACGCGCCTGCTCCACGGTTTGCAGATAGTCCTCGGGGTAGGCGTGGGCCGGGCGAATCTTGCATGTCGGCAAGCGACAGCAGCGGGGCGCTGGCCAGAGCGGCGATCACCGTGCGTCGCAGCGGATCGTGATCGTTGCTCATCGACCGACACGCGCCTTGAGGGCCTCGGGATAACGCTCGCCTTCGATGCGGATCTGCGCCAATGCTGTATCAATTGCCTTCAGTTCGAAGGCCTCGAGCGTGATGTCTGCGCCGCCGAGGTTTTCTTCCAGACGATGCAGTTTGGTCGTCCCCGGAATCGGCACAATCCACGGCGCCTGCGCGAGTAGCCAAGCCAGCGCGATCTGTGCGGGTGTGGCTTGTTTCTGCGCGGCGATTTGACGGACCAACACCACCAGGCCCTGATTGGCTTGTAGCGCCGACTGGCTGAAACGCGGGACGATGCTGCGGAAATCGTCGCTGCCGTAAGTGGCCTGCGCCGACACCGTGCCGGTGAGAAAACCTTTGCCCAATGGGCTGAATGGCACCAAGCCTATGCCCAACTCCCAAAGCGTCGGCAGGATTTCCTGCTCAGGCTCGCGCCACCACAGCGAGTATTCGCTTTGCAGCGCTGTGACCGGCTGCACCGCGTGCGCACGGCGAATGGTCTGCGCGCCGGCCTCCGACAGGCCGAAGTGCTTGACCTTGCCTTCGCCAATCAAGTCCTTCACCACCCCGGCGACGTCCTCGATCGGTACGTCCGGATCGACGCGGTGCTGGTAAAGCAGATCGATGTAATCGGTCTTCAGTCGACGCAACGAGCCCTCGACCGCAACCCGGATGTGCTCGGGGCGGCTGTTAAGAATCTGCTGTTGATTGTCGTCGCCAAAGGTGAAGCCAAACTTGGTGGCGATGACCACTTGATCGCGCACCGGTGCCAGGGCTTCGCCCACCACTTGTTCATTCAGGTAAGGGCCGTAGACCTCGGCGGTATCGAAGAGCGTGACGCCTCGGTCAACCGCCGATCGGATCAGCGCAATGGCCTGTTGTGTGTCAGTCGCCGGGCCGTAGCCATGGCTCAAGCCCATGCAACCCAAGCCCAGGGCTGACACTTCGAGTGAACTGTTTCCGAGTGTGCGCTTGTGCATTTGGATCTCCCGACATTTGGCGTTGGGAGAACAGTAAGCGAGCTACCTACTGGGGACTAGTCGGCTAAATCGGCAAGGGTTCATGAGATTTGTTCATCAGTCCCAGAAAACGGCAGGCGGCGATTGTGTCCTCATGGACGCCCAGGCGCCCTGAGCAAGTGCTCGGAAACAGGCCTGACGTTCGCGTTCAGTAGTAAATAATCAATCGTCCGCTTCTGGCCGTCAGCAGCCCTTGGCGAGGGTCTGCCTTTCGGTGCATGACTGTTTGCGGTGCGTGCCTTTCGAAACCCTCATCGAGAGTTTTGCCGTTCAGCAGCCAGCATTTTTTCCACTTGCCGACTGCTGATGCCAGGGCTGGTGTCAGGCCTCGCGGTAGGTACCTTTTTGCTTGGCGGCGTGAATGGCCAGGGCGTCCATCAGTGCCGGAGACAGGCAGTCATAGGGTTCCAGGCCAAGCTCACGCAGGCGTGCACGGATCGCCTCCATCTGCGCAGGCGGGGTGCCGCTTTCGATCACCGAGGACACGAACGCGGCAAAGCCCGGTGCGGACCAGCCCGTCTGCGGGGAGAGTTCGGTATGCACGAAGTCCAGGCCATGGAAGGGGTGGCCGGTGTTCTCGATGCGGCCGAACAAGTGTGCGCCACAGTCGCGGCAGGCGTGGCGCTGGATCACTGCATCAGGGTCCACCACCTGCAGTTTCTCGCCATGGGCCTGCACGCTGACCTTGTCGCGCGGGACCACGGCAACCACCGAGAAAATTGCGCCGGCAGGCTTCCAGCACTTGGTGCAGCCACAGGCATGGTTGTGCAGCGTTTGCGCGTTGATGGCGACTTGCACCTTGTCGGTCGGACACAGGCACTGCAGGGTGCCACCGCTGAATCCGGGCTGCTCTGGCCGGATCCCTTGGTCGATCGATGGATGTAGGTGTAGGGCGTTCATGGTACTGGTTCCTCCTGGCGCGGGTATGAAGGGGCGTGGCGGCGGGCCACGCCCGGGGGAGGGTCAATCGAAATGGATGACCGTGCGGATCGACTTGCCTTCGTGCATCAGGTCGAAAGCCTTGTTGATGTCTTCCAGCCCCATCGTGTGGGTGACGAAGGGCGCCAGTTCGATCTCGCCGCGCATGGCCTCTTCAACCATGGCGGGCAACTGGCTGCGCCCCTTGACGCCACCGAAGGCAGAGCCCTTCCAGCTGCGGCCGGTAACCAGCTGGAACGGTCGGGTGGAAATCTCCTTGCCAGCGCCGGCCACACCAATGACGATCGACTGGCCCCAGCCCCGATGGGCCGACTCCAGTGCTGCGCGCATGACGTTGACGTTGCCGATGCACTCGAAGGTGTGGTCGATGCCCCAGCCGCTCATTTCCACGAGTACCTGCTGGATCGGTTTGTCATGGTCGTTCGGGTTGACGCAGTCGGTGGCGCCGAAGGCGCGGGCCAGCTCGAACTTGGCCGGGTTGGTGTCGATGGCAATGATGCGCCCGGCCTTGGCCTGGCGCGCGCCCTGGATCACGGCAAGGCCGATGCCGCCCAGGCCGAACACGGCCACCGAGTCTCCCGGTTGCACCTTGGCCGTGTTGTGCACGGCACCGATGCCGGTGGTGACGCCGCAGCCCAGCAGGCAGACATGCTCGTGGTTGGCATTGGGGTTGATCTTGGCCAGCGATACTTCGGCCACCACGGTGTACTCGCTGAAGGTCGAGCAACCCATGTAGTGGAACAGCGGCTGGCCGTTGTACGAGAAGCGGGTCGTGCCGTCAGGCATCAGGCCCTTGCCCTGGGTGGCGCGCACAGCCACGCACAGGTTGGTCTTGCCGGATTTGCAGAACAGGCATTCACCGCATTCGGCGGTGTAGAGCGGGATGACATGGTCACCGGGCTTGAGGCTGGTGACGCCTTCGCCCACCTCCACCACGATACCGGCGCCTTCATGGCCGAGTACGGCAGGGAACACGCCTTCGGGGTCGTCGCCAGAGAGGGTGAAAGCGTCGGTATGGCAGACGCCAGTATGGGAGATACGCACCAGTACCTCGCCCTTGCGCGGCGGGGCTACGTCGATCTCGACGATCTCAAGGGGCTTGCCTGGCTCGAAGGCAACAGCTGCACGTGATTTCATGATGGGTTCCTCGAGGGGGCTCGGCAACGACGATCAAGCTATGGTCGTCGCTGTATTTTCATACGGGAGACGTGCGGTGGTTCGAGTACCGGACATCTGGTGTGCCGCCAGTCTGGAGTGAAGGGAAAATCCTGTATATGGAATTATCTGGATTTTATTATTCCTCAAGGTGGAATTATCATGGCGTATCCGCACCCATGGCAGGCCTTCATGAACAACGAACTGGAACTACTGCGCATCTTCCGTATGGCCGCCGAGCACAACAGCTTCCGGGAGGTGGCCGTGCGCCTGGGGGCTTCCCCCCAGGCGGTCACGCGCGCCATACAACGCCTTGAGCGGCACTTTGGCGAATTGCTGTTCCACCGCAATACGCGTCAGGTGCGGATCACCGCTTTTGGTGAGGGCCTGCTGGAGCGTGTGCGACCGGCGCTCGAGCAGTTCGATGAGGTGTGGCGAGCACCAGAGGTGGGGCAGGAGGTGGGCGTGGGAGGCACGGTGCGAGTCAGCGCGCCGTACAGCCTGGGCAACCGTGCGGTGCTGCCGACGTTGGAGCGCGTTGCCGCGCAGCACCTGGGTATCACGTTGGACGTGCGGCTCTCCGACCGCCTGAGCGCCGTGGTCGAAGAGCAGATCGATGTCGGCATCCGGGTGGGGTTTCTGCGCGACAGCCGCTTCGTGGCGCGCCAGGCGGGCCGCATGCGTCTTCCCGTTGTCGCGGCGCCGAGCCTGATCGCGCGCGTGGGCGCGCCTGAACGTGTGGAGGACCTGGCCGGGCTGCCGGTCTGTGCATCGCTGGACGTCAACACCGGCCGGCCATGGCCCTGGTACTTCAAGGCGGGGCGACAGTGGGCGCCCACGTTACAGGTGTTCGCCGCCGATGACGCCGACATGGAGATGGGGGCGGCGCTGGCCGGGGTCGGCTTTGCCCAGTTGGCGGACTACATGGTTGCCCCCCACATCGTCAGCGGCAAACTTGTGCAGGTCCTGGCGCACGAAGAACCGACGCCTTGGGGGCTGTATGTCTACCGCCCCCAGCGCGGGCCGGTGCCTGCGCGGGTGAGGGTGGTATTCGACGCGCTTCATGAGGCCGTTGGTGCATTGCCGCGACTGGGGTGAGGCGTAGAGTTGGGTAGCCGCTTGCCTGGCGGTCAGGCTAGCCCCCCGTGACCGGTGGAAAGAAAGCGATGTCGTCGCCATCGCACAATGGCGTGTCCAGTGTGCACAACTCCTGGTTGCGCGCGCACATCAGGTTGGCCTGGCCGAGGGTTTGCCTCCATGGTTCGCCACGGCCGACCAACCGCTCGCGCAGGTCGCGCAGGCTGGCCAGCGCGGGCTCCCATTGCAGCGTCTCGCCCTCACTGCCGAGCAGTTCGCGATAGCGGGCGAAGTAGTTCACCCGGATCATGGCGCCACCTCGGTCTGGTACAGGCGCGAGCCTCCGCCGGGTTTGCGCAGCCCGTCGATCTGCAGGGCCAGCAGTTGGCCGGGGTTGTCCAGGCGGGTCAGGGGGAAGGGGGACTCGGGTGTGTCGTTCATGTGAGCTCCAGGGGCATGGGGGTGGGCTGCTGTTGTGGGCAGAGCAACCGGCGGGCTTCGGCGAAGCATTGCTGGGCCAGGCCCGAGCACGGTTCGCTGCGACGCAGCAGCAGGCCGACCGGGGCGTGGATGCTGGCATCGGCGATCGGCAGGATATGGATGTGTTCGCTCAGGCCTTCAAGGCCGTGGTCCAGCGGCATGATCGCGCAGCACAAGCCGGCGCAGACGCCTTGCACCAGCTGGTAGGTGGAATCGCTGTCGAGAATGGACATCGGGTGCAGGCCACGGCTGCGAAAGCTCAGGTCGATCGACTGGCGGTAGTGCATGCCCTGGGACAGCAGCCCCAGAGGCAGGTCGGCGATGGCTTCCCAGGTCAGGCTCGGGCTGTCGAAAGCGAACTGCCGGGTGTCGTACAACAGGCCCATGCGCGTGGCGCCCAGCTCGATCACGTCGAAGTGATTGCGATTGATCTGGTCGAGGTAGCAGATGCCCAGGTCCAGCTGGTTGCGGCTCAGGCCGTCGGTTACCTGTTCCGAACTCAGCGACGACAGCTGCACCTGCAGCTGCGGGTAGTGGCTGATCAGCGGCTTGAGCAGGTCCATCAGGTTGAAGCCGGACAGCGGCACCATACCGATGCGCAGGCTGCCGACAATGCGCCCACGGCAGTTGGCAGCCTCGGCCTGCAGGCCATCGTAGGCGGCCAGCAGGGTGCGGGTCCAGGCGAGGATGCGCTCGCCAGCCTCGGTGAAGCCCTCGAAACGCTGGCCGCGGTTGACCAGCATCAGGCCCAGTTCATCTTCCAGGTTGCGCAGGCGCATGGACAGGGTCGGCTGGGTGATATGGCACAAGGCAGCGGCCTGACCGAAATGCCGGGTCTGGTCCAGGGCAATCAGGAACTTGAGTTGTTTGATATCCATGGGGCGCCTTGCCGATTGGGTTTGAAAATACGAAATCATCGAGGCATGGCACTTGAACAGGTGAGCGCGGCCAGGCTCCAAGGCAGCGAAAAGTAAAGTGAAGTTTGAATATCGTCCAATGGGAAATAACGAAGAAGTGATAGAGCGTGCTGATGAAGAAGTGCGATAGAGGCCGCTTATTATGTATTGGGTATTATCGATTGGACACGTTATCGGCGGCGCTCTAGTTTCTCGGGCGTATTGTCGAATTATCAGAGTGCCAGAATATGAGTGCCAAACCCGATGCCGTGTTCGTTCCGCTGAATATTGCCGTACTGACGGTCAGCGATACCCGTACGTTCGAGACCGATACCTCCGGCGAGCTGCTGGCCAGCCGCGCGGTGGACATGGGTCATCGTCTGGTGGCCAGGGCGTTGCTCAAGGACGACCTGTACAAGATCCGCGCCCAGGTGGCCGGCTGGATCGCCGATGAAGGCGTGCAGGTGGTGTTGATCACCGGTGGCACCGGCTTTACCGGGCGCGACAGCACCCCGGAGGCGGTCAGTTGCCTGCTGGACAAGCACATTGATGGCTTCGGCGAGTTGTTCCGCGCCCTGTCGATCCTCGATATAGGCACCTCCACTGTGCAAAGCCGCGCCCTGGCAGGCCTGGCCAACGGCACCCTGGTGTGCTGCCTGCCGGGCTCCACCGGTGCCTGCCGCACCGCCTGGGAGGGCATCCTGGTCGAGCAACTGGACGCCCGGCATCGCCCTTGCAACTTCGTGCCCCACCTGAAGGCGGCCAACCTGTGCGGGACGCGCTCGTGAGCGCATTGATGGCGGTCGATGAAGCGTTGCGCCAGCTCTTGGCGATGGCCAGGGCGACGCCGTTGACGGCGTGCGAGCAGGTCTCGCTGCGCCACGCCGACGGGCGCGTGCTGGCCGAGGATCTGCGCGCCGCTATCGACTTGCCACCTTGGGCCAACAGCGCCATGGATGGCTACGCCATGCGCCTTGAAGACCTGGCGGCCCAACCGTTGCCGGTGTCGCAGACCGTGTTCGCCGGCCAGGCCCCTGGCCCGCTGCAAGCGGGCAGCTGCGCACGGGTGTTTACCGGGGCACCCGTTCCGGCAGGGGCCGACTGTGTGCAGTTGCAGGAGAACTGCATGCTCGATGGGCAGGGGCGGGTGAGCTCGCTGACCGCGCTGCGACGCGGCGACAATATCCGCCCGCAAGGCAACGAGATTCGTGCCGGCGCGCCGTTGCTGGCGGCCGGCACGGTACTGGACCCGATTGCCCTCGGAGTACTGGCTTCGCAAGGCATTACCCAGGTGCCGGTATTGCGCCGACCCAGGGTGGCGCTGTTGTCCAGTGGTGATGAGCTGGTCGGTGAGGGCGCGAGCCTCGGCCCGGGGCAGATCTTCGATAGCAACCGCATAGTGCTGGCTGCGCTGCTAGAGCGCCTGGGGTGCGAAGTGATCGACCTGGGCCGAGTGCCTGATGATCCTGCGCTGCTGCGTGCGGCGCTGACCGGGGTTGCAGATGTCGAGCTGATCATCAGCAGCGCCGGGGTGTCGGTGGGCGATGCCGACTGCATCGGTGCGCTGTTGCGCGAGGCTGGCGAGGTGAAGCTGTGGAAGCTGGCGATCAAGCCGGGCAAGCCGTTCACCTTTGGGCATGTCGGCAGCGTACCGTTGCTGGGGTTGCCGGGCAACCCTGGGTCGGCGTTGGTCACGTTCCTGCTGTTGGCACGGCCCTATCTGCTGGCGCGCATGGGTGTTGCACGGGTAGAGCCGATGCGTGTGCCGGTGGTGGCGGGGTTCGCCTGGCCCAAGGCAGGCAAGCGTCAGGAGTATCTGCGGGTGCGGCTCGATGGCGGGCGGGCGCGGTTGCTGGAGAACCAGAGTTCAGCAACCTTGCTCAGCGCGGTGCAGGCTGACGGATTGCTGGAGGTGCCGGCGGGCGAGACATTCCAGGCGGGGGATGTGCTCGATTTCATCGCGTTCGATGGCGTTTTCTAGAGGAGATGATCGGAGGCCGGGGCCGCGCAGCGAACTCGCCGCACGTTCAGCAGGTTGGGTTTGGCATGGACGATCATGGAAGTACCTGCGGGATC
>RCUT01000088.1_pt1 | contig 51794 bp, 71 predicted proteins | sample 2166171 | NCBI WGS metagenome assembly RCUT01 (sample SAMN09932757, study PRJNA488358) | compost metagenome | isolation source: compost soil in 4-hydroxybenzoic | place: Germany: Experimental Botanical Garden | reverse complement strand
CCCCATCAATCACCCTTAGGAGAGACAAGCTCTTCAATTTCTTTAACGTGGCGTTCTGATTGACGTCTGATGTTATTAGTCAAAGCCTCGATAATCAGCATCAACTCTTTCTTACTATACTCTTCCAGTGGTTTACCTTGCCAAAGCATTAGAAAATCCTCTCATCGTACATAACATATTTGATGGGATTCCCTTCATCATCAAGCTCTTGAATCATCCACAACAAGTCTGCTTGTTCTCGGAGCTCTCTTCGGTAATCCTCCCCATATTTCTTTTCATATAGTCCCGCCACGCATTCAAACATAGCCTCTTCTGATTCAAGGTCGTTAAGGGAGTTGAAAGCAAGAACCGGACCTCCACCCCGTAGTCCCGGAATGTTGTCGACTGAGTCTCCTGTGATAAGTTGGCTATAAAAGAACTTAAGTCCAACCCCTTTGACTGTCCTTGTGACTTTGCCATCTTTCGCCGTGTATTCTTTGAGCGTGAGCGAGCCAATTTCATCTACTCTTAATGGGCCGAATTGTGGTTGTTTCCCACATTCCCAGCCAAAGTGCATACCAGCAACAATGCGTAAGTCCTTGTCTCGTGAACAGCAGATTACGCTAAGCTTGTCACCGTTACGTTTAAGTTCCACGCAGATCATATCGTCTGCTTCCATACCTTCTGAGATGATGCAATGGTAGTTAGCCAGCATATACTCACGAACGTTATGGTAGTGGAACGGTTTTTCTGTCTTACGTTGAGCCTTGTACTCTTTCTGTTTGGCAACTTCAAAGCGGAAGTTAGGTTTGAACTCAATCTCTTTCTTACCTTCGTGCTTCAGCTTCTTGTTGACACTCTTAGTGAGCTTACGGTCTCCCGTGAGATAGAGAGTGCTAGGCTCAGTAGCCCAACACTCTGCCTCAATTTCCTTGATCTTCTGGTCTAGTAGGTCAGCTACAAAGTCAAACTCACGGGTGACAATCTCACCTGAGTCTGGGTCTGTATATTGACCGCAGTTAGCAATCTCGTAGACCAAAATGTCCGCATCCACAAGACATTTCATTCTGAACCTCCGTGGTGTCGGATCATGTGACAATTAGCACAAAGCAATACACATTTGTCCATTTCTTTCTTGGCTCTACTGGCCTCCCACCGCATTACTGAGCTTGGGTTTGCTTCTTTTGTACCATCCACATGGTGGAACTGGTAAACACACATAGGGAATATCCCTTTGCAATCTGTGCAACATCCACCTTTCTCATTAACCCAGAAGATTTTATTCTCCCGGTCCTTTTTCTTAGTAGCCTCAGTCCTAGCTCGCCTTGTCTTCTTGTGCCATTCTTCTTTACTATTAATAGTACAGGTCCGACAAGTGCCAACTATACCACCCACACACTCTTTGTGAAAGTGAAACTGAGAATACTCTTTTTCTACATTACAGACCCTACAAATCTTAGTGGTCAATATAATACCCCGCGTCGATTAGGCATTTGATGGCTCTTCTCCCTCACCAAAGTCAGCTTCGTATGTCGCCAACAACACACCATAATCCTCTTCACTTACGTCAATCAGATTTTTGGCGGTGATAAGAAAAGGTTTCTCATCCGCTTGAATGCGGTAGTCAATCACACGGGCTGCTACAAAAGCACGACGGAACAGGTAGGGGTCCTCTTCAGTCTCACGAATGAAAGTGTCACCGGCTAGGTATAGGAAGCTCCCCTCTGGGATTCCATGTTCCGCCAGATCGCTACCTTTTACTTGTGCAAAGTCCCCAGATTTGAATTCAATAGCCACAAATTACTCCAATGTTTTGATACATGACCACGACGAACACCAATAGGATGGCAATTACGCACCAACCAACATCATTCACCGAGGGCTGCCGTGATGGCTTCAAGCTCACCGTCAGTAAACGGGGCTTGTGACCATATGTTTTCTAAGTTGATGTAGCGGCCACCTGACACCTCTAGAATGGAATGTTGAATGAGAAAGCTGTGTTGCTCCCACTCATAAATCCAATCACCATTAGGCCAGACATAAATTAGCACTTTTCTTCCTTCTTGAAGAGTTTACACTTAGTCTCAACCACACCGTCCTTATGTCGGACGATGGGTTGATAAGTGCTGAATGGTAGATGAGAACAGTTAGCGTACAAATCAACGCATACCATACACATACTACCCTTTGGTACGTGTAGTTGAACTACAGGAATGTTACCAGATTGGGTTTCCATCTTCATCCAGAGGTACATCATCATCGTCATTGGCATTTTGTTCGTCCATTGCACCTTGTTGAGGAGCTTGACGGTTTGGCTTAGGCTTAGCAGCTGGAGCCTGAGCAGCAGGCTTAATTGGGCCCTTCAAGGCCTCATCAAGAGGGCTGCCAGCAAACTCAAGACCATTCTTAATCTTATTCTGCATCCACTCAGGGAGGGACTTGAACACTTCCAGATCAGGATTGTCGATTACGAACACCTTAGGTTCGTTAACCAACTCAGGGGCTTTAGCTGCTTCCTTAGGTCGCATAGCAGTTACAGAACTAATACCGTTCTTAAACTCACCGGGGTTCTTCTTGTCTGGATACTGGTTAATGGTAACCATGCAAGTAGAAGTTACCAACAGTGTGAAGTCACCGCCATGCACTTCTTCAGGGTCCAATGCGTAGTAACGCTTAGTGGACTTAGCCAAGTCAGCTTCCAAGCTGTAGATTGGGAGTTCTTCACCCAACCAACGTGGCTTATCTTCTTGTGGCTGGCCTTCCTCGTCAATACAGAACTCGTCAAGGAACTCATAAGTCATCCAAGCCGTTTGGCATGGTGGCTTAGCTACACCCTTGTACGGGCGTTGCTCTTGTACACCGAAGTCAATGACTTGTACAAGACGGGCTGGGTAGGTCCCTGCTTCCATTGCTGGTTGTCGTGGACCATTGTTCTTTTGTGGCATATTACGGGCATTCAAAGCCATATTATTTCACCGCCTTATAAATAGTCTTTTTGATCTCTACTGGGACAACTTCATTGAACTCAATTTCAGCACCGTCATTTTCGTATGGTGATTCATCTTGACACTCTGTTGCGCCTGTCATATAGGTAGTTCGCCAATACTTCCCAGTGTCTAAATCCCAATAAACCCGCTCATACACATGACTCCATCTTGTGGTGTCTACCATCGCTGCATGAACCAATCGAAAATTGACTCTTGACTCTCCTTCAAACCAATCATCTTTCCAATCTGTGGTGGAATCGCCGTTTTCGTAAAGCTCCAATAACAGCTGTGCTAACTCTTGTGTAATTTTCAATGTATGCTCGCATAGCTATCGCCGAATTGGACATCGACGTCTAGCTCTCTATTAAGTTTAAGTTCATCATTCACAACTACAATGGAGTCTTTGAGCAGCTTTACAACTTGCTCTCTATATCCCTTCTTAACTGTGAGGATGACTTCATCGTGCATCTGTCCTGTAAGTTGTGGACGCTTCTTACGAAACTCCATAATCCACTTATCAAAACAATACACACCTGTACCTTGGTTCAAGGTGGAGAACCTATCTTTCTCATAGCGTAAGCTGTACCACAGCTCGCTGACAGGGTTGAACAACCACATACCACCAAGACATTTCTTCACTATTTGCTCAGCGGCAATAGCCAAGACTGACCAGTTACGTTTCCAATAGACCTCCTTCAGGGCCTCACCTTTCTGTTTAGATTGTCCAGCAGCTCGACCAATGGCCGCTCCACCAGCACCATATACAGCAGTGTAGTTCACTTTCTTACCTACAGCTCGGACACGCTTAAGCCCTTTATAGATTTCAGTGTGTTCAAACTCTTTGTCAGCCGCCTTATACAGCTGTCCATCTTCGTAAGACATTAACCCAGCAAAGACCGCAAGGTCGATGTGAGGGTCAAAGTCAGGAGACAACATCTCCTTCACATACTCAGGGTCATGAGGCCACATGAAGTGTTGCTTAGTGCGGTCCTCCAAAGACATCATGTCAGACCCAGCAAGCTCGAAACCCTCAGGGCACACCAGACAACCACGTATATCAGCGCCATAAGGCTTATCAATACCCGGAAGGTTGACAACCACCCTGTGTTTGAAGCGTAACGTGTTGGTGAGTCCTTGGACCTGCGCTTGGACATAACCATCTTCATCCACGTTCGCTAGGAAACCATTCAGCAGGGCGATACGGTGAGTAAGGATTGAGAGGCCATCAAGTACTGCTAGGTTAGGTTCCTTCTTAAACAACTTCTTAATGGAGGGGCATACGCCTTTACCTTCCTTAAGGTTGATTTGGGGAATCTGTCTAACGTCACCTGTTGCCTTATCCCGCTTAAACTCAAAGGTCTCTGGCACCCAACCAAGGGAAGTGAGCCATGCTTTGATCTGTGGCACCGATCCGGGGTTAGGTTCATCCCAACCTACAATCTCCTCCACCACTCCTTCGTACTCTCTTGGTAAGCCTTGTGCTTCTAGTAAGGCGAACCAAGCCTTGCCTGCTTCTGATGGTCCCTTGTTAAGTTTGAATGGTTTCTTGGGCTTAGTACGTACCTTGGTCTGAGGGACCTTGGGCATAACCAAGCCAAGCTCTTTTACTTTCTCCTCCCTCAACACAGTTAGCCGTTGGCTTAGCTCTGTACACTTAGGTACGTCTAGGAGCCACCGTGAGCGCTCCTGCTCCCTTGCACAGTCCATCTTGAAGGTAAGGTAGTCTATCAACCTCCACGCCTTGTCAGCGTCACCATAGAGCTTCAGAAGCTCCTTCCACTGCTTATGCCACAACTTAACGTTGATGGACACGTCCTTCCTACAGCGGTTGATATACTCTTCGATAGGGAGATTATCCCAATCTTCGATTGGTGGCTTCTGTTCCCCGAAGTACTCCCCCCATTCAGCCAACCCATGCTTCTTTGTGTTGGGGGATAAGTACCAAGACAGGGCTAGCGTGTCCACTAACCGGGCCTTGATAGTTATCCCTAAGAGTCGTTCAATCTGGGGAATGTCCCAACGGATGATGTTATGACCAATGAGTACATCAGCTTTGCTGAAGAAGTCCCTCATACGGTCATAGTCTGTGGTGTGGTAGATTTTGTCATTGACTGACATGGCGACACAGTGAAGCTTAGTAGGTTTTAATCCGTCACCTTCGCAGTCGAAGACTGCCTCAAGCATACTTCTCCTTCACTTCCTTCTTGAATCTCACCACAATTTGCTCCACAGTTTTGTATTTCTGTCCAGTAATATTGTGTATGTCTTTTATGGAGTAATGTTTGTCAAAGTACAGCAACAAGACTTCTTGTTGACTCTCCCCTTTCCCGTCTACCATTTCATAAATCTGTTTGATAAGCTCAGTTTCAGGTAGAGGCATCTCTTGAGGGTCGTACTGTTCCTCATCGAACTCCTCACCCATACCAAACAACCACTCGTCACGTTTAAAGTCACGTAATGAGTTCTTCAGAATGGTAGAGAACCACGCTCCGAGTTCCTTATTCTCTGGATCGAAGGTGTCCCAATAGGTTAAAGCCCGTACAAAGGCTTCCTGAAGGATGTCCTCAGCGTTTTCTGGCGTACCTGCTCCATAGTTAAGGCGTCGGAGTAAGTCCTCCCTACGCTCGATGTAGAAGCGTTCTAGCACTTCATTCATTCTTGCCCCTTAAGGATGGCTTCCTCAAGCTCTACCAGTTCCATGAGTGCGGAATAGCCATAGGGGTCTATGCAGAACTCACACACACCACGGTGATTAACCTTACCATACTGTCCACACTCAGTACATTTCTTTTCTTCGTCATCCACGATTAAACTCCTTCAGCCGCTCGATTTCAGCCGTCAGCTTGGCAATGGTGGCTTGCAGTTCGGCGAGTAGGGCGACAGCCTCTCGGATTGTGTTGCGGTCCTTCATGAATGTCAGGTCTTGCGCAATGTCTTCAAGGCGATCCGCCAATGACACTTCAATTTTACTGCTCATTCGCTTGCTCCCAACTATTCTCTCTCATGGAAGTGTGTGTCATTTTTGTTCCACCATAATGGGAAATTACCAACTTCACCAAATTCACGGTCCTCAAGTAACTCCAGCTCTCGCATATTCCGTACAGCGTCATGCAGAAGAGCATCTTTGTTACCCTTGAGAGCCAACATGTAGTTACAGGAACGCATCATTGCACGAGACCCAGCGAATTGGTTAGATGATACATCACCACCAAGTTCGTGAGGACAATTGCCAAGGCCAATATATCGACCATTTTCATAAGCTTTCAACCTCACATCTTTGCTGATGTTACCTTCAGGAGCTTTCAAGTGAACAAAGATGAAGATTACAACCTTCAAGTCTAGTGCCATAGCAGCCAACTCTTGTGCAATTTCTTGCAGCTTGACGTTAGCAGCAGCAGCATCCATACCGTTAGTCAGGTTGGTGATAGGGTCAATGAAGATGGCCTTAGCACCCCAGCCAGCAGCAGCATAGATGTCATCCTTAAGAGACTCCCAACCCAAGTGTTGATACAAGTTAACCATTGTCAACTTGCCACGCAACACCTCACCCGCTTTGTCATAAGCGTCAAAGTCAAATTCACGATCCGGGTCATGGAAAACCTTACCAGCGATCTTACCAGCCATAAGCTTGTAAGTCTTTTTGTTGGCTTCTTCTGGCTTTGCCATGAATACTTTAATGCCGTGGTTAGCAACGAAGTGAGCACCCAACTCGTTAAGAAGTTCGGATTTTCCCATCTTGACACCCGCACCAATGTATATCGTTTCACCATAACGGATTCCTCGTGTCCGCTTATTGATATGTTCCCATGGCCAAGTGAGCTCACCATATTGAGCCACTTCACGGGCTGCCTCATGGAGCTCTTCACCGAACACCAGTCGAGTGTTCTTCGGAGTTTCTACCTTCCACTTAGCCGCCTTGTAAGCAGCCTTACCCTTACCCTTCAAGATACAGTCGTTTGCATCTTTACATGGCAGGTTAATAACAGTGGCAGTAGGGAAAATCTTACAACACTCTTCTGTAGCTAACCGTCCCGGTTCGTCATCATCGAAACAGAAACTAACTTCCTTGAAGAACTTCTTAATCTTTGGTGCTAGCCTAGCCATATCCTTGTGCGCTGAACCTGCTCCATGCGGTAGGCTACAGATGGCTGGGATGGTGTCCTTATAATTAGCGTCCTCATAGGTGTCAAAGATGACCTTAAGGGCTACAGCATCAAGCTCACCCTCAGTAATGATTAGACGCCTTGCACCGCTCTCCTTAGCTTGTTGCCAGCCAAACAGGTCAACTTCGGATTGGTCACCGACAGACCAGAATCGTTTTCCTTCGATAAGTTTGGTCTTGTAAGCTTGGAGCTTGTCATCATTAGTGTAAGGGAAATAGAGAAACTTAAGCGTCTCTCCATCAGCTTGGTCATACCCCACCTTGATGCCATAGTATTCAAGGGGTCCAGCCCTCAACCTACGGTCAGGTAGATCAACAATACCACATTGACTAATCTCTTCCAGTTCCGCTTCAATCTCTTCACGAGACTTGGCTAATCGTTGAGCCTTCGGGATATCTTGTATGGTTTTCCCAACACCTAGTGGGTTTGCTACGTACTTGTTGCACGACCAGCAATACCCATCTAGGCTACCATCTTCTTGTTCGTAGACTTGCAAACCATTACGTGTACCACATGAATGCGCAGTCTTTAACAGGCATTGCCCCATCGTCACCTCTTAGATGTCTGGACGTTCGTCCACGTTATTGTTATACATATGATACCAATGAGAGCGTTCAGCTCGCAAAACCTCAATCTCCTCTAGAAGTTTGACATTCTCCTGCTTGAGTTCACCATTGACGAGCATATGCTTCACAAGTTTACCAGTGAGTACTTGGTTCATGTCCTTTACAGCGTAATACTCATCCTTGGTATAAGCCATAATCATCGGACAACCCTCTCGTCAACAAGTTCCCACTCTTCACGAAAAATTTTCAATGGGAACCTGTAATCTTCCAGCCAGCCGAACTCAAAGATATTCTCTTCATAGAACCGCTTTGAGTCACGCATACTTTCTCGGTTGCTGCCCCAAGTCAGCACTTTACCGTCACTATCTTTCAAAATCCACTTAAGTTCTTTAGCTTTCACTTTCATACCTCGGACTTACTATACTAATTAAACAAACAAAATCCCTACAAATCCTGCAAAATATTTTCTACAGGAAATGTAGAGGGTAAGCATTCCCTTACTCAGAACTCTTCATCATCATCGTCGAACGGGTTCTCAATCTCAGCGTCCTCGTAAGCCACAGGTGCTACTGGAGCTCGGCCCTTATCTACAACCTCCACCCAATCAGGGACGGCGAAAGCGTTGCGTATGCCATCAATGTCACCAAGTTTAACACCCTTTTTAACTGGCACCTTAGGAATCTCCTGATCTCCCACAAAGCCATTGGCGACCTCTTGAACAGGAAGGGCCACCTCACCATTGACATACTGTGCAAAACGCTTCACGTAGCCTTGTAGGGTCTCTCCTGCCAGCCCCGGAGCAGTGTTCACCTCCAGTACGTAAGCTTTCTGCTCTTTGTCATTGAAAATGACGTCCACAGCACCGAAGTCAAGGCCCAATGCCTTCACCGCATTCACCGCCTGTACAAGTACATCAGGTGGGGTGATGCCATCTTCGTTACGGGCAAAGATAAAGCCATTGCCGTGGTTACGAATCTTCCAGTTGATGGCGTCATCAGCTACGTCCTTACGACGAGCCTTACGCTGGATGTCCACAGCAACACCACCGCATACGTGGATGCGATATTCCTGTTTCTTAGGGACATACTTCACGTACAGAGGGCAACGTTCAATCTTATTGTCCTCACCACGGTCCTCTTCGTTACGTGGGGGTTCAACCAGACGGATACCTTCACCACTATTACCGTTCAGTACGTGGCGTTCAACTACAGTGAAGCCCTTGTCCAGCCATTGCATGGCCAGATAACGGTCTGTAGTGAATTCTGGGGTGCGTACAGCCAGGCCCTGCTGGGGTGCTGGCTCCAACACCTTAACGTTGCCGTAGCGTGGGTGCACGAGGTCACCAACGAAGTCATCAGCCACGCCTTGGAACAGGTCATGGTCGACTTGAACTTCATGGTTACCACCAGCTACATACACTTTACGTGTCTTCTTTTCTGGTGGGTTAAGGGTTTTGAATGCCAGCAGTTTATCACTGGCACGATGTACAGCTTGTGGAAGGTTAAGGATGGTGCACTTACTCACCTCCTCACTCACCTTACTGGCGCCCCAGTTGATGATGAGGGTGTCCTTCTTACCTTTGAACTTGCTGTTCTTGTGGGCCACACGCTTGATGCCAAGGCCTTCAGACAGGGCAGCAGACGATTCAGAGCCCGGTTTGTATGGGTAGATAAGAGCTTTCATATTAATAATCCTCAAGTGGTTCATTAGGGAACTCGGTGCCCAATGGGAACTCCAAGTCACCAATCAATTTCTTCTCTACTTCGTGGAAGTCCTGCCAATCCACACAGTAGGCTACGTCCTGAGCCCGACGCATACCGTCACACAGCATACGCTCGAAGCCGTCACAGATGTAATCTTCAACATGAGCACCGAGGGCGTTCTGAAGAAAGGTTAGTGCCTCACCTTCACTGAAGCCTTCGATAATCTTGTCTGGACTTGCGTAACGCTTAGCCACTTCACGGAGATTCAGCAGCACAGCAGCCCAGTTATAGATAAGCTCAAGGTCCCGAGTGCCACGCATGGCCCGGAACTCAAGGCTACCATAGGTGCCCAGAGCTTTAACGTTCATGGAAGAATAACGCAGCTGGTCAGTGACCAACGACCGGAAGTTCTTGCACTCTACAGCATTCTGCAAGGCACTGAGCACAAAGTCAGCGTCACCTGCACGGAGGCAGAACAGGTTGCCCTCACGAGTAGGGCCACAATGCTTAACCAACACCTCTTCCAAGATGAGGTAGAGCGTCATGAAGTTGTACAACTCGATGATGTTAAGGTCCTGTACGTTGATGTGTACATGCACACCAGCCCGCACAGAATCATCTACAATCGTGTCATTCTTGTTGTATTGTACCGAGAGGTACTTGAGCGCAATACGAGCGTCCTTGAGGCTCATAGGCCGGTCAAGAACATACTCAATGTTTTCAGGCCCACGCAACGAACCGTCATGCTCATTCTTCCAGTACTTATCCAGCTTCGGAAGGCGGGTGCCCTCTACTTCAATCTCGATGCCAACGTCACCGTCGGTCTTATACTTACGCGGGAGATTGAACCACTGCATAACTGTTTTCATACTATAGCGACTCCTTCAAAGCCTCTTTCAGATATTGGTACCTACTGGACAATACAACAGCACCATTGTCCACAATACCAACAGGACGGTTACCACCTTTGTGCAAGACCTGACCCGCGCTATCCACAGCCCAGTGACGGTGCCATGCAATGGACTTCAACTTCTTCACAGCATCGAGACACGCTGCAAAGGTTGGGTAGTCACCCATGATGCACTGCTTGAGTACATCATAGGGAATGCGGTTAGCATCTACACCACTTAGTGACGTGAAGTTACCACGCCGTAAGCCCTGTCTCCAGTCACGGCGCATAGGCATACGGGTGAGGTAACAGGCGTTCTTGTTGTAGTTGCAATAACCTAGGGGTACAGGCTTGAGGTCCAAGTCCTCCAACTGACAACGCTTCATGGTGTGAAGGTCCTCCAACTCAGAGTAGTCAACCTTCATGCCCGGATGAACCTTGTAGATGTACACCGGTTCACCCTTAAGTCTGACAATGGTTTCAGTCAGGCGGCTATTGGCATACTCGTAATCATCTGAGTACATGTTAGGCTACCTTTTCAAAGCCAACAAACCGACCGGGTACACGCTTAAAGCCCGGAGGAGTTTCAATATCACTACGGTCCATCAGGAAGCGGAGGTTATATAAGTTAGGTTTAGGGTCTTTCATCAACTTCCTGACCACTTCACTATAGGCACTGTATGCCGCCTTACCTTCAAACAGGTCATTGATACCCTTGATGGTCATACGATATACCCAACCCATAAGCTCTTCAGACTTCAGCCATGCGTTGCTGAGCACACGGTACTCAACACCATAGGGCTTCGGACGAAAAGCTCCAGCAGCACCGTACATAGTACGACGTTTAACATCGGGATCGTAGAGGAGACTACCAAGTCCCAGATAGTAGTCGAGCTGTTTTGCAGCCATGATACAAGCCTCACGGTGCCCTGGATCGTTGACATCAACATCATTAGTCCAACCAATGTGAACATGGCCTGCACCTGTACGGAAGTTGACGTTACCATTAGGACGAGGGTTAACCTGACCGTCCATCCATGCGTTGAAGTCGGGCTCACAGCCCAGCTCCAAAGCTTCCTTAGGTTGTTGTTTCATGTGGAACTCGGTGAAGGTCGCCACCGGCTGAGCCACCATTTCGTAGCCCGGAACCATTTCACCCATGATTTTCATCACTTCAGTAATGTTAGTGATGAACTCTTTCTCATTCTTGGCTGGGTCAATGTTGAACTCCAGCGCCATACCGTCCACTTGGACAGCACCGAGATGCACTTTCTGAGGGTTCTTCTTGTCACCCTCGATCATGCCGTGTGCGGAGGTAAAGGTTTTACGACCAGCTTTGCGAACAAATACTTCTGGGTCCGCACCTACCAGAATATCTAAGCCCATTTTTGTCACCTCAATGTTTAATGTTACCGGTTTCTTGCGATTTTTTGATGAACTCTTGTACCACAGGCAACTCTTTACAGTCTTGACAGATGAAGTTGAACTTATCCAACCACACAATTTCATCGGAGTCCTCGATGAATGCGATCTGTTTGCAGTTGGCACAGCCACCACAGACAGCTAGGTCGAACTCTTCTTCATCCACCACCTTACCACCATAGATGACAGCCATCTCTGGCTCATCTTCTGGTGTGTCATCAACAGGTGTATTGGTTTCAGCAATGGTGCGGGGGTCAAGTACAGCGTACGCCGCATTAGGGTTATCAACAGACGACGAGTAACGACGAATCTTACCTTCAAAGTAGCACGAGCCTTGCATCAGCCAGTCCCACATGTTCTTGTCGTCTGCACAATAGACACGCAACTCTACGTTGCAATCATCTTGCGTCGGGTAACACTGCACGTAACGCTGACCGCCATCTGATTCAGCTTCGGACGAGACGAAGAATTCGACTCTTTCCTGCATTATCAACTCGGAAACCGTCACGGCACGAGTCTTTTTTGCAGGAGGGTTCTCCTTGTTAGCTGCATCAAATACGTTGCCAGACTTACCACCAGAACCGTGAGTCGTCGATGTGCTGGTCGTCTTTGCTACGTAATACGTATGCAATTTCAACGCTTCAACCTTCGGCGCATCAAGTTCTTTGGCATTGTAGTCAATTTGAATTTTGTAGCTGAACAGCGTACCAGATGCTGGCTCGAAGATTGGGTGGTGCTTGATTTCAGCCAACTTCAAGGTCACTTCCAACACCCATGACTCTGACGCCCAGAAGATAGTCTTGCCATTCTCAGAGAGACAGATATGTAGAGGACGTTCCGTGTTACGGATGAAGTTCATTGTCTCTTGTTCTTCATCCCACCACGTCAGGGCAAATGCCCCACACAACTTCTCTACCGTCTGCGCAACCCCCAACTTGGAGATCGAGTGGAAGATATTGTCACTGTCAACGTCAAACTTTTGGTGGTCAGGTAGCAGCCCTTGGTTACGGAGCGTACCATTGTGAGCACCGATGATGTGGTCATGCTCAAACGGGTGAGCATTCAACGAACTGATCTTACCTTTGGTAGCAAACCGGTTATGTCCCATCAACACGGTGAGCTTCTTACGGAAGATCTCATCGAAGGACTTATACTCATACAAGTCCCATGGTGTGCCAACTTTCTTTACAACCATCGTGAAACCACGAGCATCTACCCCAAGAACACCGGTAGAGTGTGGGCCACGGATGGTGTCAATCTCCAAAAGACGTTTGAAGACGCCCTCTTCTTTGCCGTTAATATGACCGGCAACGCCCACTAATCCGCACATGAATGGTTTCCTTAAATTATTTTCTGAAGTTTATTACGAGCGCTAGCATTTCGTTAGGCCACCACTAGCTGGCCTAATAGTACCGTGATGGGGGTTAAGATTAAGCCAAAGGTGATGGCGTAAGGGAGTGATGGCATGACGCAATCGTACAGTAAGAAAGCAATCATGAACCACACTGGTAACCACCACAGTAAGCTCACGCCCGCAGCCCATGTACACGTTCGATCAGGTCGAAGTAGTACTTGAAGCACTCGTGGTCAGGCCGGAAGAATTCCGGGTGGGGTTGGAAGCACAGACACTTAGTGGTTGGATAGTACACCACCTCGGTGTCAGGCTCACCTTCAGGGGCTTCACCCACCTTATCACCAACCATATGTTGCTTGAACCCACCCAATTCAGCAGTGGCGATAAGCTGTCCCAGAGGCCCCTTACGCATCATCTGGTGGTGAGTGGAGCTGACGTTCACGACCTCTTCGGTCTCGATGTCAGTGAGCTTGTGGGTGCCTCCTACAGCGTGTTTGCCTACATGCTGGTACATGGAGCCACCAGACATGACGTTAAGGAACTGACCACCACGACAGATACCCGACATTGGCGTGCCAATACGGCGAGCAATGGCAAAGTAACCAGCTTCCTCGTAGTCACGACGTACACTGTTACCAGTAGTGCGGTGATTCTCCTCACCATACAGCAGAGGAGTTACGTCCTCACCGCCAGTGAACTGAAGCATGTCAGCATCGAGTGGGTTGGATACCAACTCCCAACCAGCAGCCCGGAACATGTCACCGTAGCCACCACCATTACCACCTACGATATGTACCTTAGGCATTTTCGATTTCCTTCATGAGAGTTGTCTTGGCCCACTCGGCCATAACTTCAATGGCCTTGTTGTATGGGACGTTATTGATAGCAGCAGGTGCAATGGCCTTAACAAAGGGGTTAAGGTTGGTGCCAGCTTTTTCCTTACAGTCAGCATAAGGGAAGTTTCCCCTTACAAACTGATAGTACGTTATGTTACCTTGAGTACGACCAAACAACTGATCGTAGCCGTTGTAGTACGCACCCTCTGCTAAGGTAGGTTTTGGATTAACAGGTTTATGAGCTAGGAAGTTCTTAACTTCTTTCCAGCTCATAATGCCTGGGTTGATAGAACAGTGACCAGCATGGCAACCATTCCACGTAGTGGCGCACTGACCACCGGGGTTTTCCTTAGTGTTAATCAGGTGACCAAGCAGGAATGCAAGGTCCTCGTTAACACCAGCCTTGGCCAGATCGAAGGCCGCCTTAGCCACGAAGGTGTATTCCCACAAGCGCCTGAGAGCCACCATGCCAGCCGACATGAGGTTAGCTGGGGTGTCACCAGAGGAGATGGTGTACTTCTGCTCCAGCGCCTTCACAGGGTCCTTGGTGATGAAGGTTTCAGCATAGGGGCTGCGGTTGAGGATGTAGTCAACAAACCACAGCTCAACTTCCCCATCCAGCACACGTCCAGTGGCATAGCCTTCACCTGACATGAGGGCGTTTACCACACGCTTGCAACCCACAAGATTTGAAAGGCCAGCATGACATACCTGCGTACCACTGAAGTAAGGCTTCTTCTTCTCATCTTCATAGACACCGACGATGGCTGTGTTCTCAGACCACTTAAGTTTACGGTTATCAAGTCTCTCGATAAGATCAGCAGCAACCAGTTCTGTACGCTCTTCCAATGACTGTTCCATGCAGCCCCCTTACTTGTTGATTTTCTTCATGGCACGGTAGATACCACGTGCACAGTTGGTTTGAATGGTGATGGTGATGGGCTTAACCACACGCAATTGTGATGTACCATCAGCGTTCAGGCCACCAGTCTTAACCAGACGCTCACGATGTTCGGTGGTAGCGTAGTTGATGTTGTTGGCAGGGTATGCTTTACGTGCCAGTTGACGCAGTTGCTTAGCTTTCTTAGCGTTCATAATCTTCTCTCTTTGATTGACGGTGTGCTTCTTCAGCACAGATGGTGATACCAATTGCAATGAACCACAACATGCCTATCATGAAGTAGCGGATCACTTCGTAATCGCTAGCCATTAATAGGAACTACGTTGTTCTTACCCTCTTGATGCCCAGCCTCAGCCAGTACATCTTCCAGTGCCTCGATCTTATACGCCCAGATGCCAGCTTCAGCGTAGTCCTCATCAAAGGCAGCAGCAGCTTGGTTACGACGGGCTTGATCGAGTTGAGTCAGCAGTATTTGTTCCATCACTATGTCCTCAGATAAGCAATGAAGGCAGCCGCACCAATGATGATGAGGCCCATGTCAGCAATGACTTGATGAAGTGGCATTACAGCACCTCTTAAATTAGTAGGTCCCAATGTTTGTCATCGGGAAGATCCCAATCTTCATAGTCACAGTCATCAGAATCTGAGTAAAAGGTAGGGCCTTGGTAATCACCACACTCGGGTTCACAACGTTGTAACACCCAACCCTTTCTCTTGCCCATAGTGCGTATGATGTGGGCTCCAAGGGGTACATCATCATAACTAGTGAAAGTATTCATAACACCTCCACCTCGTGTTCAACCACCCAGTTACGCTTATAGCCCTTAGCTACAGCGTCATTGGTAGCCACCCTTACTGCCACTTCAGCGTTCACAGCGTCCACAAGGAAGCTCTTAGCTGGTAGCAGGGGGCAATCCTCACCCCCGAACTTGAGGGTGACGTTGAATTTTATGTAAGCCATCACAACACCCTCTCGTTACGTGAGTCACACTTAGACTGTGCAACCCACCGATAATAATGAGGACCACTGACTGTTACGCCAGTGGCCACTTCGTACACCCACCAACCTTGCGGGTTATAGCGTATGCCGTACTTCATGGCGTCACCTTCACGCACGATAAAGTCTTATGGCCACGAGAGTAACACATGACCCCATCAGCCTGAGGGTATACATAAATATCTGAAGTACCTCGCACTGTAGAGCTTGGGGAGTTGTCGCAACCAGTAAGCACTGACACTATCAGCACAAACAGTAAGGCCCCGATAAACCATGACATATTCATGATGACGACCTACGCCAGTATGGATAGGACTGAGGCCAACGTTTCAGCACCTCAATGATATGGTGTTCCCACTTACGACGAAGGTGAGACCATGCCAACACCAAACCCTCTGGTGTAGTGTCATTAGCCGTAGGTAACCGGTCCTTAGTTGCCACAGGACGACCGAACTTAACATCTTTGACTCGGAAGTTGCTCATTTAATACCTCTGTGAGCTCCTGTGAGCTCGTATGGGACGTTTTAATGTATTAACCCACCCTACCCTACTGGGGTTGGTGAGTGAGGAGCTTAGGCGAGCTTAGAGATTGCATCAAATTCTCAAAACTCATTTCACCGGGAATGTGCTTTTTACGCAACACGTACTCAACCCAACGATCAGTCAGGCCATCCAACCAGTACGCATACCCTTTGTAGAACTCACCAGAGGGCAACTTGTACGTACCTTCTTCAACACCTTTGACGCAATACTCGTTGTTAAGTTCAGGATGACCTGTACTACGCAACAAAACTATCTCGCCTATTGCAAACTTAGGACGCATATCACCCTCCAAAACATTTTCTAACGTAAATCATGAGCGCTGACATCTCGTAAACGCCCTTGTACGCAATTATATTTACTACGCCTTGTAGGGAATTCTCTCAAAAAAGAGTATACTATAGTAAACTATATAGTAATAGTAAGAATATAATAGCGAACGTAGTGAGCATTATCAGTATTACATATACTTAAGTATACTTATACTACTAGTTCTCTCTGTATCTTAACCCAGAAGTCTTGTCCTTCTGGTGTCTCAGCCCAGATGAAACTATGATCAATGTCAATCATCTCATGATCATCAGTCTTTACATGACGGGAGAACAAGTAACCATCGAAGCCACCATTCTCAAGCTTGAACATATGTGAAGCACAGGCGTTACGATAAGCGGCTTGAGTTATTTCATCACACTTATCGTCACACATATTGCGCTTACACCATTGTTTGATCTGTGCAGCAGCACGTGTTTCAAGGAAAAGATTGTACATACTACACCTCTTGTTCTGTGCGTTAAGGACTCTAGCCTGCTCTCTTACTTAACCCGTTGGTTTTATCCGCTGTGTGTGAGAGAGCAGGGTACAACCCTTTACAAGGACAACCCTTAGAACCGTTTGTTAAACTTACCAGCTACTTCCAACTTGGACAGCTTATCCACAGCACGCTTAGATGCGGTCCAGTTATGTTGCCACGCCTTTACATCTTCAGGAGTGAGTTTGTAGTCGTAGCTTGGAGTGAGCATGGTGTTGTGTGCATGACGATACATGTTGTGTTCCCCTTAGCTTAGATTAGTTAACAGCTATTAACGGTGGTATGTACCACACACAGTGCAGGCATATGCCTCTTGCTCACCTACCTTACCCTTCTTGGTAAGGCGATTGTGAACACGAATGCCAACACCATAGGTGGCGTCTTGGAAAGTGTTCTTGCATTTGCATTGTATGAGACGAGTCATATCATTCACCTTTGAATTGTGGATAGGCTTTCAACACTTGTTGTGTTAGCCAGCCAATGAGATAGCAGAATTGCTCTTGCTCTTTAACGATGTCACCTAACTGAACACGACCAGCAATCATGAGACATACATGAGCTAGCTCGTGAACAGTAGTGTTCAGGTCATGCTTGAAGATGCCAACGTAGTAGTTGCCATCTTGGTTGTCGTATGTAAGGCCGCTAGACCCACTCTCAGCAACGTATGGACTGAGGCGCTCATATGCCCTTGCCCACTCTTTAAAGTTGTCTGTAACGTGCAGTATGCAGCCATAAGGTGGGATGACGATGCGCTTCATGATGTATCCTCCCATATGACCATAGGTTAGTCTACCAATTGGTAGATGGTGTTCATCGTTTCCACTTCACGAGCGGACAGGCGCTGTTCCACAATGAGACTGGTACGAATGTTATTCGCGCCCTCCACACCAACAACAGGTGCACCCAACACAGGATGAACAGAAGCAAGCTCACCCAACATCACCATGTCATCAGGTTTGAACTGTTCAGCACGTTCTGGCCACAGAGACACAGCGGGAATGATGCGAGCATTACGAATTTGAGCAATTGCTTTTGGCATGATGGTAACTCCTGAAGTTGGTGGACGCAGGGGAATCGAACCCCCTCACTCGCCTAAGTTATAGGCTAGACCGACGGCCCATCGGGCGCCCTGAAATTATGGCATGTTACTTTTGTAGGGTAACGTGGCCCTTAGCACGTTTGTTAGCCGCTGGCAGCCCTACACTCGTTTCACGGTAGGTTTGGCCTTTAGCCACACGGTTACCGTTCACGTCACCTTTGCTGTACCATACAGCTGCTTTCTTCTTACCATTAGCCATGATTACTTTCCCTTCGTTTGGTGAAATTATTTTCTAGCGTTAATGTTCATCGGCCAGCATCGCCTTAGGCCGCATACTTACGGCGATAGTAGTCCGCCTGACCGAGAGCTTCATTCTTTGTCTCTGCTGTACTCAGCAAGACACCATTACACAAAACCCACCAGCAAATGCGGGCAGGGCTACGCTTCACTTCGAAGTTCATATCGTGATCCCCTGCTTGAACACGCATTGGTTAAACAGGAATTCAATTTCCTTAACGTCACCACCACGGATCATTGCACCTATTGCGCACTGTTCCGCAATGCGGTTGTTATATTCACCCCATCTACCATCAGACAGGATGAGTTTGGGGTGAGACACGTCGTCGCATCCATGCAAGGCCAATAAGCACAACACAAACACGAGTTTCATGACTCACTCCTCGCCGTACTCAATACGGCAATAAGGACCATGATCGCCAAGGCACAGGAAAGGGACGTGATACTTCGCATGAGTAGTGCATACCCAAGCTATACGATCGAACCTATACATTGGCGTGACCATGATGGCTCCTTAGGCGGCTTCTATTACGTCGCCCATTGTCATACCATCACCGAGGGGCTGGTCAACAGGCTCCTCTCCAATAATGGCGTCGAAGTTGCACAGCTTGAGCACAGCACGGATGGTAGCGTCGTTCACTTCCATATGAACCTTAGCCTGATCCTCGGCCGTGAGCCCGACGATCTTAGCCTTGGTGGCCGTAGCATCCTTGATAACACGCTGAAGCGCTTCTTCAAGGTTAAAGCCCTTGAAGGGGTTCTTAGCCTTCAGTTCCCACCAGAACTTAGCCTTAGCCTCGTTGAACATATTCTCGATATGTTTCGGGCCGGACCAGCCAATGAACCCGGTGTCGTCGGTCTTAAGGCCACCGTACACCTTGAACCATTCGATCAAGGCCGTTTGGTTCACAGTGTTGCCCAAGGCGTCCACCAGCTTGCCAGCATAGGTCCAGTCACCATGCTTGAAGGCATGATAGATCGTGGCTACAGCGGCCTTCTGGACGCTCACACGGGCATTCTGTACAGACTTCACAGCTGTAGCTTGGATTGCTTCCAGACCAGCAGCGTCTTTTGGGAGGGTGTATTTGATAGCAGACATGATTAGATCCTCGAAAGTTATTTTCTAGCGTTTACCAAACGGGCCAGCATTCCGCTACTGCGGACACTTACGTTACCGAGCCGTTTGCTTCTTGCCCTTTGGGGCAAACCATTCATTCAGGTTAGAGCGGCCTTTACGATAGACCTTATCGTTCATTTTCTTGAGAGCCTTGCGAGCCTCGGGGTTGTTCTCTGCTTTGAGAGTGACAACCAATGTCTCACGAGCTTCACGCTTAGACATTTGAGGGCGACTATCTTTAGTTGCAACACGTTCTTTCTTTTGAAAGGCCATGATGTTAGCTCCCGGTTGATTTACTTATGAACACTGATAGTCAATGCTCATAAGTAAACCTTTCGGTTTACTCGTAGGGGCTGTTAAGCCAACTACGGTCAGTCACTCCCTAGCTTCACTGGTCGCTACTCAGTTACACTAGTCGGTCATATGGGCACTGACTGGCCCCCTGCTTAACTATCCCAAGCAATGGATATGGAGCTACACTTTTCGTCTGTAGCGGACGGGCCTGTTTACAATCCACCGGCGCGGAGTAGCAGAGCTTTCTCACAAGTGGACTACACCATTCAAGGTTCGCCCACAAGTTACACTTTACACGCTACCGCCCCCTTTAAGGGACATACGGTTGGCTAGAATCAGCTAGGCCCGTTTGCCTATGGTTCGCATTATACGCAAACCCGGTGAAGCTGTCAAACTATTTTCTACCGTGTTTCAGTGACGCTGGTATTTCAATACATGCGCTATCAGGAAGTCGCTACGTGCACGAATGCACAAGCCCCTTGAAAGCTACGCAGTCACTGCCTGCCGGTCTTATGTGTTGCTGCGATGGGTGTATAAGAACATGAAACGTATGAGCTTGAATAGTACCGTTCGTCGGGTTGATTGTTGTTACTCAGGTTAGGTGAACCGGGCGTATGCGTGAATCAATATACCTACACGTAGCAATTAGCGTGCCACTATGCGTATGTGTATGCAATACGTTTGTTATACCTAAACGTCGGCTACGCCGACCATACACTAAACGCCATGTTCTAAGGGCTGTGTCCGTTAGGACGTATATACATGTAAGCCCCGTAATACATGGGCTGCAGAGCATAGACATGTATAGACATATGCTCGTCTGATGGTTGGACAGTATGATGGTATGCCAATGCCCCGTCTGTTAATCATATGGTATGCCAGCCGATTGGTTCATGGTATACCAGCAGACGGTAAGACAGCTCATGGGGTGGGCAGGGGGGAAGGGGGGTAGTGCAGTTGTATGCAATGACCCTCCTTATTTTCTCAGCAAAATTACGGGCAATAAAATTTTCCACAGTAAGGTTCCATTTATAGGACATACGCATGACAGACATAGTTCTAAATCCGATAGCCAACCCAAGTAACACTTCTCTCATCAATGACAACTTCGATAAAATCGAAACTGTAGTGAATGAAGGTTTGTTACACCTAGAGGGTGGCAACAATGTAATGAAACAAAACATTGATATGAATAGTAAGTCGTTACTTAATGTTCATACTGATGTGAACCAACCGAATAGCCTACTTACTGTTACCGATGGTGATGCTAGGTATTACAATGTAGGTGGTGATACCCTCACTGGCCCTATGAATGTAGGGGGTAACACTGTAAGTGGGCTACCAGCTCCTGTAGGTCCTACAGAGCCTGTGAGGAAGCAGGAGTTCGATGCTGCTATATTTGACTCTGCTGTACAGTTGCGGAATGACTTAGCCAACAACTCTAGCCCTATTAAGGGGGCTGGTATGGTGGGGGTGTTACAAGATGGCTTAGGGGCTGTTGGTAGAACCGCTCAAAGTAAGTTCCGAGACATAATCCACGCTAAAGATTTTGGAGTGGTGGCTGATGGTGAGACTGATGACACAGCAGCACTTATAGCTGCCCTACGTTATGCAGAGACACTAAACCCCAATACCTCAGGGTTTTTAGATGGTCGTATAGGTGCTACCATTGTTTTACCTGCCGGTAAGATGCAAATCTCTTCCCCGCTATTAGTCAGGCAAGCAGGGGTACGTCTTGTAGGTCAAGGCCAATACGCGACTTTAATTCAATGTAAAAGTAATTTCTCTGGCGAAGCTGCGATATTATTTGAGCACAGTGCTGTTGAAGCAGTTTTTACTTCGGCCAGTGTTGAAGAGCTTAGTGTTGATACTGCTGGTGAAGATTGCCATGGCATCCTATACAATCACTTGTATGATCATACAGATTGCATCAACGTTAAAATTTCTCGTGTCGCCGTGGATAAACAGGCATATTACGTAAGACCACGTGCCGGTAAAGTTGATCCAATTAGCCAATCCCTGTACATGCGTGGATGTACTTTTTATAAAATTGCGGCTGGTACAACACCTACTGTAATCTTGCAAACACTGCAAGAATTCAATATGGTGCAAGTAAAGATTTGGAATAGCCACAGTAGTGCCGTACAGGGCTCTAGTTACCCGCTAGAACTTCGTGGTTGCCGGTCGGGACTATTGTCCCAGTGTTCGTTCCTTTGCACCACCGCACACGGTGTAAACATCATCGACAACGGTCGGCAAGTTACTTCGATTACACTTGATACCCCATTGTTTGAGAACGTAACAGGTGGCCCTGTAAGGGCAGTGTCTTCAAACGTTGCAACGTTCCCAATTGCAAACTTGCAAGTACGAAACCCTCGTTATGAACTCCCATCAGGTGGTGAGTATTTCCTTGACGGGTGTGTTCGTGGTTGGTTTGAGACCGGTGCCCGTAACGTCAACATGCGATCTGCCAGCGTTCAAAACTATGTATTACTGGACAGTTTGGATAGGCTAGTTATTACAAACACAGCAAATACTTATGAAGTGCTCCCACAGGTAACTTCTGGGGATCATACATTTGGCGTGCGTATGAAGATAGAGACAGCCATCTCTCCACGCCTATCCCTTAAGAATAGGCTCTCAGATAATGAGTACCGAGTGTCTTGGGTGTATGACGGAGTAACTGACAATGGATTTCAGCTTACCAAATATTCTGGAGGGGTTGCTTATCCACTTTATACTCAGCCCGGCGATATGTTAAACCACCACTTCTATGATTTTGTCGCGAGGGAACTTCTCCGTTTGAGGGCCGGCCAAGCGGCGGGTGACTGCTCGATGTTCACACTGTATTATGATGGAGCTACGCACACAAGCAAGCGGGTAATGGCAGGTGCCGTAGGGACTGGCCCTGGAGGCGTTGGGCGCGCCCTCTACATAGCTAGCTGATCATCACTTTAAAACTAGAGAGCCAAAATGACCAACACCTACAATACGTTAGGGGTAACCGATGACTGATGTAATTTTAGACCCCATAGCCTCTGGCTATAACCTATCGAAGATTAATGATAACTTCGACGTAATAGAGGGGGCCATTAATAATGATGTAGTGCATAACACTGGCGGTAATAATGTAATGCACCAAGACCTTGACATGAATGGGAATGACCTACTCAATGTCAACACTGACCCGACAAACCCCAATAGCCTTCTTACAGTAGGGGCTGGTGATGCCCGCTACTACAACGTCTCAGGAGACACCTTAGAGGGTCCTTTTAATGCCAACGGTAATATTGTCACAGGGCTCAAGGCAGCTGAGAATCCTACAGACGCTGTGCGTAAGACAGAGTTTGATGTAGAAATTAACGCTAGGGCGGCTGGGGATGCATCCTTACAAGACCAATTGAATGGTACTAACCCACCAATGGGTAGTGCGTTTAGTATGATTAGTTGGCATGACCAAGTTATTACCAACTCTATCATCATCCCAGACAATAAGAATGCTTGGAGCTTCGGCCCTACTATAACCATAGCTCTTGGCCAGTTTGTGACTGTTGGTACAGACTCTTTCTGGACTATTGCTAATGGAGCTACTACTGGTGATGGTACACTCAACCCCGAGATTCCAGATCCACTTGACATGGGAGTGTTGTAATGGCTGCTGACACCTTTCAGCTTAAACGTGGTACTACAACTGCTGTTAACGCCTATCTCCCTGCAGTTGGAGAGCCCGTGTATGACATCACCCTCAAGCAACTCAGAGTAGGTGACGGCGTGACTATGGGCGGTACTGATGCTAGCCTATCAAATGCTAATCTGAACGCCTTAGCGGGCCTTACAGGAGCTGCTGACAAGCTGGCTTACTTTACTGGTGTAGGGTCTATGTCTACGACAGACTTGACACCCATAGCACGTACGTTGCTTGATGACACAACCCAAGCTGCCATGCAGACTACACTGGGACTAGTGCCACAGTCATCCCAAGGGGATGCTACACTTAACCGAGTGTTGCGTAATGGTGCACATGGTTTGGGTGCTGATGGTACTAACACCACACCAACTTTAGTGGCCACTTTCTCATCTAACCTACCAACTGGATTGTATAGGTGTACAGGTGGTACTACTGTAGGTAACCCATTCGTCACCGCCACTACAGGTGCCGTGTTAGCTGTCACTACAGCTGCCACACTAACAGTCTACTACGTAATCCGTAATGACACAGGTGAGGCGTGGACTACTCGGTACTCCAGTGGTGTACTGGATGCTTGGAAGCCATTAGCTCTGGGCGGGGCTAACTCTAACATTACAAGCCTCTCAGGCCTCACCACACCACTATCTATAGCGCAAGGTGGTACTGGTAACGGTACTGGTCTAGCAGCCACTGCTACAGCACTGGCCACCTCTAGGAGCATCTCTGCTACAGGTGACGCTACTTGGACAGTCAACTTCAATGGCACAGCTAACGTTACAGCAGCCCTTACCCTAGCCGCTTCTGGCGTAGGTGCAGGTACTTATGGCTCTGTAACAGTAAACACTAAAGGTCTTGTTACTGCCGCGTCTGTAGCAACCCCTGTAGCTAACGGTGGTACTGGGCAAACGACCATTGCCGCAGCTGCCTCTGCACTCGCTGTACCCAAGTTTGCTTGGACTTCGTATACACCCACTGTGACAGCCAACACTGGTACCTACACTACAGCCAGTGCTACAGGTTCACATATGGTTGCCAATGGCATCTGCCACTTACGCATAGCTATTACTATCACAACGAAAGGTACGGGTGTACTGCCGATAGTCACACTGCCATTCCCGGCATTGGCAGGATCAGCTAGCCTTCCAATACCAGCAAGGGAAAATGCTGTTAATGGTAAGATGGGTGCTGGGTTTATTACGCCCGGCCTACTTACCTTGCTTGTTGTAGATTACATTAACGCTGACCTAATAACAACTGATGGTGCTGTTGTATACATCAACGGCTCTTACCCAATCGCTTAAGGAACTATCCAGAAATGAGTACACTACGGACTGACACGCTGCAAACAACTGATAGTTCTTATACTATTAATATTAATTCAATTGCTAACCGAGTTGACTTAGCCAATAATACTGACCCAACTAAGGGTGCTGCCCTAGTCGGCTTCGATGGCACCAACCTCAAAGTACAACTAAAAGATCGCATTCACCGTGTAGTGGAGAGCGTTGCTGAACTTAAGGCATTGGACAGCACCGAATACACCAAAGCGTATATCAATGGTTATTACGCATCTGGTGACGGTGGTGATGGTGAATACTACGTTGATGCTGCTGACTTGGTTAGCCCAGACAATGGTGGTAGTGTCCATGTAGCCGCTGATGGAGCTCGTTGGAAACTATCTCATCGTGGCCAAGTGAATGTAAAACAGTTTGGTGCTAAAGGGGATGGTGTCACTGATGACACAGCCCGTCTCCAAGCAGCTCGTGATTGGTTGGCTGCACAGTCTGATTTGCCAGAGTTAGTATTTACCCCCGGCATCTATGTTTATTCAGTGTCTCCAAACTGGGCCATTCAAGATGCTCGCATCACTGCCCAAGGTGAAGTCAAGCTGCGTTACACTGGTGTTGGTAACGCTGTAATCTTTGATGCGGACGCAGTAGACGCAGTAGGGCCATTGCCGGGCGTTATTTACAACGTCCAGTTTGGTGGTAGTAACCGTTTTATTGTTGAAGCTCCGGGCACCTCTTTGAATGCTTTCTTTGTACGCTCTGTCCATCACGCCAAAATCCGTGGTGTAGTGCGTGGGTGTGGTACAGCCTCTGCTGGTTTGAAAGTTAACTTTGCAGTATTGACAGAGTTTGATATCATCGTCTCTGGTAACCATATGGGTGTTTGGTATCTAGGAGCTAAGCCAGCTGAAGGTTATAACCTAGATCAACGTGGTCCGGGTGAGACTGCAAGTTACTGCTACTTCCCCAACGCGATAGTTGAAGGGCCTGATATTGGTGTACACCTTGTCAACTCTCTTGGCAACATTTTTAGTGGTGGGGCATTTGAAGGTTGCACTACTTATGGTGCGTTGATTGAAACTACAGCCTTGAGCGATAAGTTCATTGGAACTGACTTCGAGGTTAACACCGTAGCTGATGTGTTCTGTCAAGGTTTTGGCACTGAGTTTATCGACTGTGACACCTTCTCCCTAATTAACTTGGGTACTGCATCCCGCCGGTGCTTGATTACTGGTGGTCAACATCAAAGCATAGGGTTGGATGTAGGTGGCTTGGCTAACCGAGTGCTTCACACTACTTATAACCGGTTTGCATCCTCTGGTACCTTTACAGATGGGAGTCTGTCTGCCACTATCTCCGATGTTCGTAACGGTAACGGTGCCCCTGCACTATCTGGGTCTGTTACATACGACGCCCCTAGTATCGGTATCGGTGCTACGGCCACTACCACTATTACTGTACAAGGGGCCCGTCTTGGGGATGCTGTTGTTATATCCTCTACTGTGTTTCTGTCTGGTTTGGTTTTGAATGCCATAGTGTCGTCAGCTAATACCGTCACAGTATTCTTGACTAACATTGCAGGGGTTGCAGTAGACGCCCCTAGTACCACACTGCGTGCTTGGATTTACCGTCAAGCGTTCTAATAACTCAATGAGCCAAGGACGGCTTTTAGGAATTTAATATGATTGAGAAAGATCAGTTACAAGACACTATGGGCAGACCTCTGACCCAAAGCTTATTCCTAGAGTTGGGATATTCAGAGTACGCTGTATACACACTTAAAGAACAAGATTACGCATATAAGGGCAAGAATTACCCCTCTCTGAAACGTCTTTATCTTAAAGAAGAAGATGTGACAGAGTATGAGTTTGCTACTAAACATTTGCTAGGCTGGCAGCATTGGAAACGACTTTGTGAGAATAAGCAGATACGTAAGCATATCGATGAGTGGCGGGAGGAGTTGGAACTTAAGATCCGCTCTCAAGCTATTCGTGACATGCAAAGTCTATGCGCCTCTGAGAACGGTAACTTTAGTGCCGCCAAATTCCTAGCTGACCGTGGTTGGGAGAAGCGTGCCCCCGGTCGCCCTAGTAAACTTGATAAAGAGAAAGAGGACCGTTTGGCTGACCGCCTCTCGGAAGAATTTACTGCTGACATTGTACGGATGAAGAACTTATAATGGATGAAGAATGGAGCAGAGACGCAGCTAAGCGTCTGAGGTTGATGCCTCAGGAGGTCAGGGAAGTAAGAGAGCGGGCTGAGTCTGACCTGTTCTATTTCGCCCAGTTAGTTAACCCCGGTTACATGTATGGTGAGATTCACAGGGAAGTGTTCTTGTGGATGCAAGAGTATGACTTGTTTGGTATGGGAGACCAACTTGGCTCTAACAAACTTGTCATGCTCCCACGGGCCCATCTCAAGAGCCACATGGTGGCCACGTGGTGCGCTTGGATCATTACCCGGCACCCTGAGGTAACCATCCTATACATCTCGGCTACAGCAACGCTTGCAGAGGCTCAGCTGTACGCTGTTAAGAACATCCTCGGCTCTTCTCTGTACCGTCGGTTCTGGCCTGAGTATGTACACCCGCAAGAAGGTAAGCGTGAGCGTTGGTCTTCGACTAACATGTCCATTGACCACGAGCGTCGTCGTAAGGAGGGTGTACGAGATGATACAATCTCTACTGCTGGCCTCACTACCAACACCACTGGTTGGCACGCTGACATCGTTGTGGCGGACGACTTGGTAGTACCTGAGAATGCCTATACAGAAGATGGCCGTGAGTCGGTAGTACGTAAATCCTCTCAGTTCACTTCTATTCGTAACCCCGGTGGATTCACCATGGCCTGTGGTACTCGTTACCACCCGTCTGATATCTACGCTACGTGGTACAAGCAGAAGTTTGACATCTTCAATGAAGACAGCATCAAGATTGATGAACGTCTCATTTGGGAAGTTAAGGAGTACGCTGTAGAGCGTGATGACATCTTCATCTGGCCAAGACGTGTTCGTGAGGACGGTAAGGCATTCGGGTTTGATAAACAAATCCTAGCCCGTATCTTCGGTGAGTATGAGGACCGAGTCCAGTTCTTCGCCCAGTACTACAACAACCCAAACGACTCTGGGTCTAACCGTATTAGTCGTGATAAGTTCCAGTATTACAACCCAAGAGCGTTAAGGAAGGAAGGCAGTAAGTGGTTCTACGCAGACAGGAAACTAAACGTTTATGCTGCGGTAGACTTTGCATTCTCCCTCTCCAAAGCCGCTGACTACACAGCCATTGTAGTTATTGGCGTAGATTGCGATAATAATATCTACGTCCTTGACATTGATCGCTTCAAGACAGACAAGACTATCGAGTACTTCGAGCACATCAAGACTCTACATGCCAGATGGAACTTTAACAAGTTTAGGGCTGAGGTCACAGTAGCTCAAAAGGTAATCGTTAACGCCATCAAGGATTATGTACAGAAAGATGGGCTACGTTTGTCTGTAGAAGAGTTCCGCCCTAGTAAGGCTGAGGGCTCTAAGGAAGAGCGTATCGCTGCCACACTAGAACATAGGTATGATAACCTCGAAGTATGGCACCACGAGGGCGGCTGGACCACCGTGCTTGAAGAAGAGCTGGTGATGGCTAGGCCACCACACGATGACCTTAAAGATGCCTTAGCGAGCGCTGTAGGCATTGCTGTACCACCAATGAAAAGTCGTACTTCACAGATGAAGGACTTCTTCACAACCAAAGCCACCTCCCGCTTCGGCGGAGTAGCCTTCCGCCAATAAAGGAAATGTATGAGCACAAAAGTAGCCGAACTCATAACTGTACTAGCCCAAGACGATGCGAGTGCATGGGTCAGTTGGTTGTGGAACGAGTACAATAGCCAACGTCGTGGCAAGATTGATGAGTGGAAAGAACTCCGTAACTACATCTTTGCTACCGACACTAAAACAACCTCTAACGCAACGCTCCCGTGGAAGAACAGCACCACTACTCCAAAGCTGTGTCAGATCAGGGACAACCTGCACTCTAACTATCTAAGTGCCCTGTTCCCTAACGACGACTGGCTTCGCTGGCAGGGCTATACCAAACAGGATAGCCTTAAGCTCAAGGCAGCTACTATCGAAGCGTACATGGGCAACAAGTGCCGTGAGAGTCACTTCCGTACCACCATGTCTAAGCTAGTTTATGATTACATTGACTATGGTAACGCATTCGCCACTGTAACCTTTGACGCTAAGTACAAGGAAATGGTTGACGGCAGTATCGTACCTGACTACATTGGCCCACGTGCTCAACGTATTAGTCCCTTGGACATTGTGTTTAACCCAATGGCTGATGACTTTGAATCTTCGTTTAAGATTGTCCGTTCTGTCAAAACTTTGGGTGAACTGAAGAAACTGGCACTGGAGTCCCCTGAGAATGCCTTCTGGGCCTCCGCATTGGAGCGTAGGGCGAAGATCTGCCTTAACTTTGGGGGTTATAGTGTAGAGGACTTCGACAAGGCTTGTGGGTACTCTGCAGACGGTTTTGGCAACATGTACTCCTACTACATGGGAGACCACATGGAAATCCTAGAGTTCTATGGGGATTACCACGACAAATCCACTGGTGAACTGCGTACCAATCGCCTAATCACTGTAGTAGATCGTAGCCACGTAGTGCGTGATGTCGAGATTCCAAGTTGGCAAGGTCATGCACCAATCTACCATGTTGGTTGGAGATTCCGTCAAGACAACCTGTGGGCTATGGGTCCTTTGGATAACTTGGTTGGTATGCAATACCGCATTGACCACCTTGAGAACTTGAAAGCGGATGCCATGGACCTCACCGTCTTGCCACCAATGGCTATTGTGGGTGAAGTAGAAGAGTTCGTTTGGGGACCTGCTGCCGAGATTCACTTGGATGAAGGTGGCTCTGTCCAACTCCTGTCTCAAGACATGAACAGTATCATCATGACTAACAATGAGATTTCTCTCCTTGAAGACAAGATGGAGCTGTTTGCTGGTGCCCCACGAGAGGCTATGGGCGTGCGTACGCCCGGTGAGAAGACAGCCCTTGAGGTACAGACCCTCACTAACGCAGCAGGGCGTATCTTCCAAGAGAAGGCCACTACGTTTGAGATTGAGCTGCTGGAACCAACCCTCAATGGTATGCTGGAGACAGCAGTACGTAACATGGATGGGAACGACGTAATCCGTGTAATGGACACTGACTTGGGTGTACAGCAATTCAAATCTATTACCCAAGCAGACATCACCGCTAATGGTAAGCTACGGCCTGTAGGTGCTCGCCACTTCGCTAAGCAAGCACAAGACTTGCAGAACGTAATTGGCATCTTCAACTCCCCTATTGGCCAGCTTATTGCCCCTCACACCTCCTCTATCGGCCTTACTAAGTTCGTAGACGATGTAACTGGCCTCGCTGGTTATGACATCTTCAGACCTAACGTAGCCGTAGCTGAACAGAAAGAGACTCAAGCATTGGTTAACCAAGCACAAGAAGACGCTCAACTGCAAGCAACTGTACCTGTTGAGGATGGACTGTAATGGCCCTTAAAGTAACATGGACTGCTGGCCTCCCTAAGGAGCTGGCTAGCGAGGTTAGGATTAACTATAAGGAGTCTCTGGTCCTTCGGAGACGCCTTGCTAAAATCCTAGAGGATAAATCGGACGCTTCAGTCAAAACCTCCCGCTCTAAGTTGCTGTATGACAACCCTAACTGGGCTCTTTTACAAGCGGATCAGAGGGGGTATGAAAGGGCCATGGCAGAAATAATTGAATTAATTTCAGAAGGTCTGTAGGGAATTCTCTTAAAAAAGAGTATAGTATATACTAATACTAAATATACTTAATATATTACTTAAAAGAAGTAGTAGAAGAAAAAGAAAGGAAACTGCGTTTAGGGATCCTTAGGAACTTCTTAGTATATATATAACACGATGCTCCGAGGAACTCCGATTCCTGACATGACGCACCAGTGGGGGGAAGAGCCCCACACCTAATTCGTTTTAATCATATAGGTAATGATACAGTGACAGACCAGTCCGTATTCAATGACACAAATCCGGCGACCCCGCCACTAGATGCTACACAAGGCCAGCCTAATGCGTATGAGGACCTCCTCAAGACCATTGTTAATGAGCAAGGCCAACCAAAGTATGCGAACATTAACGAAGCTTTGAAAGCGTTACAGCACGCTCAATCTTACATCCCAGAGGTTAAAAATCAACTAACTGCTCGTGAGCAGGAAGTCCTCCGGTTGCAAGCAGAGCTTGAACAGCGTCAGAGCATTGAAGATGTCGTATCACGACTCGCTAAACCTAATCAGCCAGACGTACGGGACGACCAATCTAGAACGAGTGGACTTGATGAGAGTGCAGTGATGAAGCTTGTGCAAGAGACCTTGGAACGCCAAGCCCAGCTTAGTGCGGCCCAAGCGAATCAGGCACAGGTTGAACAAGCCCTTAAGGCTAAATTTGGAGACAAGACTGCTGATGTCGTTAAGCAACGTGCTAGCGAACTCGGTCTGACCCCAAAAGCTTTGGGCGAACTGTCTAGCAAGAGCCCTCAAGCGGTACTTGCACTTTTCAATACCCAAGGGACTCATAGTCCACAACCTACTCGCTCTAGCGTAAACATTCCTCCTACTCTGAGCCCGTCTGCACCTCCTCTTGAGCGCCCCGCGAAGTCACTATTAACTGGGGCCAGCACCAAGGAGCAAATGGAGTACATGGCTAAGATTCGGCAGAGAGTTTATGATGAGAACGGGATTAGCTAATTAACAAGGATAAGACATGCAACTGACAGATAATACTCGTGCCTTTATCGAGAGTGAACAGTATTCTCAGTTCATCCTCATGAACCTGCATGATGGCTTGCTGCCGGAAACCTTCTGGCGTAACGTAAGCGACTTCGCTCATGGCTCTGTACTGAACATCAAAACTATTGGTTCTGTTACTCTGCAAGAAGCTGAAGAAGATGCCCCACTGATCTACGAACCAATTGAGTCTGGTAACATCACCTTCCGTATCAAAGAGTACAAAGGTGACGCTTGGTATGTAACTGATGACCTTCGTGAAGACGGTTCTCAGATTGACCAACTGATGGCCGCTCGTGCTTCTGAATCCACCCGTGCGATTCAAGAGACTTTCGAGACTGACTTCCTGTCCACCATTGGTGACTTCTATGTCGCTAACACTGGCCCGAACAATGTCAACGGCTTCCCACACCAGATCGTATCTACCGCCACTAACAACGTAATGCAACTCCAACACTTCCTGCGTATGCGTCTGGCTTTTGACAAAGCTAACGTGCCAGCAGAAGCTCGTGTTGTAATCGTTGACCCAGTGGTTGAAACCACTCTGGCTGGTTATGTAACCCTGACCTCCGACATCACCCCTTACGCTGTTGCTATTATCGAAGGTGGTCTTGCTCGTGGTCAACGCTTTGTACACCGCATGTATGGCTGGGACATTATCACGTCCAACCGTCTGCCTGTACGTACTTATAACGATGGTACTACTACCCTCGCTGGCGTAGCTAACATCTTCATGAGTGTACTGGACGACCAGACCAAACCTGTGATGGGTGCATGGCGTCGGATGCCTAAGTCTGAAGGTGAGCGTAACAAGGACCGTGCTCGTGATGAGTTCGTAGTTCGTTGCCGCTATGGCTTTGGTGTACAACGTAAAGATACCATGGGTATCGTTGTCACTTCGGCAACCAACTTCACCCCTGACCTGACTCCATAAGGACTGACATAATGGCTTACGAAAACTCTGCTGGCCTTAACGTCACAAACCACTACGGCCCTCGCGAAACTGGCGGTGGTGTAGGTGTGTTTAAGACTGAAGGCTATAGCAACCAAATGGTAATTGATGGCCCTTCTCAAGGTCTTGTATTCCTCTCCCCTCGCGGTGATGGCGTATGGATCACTGGCCACGATTACACCTTTGCTACTGGTACTGTTACCTCTGTCACCATTGGTGGCATTGAAGTTAGTGGCGCTACTGACGCAGCTCCTATCCGACTGTTCAAAGAGAACACTGGTGAAGTTGTTGTCACCGGTCTGACCGCTGGTAAAGTGGTTCTGTTCTACAAGAACGTTGCTGGTGACAAGGATGATGTTTATCCAGCAGTCGCTAACGATGGTGGCCCAGCTGTCCTCACGGTGGTTACATTGCCTGCTTCTGACACCATTGCTGTAGCAGAACAACTGCAACTCACTACCGTAGCTACTCCAGCCGAAGCATCTCAAGTCTTCACCTACACCTCTAGTGATCCTACTAAGGCTACCGTGAACGCTCAGGGTGTTGTAACTGGTGTTGCTGCCGGTGCTACTACCATCACTGTTCGTGCTGTTAACGACTACACCAAGTTCGACACTGTCGCAATTACTGTAGCCTAATAACAATAACGACACGCTGGGTGCTTACATAGGCCCAGCATTTAAGCCAGTCATTCAGCAATGGGTGGCTGGCTTTTTTATTGGAGAACGTAATGGTAGAACATGTAAATATTATAGATTCTGATAGGCATGAACCTAAACATGCTTCTACTGCCCTAGCTAACCAAGCGTTGGTTAGTAATGGTAATGGGACTACTTCGTTTAAGTTTTATTCCTATGATGACCTTATAAACAAACCAACTTTTGTTGGTTACCAACAAGTCTTGTCTGGTTTCTCTACAGCAGCCTCACAATCCCCAGCGGCTTTGGATACACCATTGCAAATTGAGTTCGGTGCTGGGTCAGCAACACCATCTGCCACTTTGGCTTCTAACGGCACCTTAACGTTTAACATAGCTGGGGACTATATCATCACTTTGTTCCTGCGGTTTGGGCGGACAGCAGGTGCAGGTACATCTATTACACTTAATCGGTTTCTTATTAATGGTGTACAAGGCCTTAATTCTAATGCCGTTAAATTGCCAGATCAAGATAGTGTCATCCCATTCTCCACTAGCTTAAATGTTTCGGCAACCGCTGGTATGACCTTTCAACTACAGATCATGCGTGACTCGGCTGGTAACAACAATGGTGGGTTGTTCCGAATCCTGCCAACCGTAGCTGGTTGGAATTTGTGCCCTTCTGCTACTATTGTAGTAAGTAAGTTTGTGGGGGTTGTGTAATGGCTGCTAAGAAGACTCTGCTTGAGTTAACACAAGACATATTAAATGATATGGATAGCGATGAGGTCAACTCGATTGATGACACCGTCGAGTCGTCACAAGTAGCTCAGATTGTCCGGTCCACTTACGAAGCAATGATGAGTAATCGTAATTGGCCACACCAGAAGCGCCTACTTACCCTAACACCGTCAGGTGACTCCTCTCTTCCTACGCATGTCACTATGCAAGAGGAAGTAAAGGAGATGGTAAGCGTTAGGTACAATACGGCTAAGGCAACAGAGACACGATTGTTCTATAAGCCTGTCTTGTACCTAGACCCAGATAACTTCCTGCGCTACACTAACTCACGCAACACTGATGACTCTAATATAGATGTAATCTACGACAGTATTGATGTACCACTTCTTATCCGTAACGATCAAGCACCACGTTACTTTACTAGCTTCAATGACAACACACTTGTCTTTGATGCTTATGATAAGAGTGTAGATGACACCATCCAAGCGTCTAAGATTCAAGCTACGGGGTACATCATGCTTGAGTGGAGTCATGTAGATGACTTTATCCCCAACCTACCCGCTGAGGCTTTCACAGCCCTATTGGAAGAGGCTAAGAGTCGCTGCTTTGTTAAGTTGAAACAACAGACTGACCCAACAGCAGCTACAGAAGCTAGGCGTCAACAAGCTTGGCTTTCTCGTAAAGCATGGCGTGCTGCTGGTGGCGTGAAGTTTAATTCCTACGGGCGTGGTCGTGTTAAAGATGTACGTGACCCAACTTTTGAGAGAGACCGATGAAAGAGTTTGAATATAACGGATATAAAATTGTAGGCGATGGCACCTACGGGTATAAGGAAGTGAAGTCCATCGGTAGAGGTGCCATCCCCAACTCTTTGCGTGGCCAATTCACTACGGAGAAGATGGCTAAGCAGGCCATTGATTACCACGTAGCGAACAAGGTGCCCAAAGATGACAAGGCAGATTAATGCTGTAGAGGTCAATACGTTTGTAGGTGGGTTAATCACTGAGGCTAGCCCACTTACCTTTCCAGCTAACTCCAGCTTAGATGAAGATAATTTTGTACTTAACCGTGATGGTTCTCGTAACCGTAGGTTAGGTATGGATTTTGAGACCAACTATGTAACCGTGCCAACCAATGTAGTTTTACCTTCTGATGGTAACATTGCTACCACTTCCGTACGTTGGAACAACGCAGGGGGTAACCCAGATAAAAGTCTGGTTGTAGTTCAAATTGGTAACCAGCTTAAAATCTTTGATGCGTCTTTCATGCCAGTGTCTAGTGCCCAAATCTTTGACACCACTTTTATCGATGTTAAACTAGACCAACCATTCTCCTATGCTATCGTAGATGGCACATTAGTGGTAGTAACTGGACGTAAGGCCATCTCTATACTGAAGTATGAGTCTGGCCTCGTGACCATATCTGACTCTATTCTGTACATACGAGATCAGTTTGGTGTTACAGATATTGTTGACGGAGTTAACCTACGTCAAGGTAACGGTATTACAATCCGGCCCACTACGCTTACTAGTACCCATGTCTACAACCTACGTAATCAGACTTTTGCTCAACCACGTAGGGTTGTTACAGACGAGGCGGTAAGGGACCCTATTACCTACTTCAGTGGTTTAGCTGGTGCTTATCCTTCTAACTCCGACGCTGTAACGTTTGCTTTGTACCCGGATGCTAATGATAGTGATGATAGGTTGTCTGAAAGATTTAACGCCAAGGATATTATAAACAGTCCTGTAGGTACGTTCCCAGCACCTAAGGGTTATTTTATCATTGATGCTATGGCTCGTGGGACTAGCCGATTGGCTGAGTGTCAGAAGTTAATGGCTCAATATGGGGCATTAAACCTCCCAGTTAGTGATTTGCCAGTCGATACAACACCGGGTGGTCCTACGGTTGTCTGTGAGTATGCCGGTCGTCTGTTCTATTCTGGGTTTAATGGTGAGACTGTAGGCCCAGATGAAAACAGCCCTAAGATGTCATCTTACGTCCTGTTTAGCCAAGTAGTAGAAGACCCAACTGATATTACAACCTGTTACCAAGATGGTGACCCAACCAGTAAAGAGACTCCAGACCTACTCGATACGGACGGTGGATTCATTCGTATTGAAGGTGCTTATAATGTACTTAAGCTAATCAACGTAGGCACAGCTCTGGCAGTACTGGCGGCTAATGGTGTGTGGTTGATTCAAGGTGGCAGTGATTATGGCTTTAAGGCTACTAACTACCTTACCACCAAGATAACTACGCATGGGTGTGATTCACCTAACTCAGTAGTGGTTATTGATAAGACCTTTATGTTTTGGTCGGATGATGGTATCTACAATATTGCACCTAACCAGTTTGGGGACTATATTGCAGAAAACATTACACAGAAAACTATCCAAACCTTTTATGATAAAATTGACGGACTCGATAGGAGAGCCTGTAAGGCTGTCTACGACACGTACGATAAGAAGGTAAGGTGGTTGTATGGGGCGAGGGTTAACAGTACAGCACCGACCCGTGAGCTAGTACTAGACACCACTATTGGTGCCTTCTACCCCGCCACAATTGGTGCTTTGAATGGCAAGTTTCCCTTACCTATTGCTGGTGTACTTGTACCTCCATTTAGGATTTCACTGTCCCCAACCCCAGTGACAGTTAACTCTGTACCGGTTACAGCCTCCTCCGACCCTGTAATAGTTAACGAACTACAAACCTCTAACAACATTAAAGAGACTGTGTACGCTATTATTATAGGCACAACCCCAACTGTGAGTTTCTCCTTTGGCTCTTATAGAGATCAAGGTCATAGGGATTGGCGTTCTGTTAATGCTGTAGGTGTTGATGCCCCCTCTTTCCTAGTCACTGGTTACCAGTCGGGTGGGGACTACCAGCGGTCTAAGCAAGTTGTATACTTAACTGCTCACTTTAACAAGACAGAGACTGGGTTCACTCCAGAGTTTGACGTCTTAAACCCTAGCTCTTGTATTGTACAAGCTCAGTGGGATTGGACTAACTCTGCTACATCTGGTAAGTGGAGTAGACCTTTCCAAGCGTATAGACATCGTAGGCACTACATGCCAGCTAATGAACTTGACACGTTTGCAGATGGTAATACTACTGTGCGTTCGCGAAGTAAAGTTAGGGGTCAAGGTAAAGTGCTGTCTCTTCTCTTCCAATCTGAACCAGATTTCCACCTAGAATTACTGGGTTGGTCAATGGTAATGGGGGCTAACTCTAATGTATGATATATACGAAGACAATCGTTATAAGCTTAAAATCACTTTAGAGGATGGCCTCCCCTTCTTCCATGTTGATGTGAAGTGTGACTTGACTAAGAAAGACATAAAGGAAGGCAGGGTAATATTTGATCAAGTCAAGGACCTTGTAGTAAACTCTGGTTATGAGCGTCTATACGCATACACACCAAAGATTAAATTTGCTAAACTACTCGGTCCCGGCTTTATACACCTACAAGAAATTGTACACGATGGCATCACATTAGACGTAATAGTATGGGAATTGCTGGAGGACAGTGATGGGAGTTGAAGTAGCAATTGCCGCAGTTACCTTAGCTGTTGCTGTAGGTTCAGCATATGAACAAAGTCAGCAAGCTAAAGCTGCGGCTAAAGATCGTAAGAGGGCAGGTCAGGTATCTCAAGCAGAACAAGCCGCTCAAGCCAACCAGAACCGTAGGCAACAGATACGTGAGGAACGTGTTCGTAGGGCACAGATTACTCAAGCCTCTGTTAATACTGGGGTGTCTGGAAGCTCTGGTGAGTTGGGGTCTCAGTCAGCCCTTGGCTCTTTGATTAGCGGTAACATAGCTGCTGGGACTAGACAACAAAATAGTTCTAATGCCATTGGCAACCTACAACAGAGTGCTGCTGATGCAGACTTGAAAGGGGCTACATGGGGCGCTATTGGGGGAGTGGCTGGTAGTGTATTTGGTGTAGCGGCTGGTTCTGCCCTTAACAAACCCTCGCCAGATAAAGTAAAACCAACCACAACTCAACCAAGTATTTGGGATTAATAAGGATTAATATGGCCGGTCTAGAAGACTTCACTCTTAACTTCAACCCAACCTTGGAGGACTTTGTAAGCGAGCCCGGCTCTGTTAACCCCGTGGTAAGCGGGTCTTCTAATCTCAACATTGCTGCTCACACAGCAGCCTTGTCGGGCGACCCAACACAAACTGTTGACACTTACCGTAGGGTAAACGCTGAACTGTCGTTGGAAAACAAATCTAACACTAGCGATGATCTAGTACGACAAGCTCGTGAACAGCAATACCAAGAAGGCCAGAAAGGTTTGATTGGGTTGTTGTCTGACTCTACAGTGAGTGATGAGGATAAACGTGCTGCCGCTAATCAGGTATATGATCAAGGGAGCTCTCTTTACAACCCACGTAACATTTTGTCCGCCCGTGCACTACAAGAACCCTCTGGCCCCACTGAGAACGTAGAGCAAGAGGTTGTGCGTGTTAACCTCGCACAGTCTATTGAGGAGATCAACAACTATAAGCTTAAGACTCAAGCCATCCTTAATAGAACTGTTGCAGAGCAGAACCCAGAGTCTGGCAAAGTATTGTCTGACGTGATTGATATGTTCACCCCCTTCGTAGAACAGAAGTTCGCTGCCACCATCTCGGCAGATTTGAAAGAGGGTAAGGTTGGTGCATACGCTAAGGCTATAGCGTGGCTTGGTGACTCCAAGATGGACTTGAAGGAGATGCTGGTAGGTCTGCCAGTAGATAAGCGTCTGGAGATGACTGACAAGGTAGTACAGGCTATTAACGCCAACAGTGCTATCGTAGCCCCTGACTCCAACGAGTACGCTAAGTTGCAATACCTGCGTCTGGTACTGGATCAAGGTTCCTACGACGACACTGATAAGTGGATTGACAACATCACCTCTATGCTGGACCTCACCTTGTTGGGTGGTGTAGCAGCTCGCATGGTAGGTAAAGCCTTCCGTGGTGGTGAAGCAGCTGATAATGTTGTGCGTGACATTGAGCGTCAAGCCGTACGCTCTCAAGTACAGCCAACCACCATTAGCCAGAACTACAAGGACATGAACCCAGAGAAGGCTGTCAATGCTCACGAGGCAGCAGCAGCTGATGAGACTGGGGAGGCCGCTGAGGCCCTTTATGGCACTAGCCGTGTTGACGCTGTAGGTAATGACCTAGCCCCTGAGATTAGCGGTGTAACAGGTGGTGTACGCAACAAGGTGGGTAACCCTGGTCGTATCAATGATGATACCATCACCCCTAACCCAAACGTAATGGACTTTGTCCATGACCGTGGTGACATCTTCTACGACAAGGCTGAAAAGATCACTCGCAGGGCAGCTGTAGTTAACGATTTCCAACAGGCTCACGGCCTAGTGGCCCGTAAGGAAATGTTTAACATCGAGTCCCTTGCTGATGGCGTAGGTATCAAAGCAATCTATGGCCCACCACAGGGTGGCTTTAGTTCTGCTCAAGATGCTGTCAACATGGCTGAATGGGCTATGCGTGACTACGGTGTCCCTCAAGAAGCCATCAGCTTCCTGAAGCGTCAAGGCTCCGAGTACGTACCTGTAGGTAAGGATGAGCTAGCCACCCTCACTCAAGGTAAAGAGTTGGTTAAAGGTCGTATTGAGTTGCGTGGGCAAGAGCCTTCGCTGGTCAAGTCGACTGATGCTGCTGGCAATGAGATTGTCCAGACAGACATTGGCTCCACTGTCTCTGTTAAGCGTAAGTCTGACTATCTGATCCAAGTGGACCATAAGTATCAGTTCTCTCCTGCTGACATGACTAAATGGTCTGAGTTCGATGTTAACTACAACATCTTTGACCGCATCTTCGCTAACTACAATGGCCCTAGCTTGCAAGGGCTAGGTGTTGGTTCCCTCCAACGCCATGTGATTGATGCTGCCTCCATGTTCCGCCCTGAAGTGACCAAAGGTGCTTCCGTAGCGGTTGACCGTGCAGCTAACCTTGAGAAGAAGCTTATTGAGGTTGGTGATGACTTCGCTAAGACTATGAAAGGCCTTAGCCCTAGCCGTCAAACTGCCATTGACACTGTAATCCGTGAGGCTAACGAACGTGGCCTTGATCTGGATTACACTAAGATGGTTAGCCAAGGCTTCCGCCCAACAGAGATTCAAGCTCTCCGCTCGTGGCGTGAGTATTGGGACACCGTGTACCACTTGGAGAATGCGGACGCAGCTAAGTCGTTGCGTAACCGTGGTTTCGAGGAGTTCATTGACCATGAGCATGACACCAAACTGTTTGCTAAGCCTGTAGGCCGTAACAACGCTGGCAGCTCTGCTAAGGTCTATGACCATACCACTGGTGAGATTCGTAACCTTAACAAAGATGAGATTACTGAGCTGTATGCTAAGAACGGTAACCTTGCTCGTCTCCGTTCACCCATTCAGGTTGGTGACGATGCAGCTGAGTTGATTGTCAACCCTAACGCTGCTGGCAAGGCTTTCTCTCGTCGTATCAATGACGACAGTGAAGTCTTGGCTTATCGTAAAGGCTACTACTCGGTTAACTACACTGACCCGCACTTCATCGTTAAGAAGGTGAAGAACTCTAAGGGTGAGTTGCTGTATGAGAAAGCTGTAGCCACAGCTAAGAGCAAGAAGCAAGCAGACATCCTGACTGCACGTCTTGCTGCTACTGATGGTGCTGAGTACTACAACCGTACGGAGTTGAAGAAGGGACGTAGCGTAGATGACGACACTTGGGATGTTTACCAAGCTCGTGGTCGTTCTGCTCAGCGTAGCCGTGGTCAACGCCTTGAAGATACCACCTCCGCCATTGACCCGTCTCAAGCTAACATCATGAGCCCTGTAGAGGCTCTGGTGCATAGTGCTGGCTCTATTGCCCGCCGTGTTGAGATGCGTGATATGATTGATGCTGGTAAGCTTCGTGCCAAGGCTCAGTACGCTGAGTTCTTCCCAGACGGGAAGTATGGTGACAAGGTGTATCCGGGTAGGGTAGAAGACATTCAGTATCGTGGGGAAGGTAAACCTAACAACAAGAAGTTGGCTGATGCACGCTCTACCTTTGAGTACTTCCGGTACTTAGAGGATGGTTACATCAACCACATTGATGACACTTACAAGGTGGCCTTGAAGTTCTTGGCTGAGGTGGCTGGCAACAAGCACTTGTCTCGTGCTGAAGCCGCTGCTCGTTGGATGGGTGATGCTCGTGGACCTGCTGCTTTTGGCAAGTCCGTTGCGTTTAACCTGTACCTTGCTCTTAACCCATTGCGTCAGTTCGTAGTACAAGGTCATCAGGCTGTACAACTGTTTGCCGTTAACCCTAAGTGGTTCTTGACAGGCAGAGCTACGCCACAGACTACGTACATTGCTGCACGTCAGTTGGGTATTGAGATTAGCCCTAGCTTGCTGAAAGGTACTGGCTGGACTAAGGAGATGGCTGATAAGGTTTATAAGGACTTCCAAAACACTGGTCTGGTTGCCAACATTGATAAACAGAACTTGGTGCGTGGTAGCCTGCTTAACCTTGCAGATCAAACTATTGCTAGTAAAGCTCGTAACCGACTCTCTGCACCATTAACCGCCTCTCGTAAGATCGGCTTCGATGCTGGGGAATACGTCAACACTGTAACCTCCTACCTGTCTCACTACGACCAAGCGTTCCTTAAGGGCGCTGACCTGAAGAGTCAAGAGGTGTTGCAGACCATTGCTGCTGATAGCCGTAACTTCACTTACAACATGAACTCTGCTGGTGACTTGCCATACAACCAGAACGCACTTAACACTGTGTTCCAGTTTATGCAGGTTCCACACAAAGCTCTGTTGACGATGACCACTAACCGTAACCTAACTGCTCAGCAGAAGATTCGGTTGGCTGGATTCAACGCAGTGATGTACACCCTACCACCTGCTGCCATGTATACGCTCTTCGGAGGCATCCTGCCGGACGATCCAGAGGTAAGGGATGTGGTGGTACAGGGTCTTGAGGGAGCCATGCTCAACAAGCTCCTGAGCCTCTCTACGGGGGAGGAGTCCAACATTGACTTTAGTGGCTTAGCTCCTATTGACATGTTTGGTACTTACGAGTTCATCCACAGTTTGTTCTCAACCGACGTGGGCACAGTTATCTCTTCTACACCATCTGGCCAGTTGCTGTTTGGTAACAACCCACGTATCACTAACTTTGCCAAAACCGCAGCTAAGTACTTCAACCTCACTGATGACTATACTGATCCAGTAAGCTTCAGTGAGGTGGCTACAGAGTTTGCTAAGCTCTCCTCTGGTATGTCTAACATATTCAAGGCTGGCTATGCTCTGAAGTACGGGCAGAAGATAAACACTATGGGCGGTGTAACTGACCCTAACGTGACCACTCCCACTGCCATTGCTCAAGTGTTCGGGTTTGGTTCCATGACTGAAGCTCAGTCCTACTACGTCAAAGACGCTACTTACAAGAAGTCCAAGGCGTTCGAGGATGATGTTAAGAAGTGGTATGGTGATTACAAGAAACACTTGGTACGGAAAGGTATTAGCCCACAAGAGCTCGAAGGTATTCAGCGTGTATATACTGAAGCTTGGAGACACTTTGGTAACGATGACTTCCGTGGTAAGCAAATTATCAACCAGTTGCTTCGACAGGATGTTATGAATGGGGACGCTCGTATGTATCAAAACGTATTGCGATCCTCTGGCATCATGTCAACCTCAGAGCTACAAAGTTTGATTAAGGCTTTACCCAACATTGACGAAGAAAAACGTCAACAACTCAAAGATACAACGGACTTTATTCAAGGGTATAAAGACCCTGAGACGGAGAATTAATTTTGGCAGACTTTTCAACTAATGTGGGTGGGCCCTCTGGGTCCGCTCCACAACCCCTGCAACCAGTTCAAGATAGGAGCAGCCTTTTGGCTGTTCAATCTTTGGGTGATATTGGGGGTAAGATACTATCTGTGGGAGCTGCTGCTCTCCAGAAGAACCAAGCTCAGGAGGAGCAAGCTGCCCTTAATACTTTGGTGGGTGGGTTTGCCCAGAAACAACTTAACATTGCTTCTGCTGTAGAGACCGGTGAGCTTAGTTCTCAGGAAGGGCGTATGCGTATGCGTGCGAACTACACTGAGGCCATCTCTAATAACCCCAGTCTTGTTGACGTACTTGCGAAGACACAGAAGGAAATTGTAACTACTGCGGGATTGGGTAGTGTTGTGGTCGAAGGGACCGAGCAAGAACAAATGCAACGGGAGTTGACCAAGACGGCGGTGAACGCTGGTTGGGTTAAGGCCAATGCCACACCTGATGAAGCTGCACAGGGGGTAGAGGCTTACCGTAGGTTCAAACGCCATGAGGAAGAGATTAACGCTTTGCAGAACCAGTTGTCTTACGACACTGCTCAGATTAACAACAGCCGTGCTAAGATTGGCTTACAGACTGACAAGATTCAGCAAGTGACTGCTGGGTACGCTCAACAGTCGGCTCGTATTGGGTTAGCTGAGAAAGTACAACAACAACAGTCCCAAGTTGCTGTGGGTGGTATGGCGGATGCTTACTATTGGAAGCTGAACTCTGAGCTGGAGGATATCAAGCAACGCAAGAAGTCTAACCAGCTCACAGAGCAGGAAGCTATCCAACTGGCAGACCAAGCGTACTCTCGCGTACAGCAGACTGTTAACATGGCAGGCCGTAATGCTGGTAGTGATTACGTATCGAACGTAGTGGCTCCGATGAAGGGCCTGTACGATAACTCTAAGCAGTTCCTTACTGGTAAGATTGATGAGGAGGTTCTTAACACTAAGAACGCTGTAACTATCGGCCTTGCTAAGCAGAACCTGCTGGGTGACCCTGAGGTAGCTAAGATCACCGCTGTCAGCCAATTGTTTGGCCCATCTACACTTGCCTTGCAAGGTGAGATTACCAACTCGGTTGTGCGGATTCTAGGTAAGAACTCTGACCCACGTCCTGAGACTAAACCTCATGATGTATTGCCAGACACCCCAGACGGGAAGCGTGATAACAAGGTGGCTTTGGCGGTGGTGAAAGCTAACATGGGTGGTTTGAATGCGGTAGAGCCGGACAAGAAAGAGGCTACTACTCAGGACATCAACGCTCAGGTCACTAACATTCTTAGGTCTATTGATGTGCATAGTGTCTCAGTGAATAATCCTTCTGAGTACAATGACGTCACTGACTTCCTTGCCAGCCCTGAGTTTGGTAAGTTCACTACTCAAGGTGGTGGGATTTACGAAGCTGCTGCTGCGAATGCTAACACCATCTTGCAGTCTCAGTACGTCGATAAGGTGTCTCCACTGATCCAGCAACAGTATCAGCAGGCCCTCATCCCGCAACGGTCGTCTAACGTCTACCAAGCGGCTACAGGACCTGTCAATGACACTGGTGCTACTTCTGCTGTATCTGCTACAGCCGCTATTAAACCATTCTTCTCGGGTGGTGGTGTGGTGTTCCGTGCAGACCCTTCTGCAAGTACTAGCGTCAAGAACAAGGTGAACGAGCTTAACAAGACCGTCTCCCCTATTGTCAACAAGTTGATTCGTATGGACGCTCACCTTGGTGGTGACACCAACTATAAAGCCTCCTATGACCGTAACTTCCAAACCATCTTTGGTTTCGATCAGAAAGACCTAACACCTAAAGAGAGTGACACTAATGCCGAGTAAAAAGAAGCCAGCACCAAAAGGGTTCGTACCTTACGGAAAGAAGAAGAAAGACCCCAAGGCGAAGACTAAAGGTAAGAAATGATTACTCAAAACAAACAAGCCATCAAGACCGCTGAGGGGCTACGCCTTACAGCGTACAAGGATGGTGGAGGTGTGTGGACCATTGGCTATGGCCACACAGGAGCCGATGTAAGGGAGGGGCTTACCATTCCCCTCTCTGAAGCTGAGAGGCTCCTTACACGCGATCTCAGGGTCGCTGAGAACCATGTTAATGGGGCAGTTAAGGTTAAGCTTACACAGAACCAGTTTGATGCCCTTGTTAGCTTTGTTTACAACGTGGGGGGTGAAGCGTTTCGCAGTTCAACCCTTCTGAAGAAGTTGAATGCTGGAGATTACCTTGGAGCCGCTGACCAGTTCCCTAGATGGAACAAAGACAACGGTAAGGTAGTTGACGGTCTTACGAACCGGAGACGGGAGGAACGTGAACTGTTCCTGAGGGGGTAATATGTGGTTTACGAGTTTGTTCGGGCCTATAGGCAATATTGTTTCTACTTGGCTCGAAGGCAAGCAAAAGATTCAGGAAGCTACAATCTCCAAGGAGGTTACGCAACTAACTAACGAAGCCAACTGGGACAACATTCAAGCAGAGGCTAGCAAGTCTAGCTGGAAGGATGAGTGGCTTACCATCCTCATCTCCATCCCGATGATTATGTCGTTCATCCCAGGGATGGGTGATGTGGTTAATGCTGGGTTCCAGACCTTGAGCAATTGCCCTGACTGGTATCAATACCTTATTGGCGTAGTGTTTGCAGCCTCCTTTGGTATTAAGAAAGTCACGGACATCTTCGCAAGTAAGCGGAGATGAACATGGCAGACCTAAGTTCTAAGGTGAGTGGGTGGACACAGACTCTTGTTGCAGTGGGGAGTTTGGTGTTTGGCGTGGGGATGTTGTACGGAGATGTTCAGGACATCAAGAGGGACGTTAGTCAAACCAAAGACCTTAGCGTTCAAACTAAGGTCTTGGAGACTAAACTAGAGAACCAGAAAGAGGCGCAGGATGCGACCCTCTCAGTTCTCAAGGAACTAACCAGTAACGTTAACAGACTGTCTGATAGTGTTACGAGGTTAGAAACACAGATGAAACAGCGTTGAAGACTAACCCCTTAATTGGGGTTTTTCTTTGCCCAAAGGAAAGTCAACCCTTCAACATTGCACTGCGAAGCTCTTTGACAAGCTCTGTACACTCTTCATCAAGTTGTGTAAAGCGTACTAGGTCTATATCTTTAAGTAGTGTTTGTCTAGTTAAGTTATATTCCAGAAGGAGTTGTAGGTCTTCAACCCTCAACTTACTTGTTCCAACTAAAGTAACTACGTTGTCCATCTTGGTGCACTCCACAGATTGATTGGGGGAAACTTAATATCAGACCAGTTCACAGAAGTTAGTACTTTGATTTCATCCACGCTACGACTGCCTCCAGCTCCTCTAGTGTTGCATTGCCCTTAACCACATTAGCCCGCAACGAAATTATATGGATATTATCTGCCACGTACCCTTCGGAAGGGATGAACCTATCTATACTAGCATCGTCATCCAACGGTGTTCCAAACACAGGACAAAGGTCAGGAACTACGATGTCTTCAATGGACATATCAAACTCAATTCCACGTTTAGCAGCTCTTGATCTTGCTCTGTTGAAGATCTTTTTCTCCCTTGTGGAGTCATGGTAAGAAGCCTTACTCATCTCGTTCTTACACTGGAGACACCGACTCCTGTCGATGCCCCCTTTGCAACTGTTGTGCTTTGGGAACTCATCCAAGAACTTCCAACCCTCACAACATTTGCATTGGTAGAAATTATCTATCATTAATTTAACTCACAAAAATTTCCAGCGCAAGCTAATTCTGCTGTTAAGTTAATAGCCTTGCCATCCTTCTCAAATACTTCATCGATATTGATGGATTCTAAGTGTGGTAATAGGGCTTCATACTCTTCTTTAGTGCAATCAGAGAATGGAAGTTGCGGATAGGCTTCAGCCCCATGGTACGGGAGAACACTAATACCATTATAGTGCTCTCGGTTAATCCACATCCAGTTGGTCAACTCTTCCCACTCATTATCTCGTACGCTAATGGTGCAAGATACGTTATGGCGGTTGTCCCCTTTACTGTGGCCTGTATCAACCCACTCCTGACTTACATGCTTAACCCGTTCCAGTAGGTTAAAGATGCTCTCAGTCCGCACACAAGCCCCGTCAGGAGCTTTCTGAGGGAAGGACAGTACTACCTGATGGGGTACCATCACATCCTGCTCTACGAGAGCTGGAGCGACTCTCATCATGTATTGGGCGAGTTCCTCGTCTTTCCCTGCTCGCATACGTCTAATGTAGTAGTCCGAATGCCAAGCATGGATGCCGCTCGAACACCCAAGTACAAGAGAAGTAGTCCCGGCAGGCTTAACAGTAGTGATGCGGTCAGCCACACCAATACCAATAGCACCAGAAACTTCTTCGTTAGTCTTTTTAGCGACACTAGCAGCCTCCTTCATGTCAAGTTCTGTAACTGTACGACTGGCAATACCAGTCATACTAACACCTAGAAGTGAACCACGTTCACAAGTTTCCCGCCATTTGGGGTTGAGATAATGGAAGTCGGTGTAACCAGCTTGAAGCGTGCCGATGAATGACGCGGCACCAGATACGTTATTAAAATCTTGTTGATCTCTGACAAGAGACGCATTGATCTCAGTGAGATTACACATTTGGTAGGGCTCAAGTGCAATCTCACAACAAGGATTTGTTCCCCAATCTTTATTGTTGTTCCAGTAGACGCCGGGCTCACCACAACCGGATGCCTCGACACGTCCCATGAGGCGTACGAATTGATCAACTGTCACCTCCCCTCGAATGAGTACAGCACTATTGTTAGAGCGTGCCCGATGTGGATGATCCTTCCACCATTCACCAGACTTACACTCAATCATCTCTTCATCTGTGACATCGAAGAGTGAGATCATAGCAGCCCGACGGATACCACCTGCTAGTACAGCGTCTGCAATTATGCAGGCAGCGTCATGAACTTCCAAAGGCCGCAGGCTACGCCCGATAGCATTGTTAAAAAGAGCCACAAGCTTATCAATGCAAGCACGGAGGGGATCTGGTCCCGGCGCTTGTCCTCCAGTCGTAACCAGTTCACTGCCCTTCTCCCTAATGTCACGGTAGTCAAATGCAGGTAGAGCACCGCCACAAAGAAAGGACTTAGCCACAACCTTGATAGCGTCTGCCCAACCAACGATCGAATCTTGGACTTGAAACTTATGGTAGTCACGATTCTTAGGCTCCGTTACAGGTGGAAGCTTATTAACGTGGTGGGACTGGACAGAATAGCCCATGCCAGTGCCGCCGAGGAGAAGAAACATAAGCTCAGGGAAAAAGTGGTAATCTTCCGCAGGCATATACGCACAGTTAAAGATGCGGTTGTGAGCCAGCTCAATAGGTCGGCCCCCAAACTGAAGACTACGCATACTAGGCAGTACACGTTTAGTAAGAACAAAGTCCCGATAGACATCTTCAATCTGTCCGTGTAGTTGGGGATACTTACGTTGGTGCATCTCTTTGTTACGAGTTACAATCTCCTCGTAGTTCTCCCGACGCCCCTTCGCCGGGAGGAACTTAGCATATTTATTAAAGACAGTGATGTCACTGAGTGCTTTCTTATCAGCTTCCAACTTACTCTTCCTTTTCTTTTTCTTCTGGTTTCTTTGTTGTTATATACACTAAGGGGAGTAAGCCGAATCTAGCAAACACTCCCAAGAATATTGCTGTGGAAATACCTGTTAGTATACAGGACAAAACTTCATTGAACGCTGTGATAAGCCCCATTAGTCGTACTCCGCTTCTGGCCAACTTTTATGCACTAGTAGACCATCAAAAGCATCTGACCAATACCACCCACTCTCCCACTCTTCGGTTGTCAACTCTAACTCTATGTTATTAAAGAGTTCATAGTACCGTTCTTCAGTCATTCCTCCACAAGGCCAAACAGTCACTTACGTTGCTCCCAGTCTTCAAATGCACCAATGAACATCTTGCATTGCTCAGAGCGGAGAACATCATCACGAGTGAAGTGAATGGTGTGGACTGGCAAGTCCAAACGCTCTACCATTTGAATGAATTCATCCAAACCCGAATTCTTGAACAGCGGGCTAGTCTGCGCAATGTCACCACACAGCACGAGTTTACTGTACGCCCCCATACGAGTAACCAACACTTTAATTTGTTCAAACGACATGTTCTGGCATTCATCAACGATTACCAAGGAGTTATCCCAAGTGAGCCCTTGAATGTGCTCAAGCATATAGTACTGAATACGTCGGTTCTTCTCAAGATCTTCTTGGTGTGCAATGCCCACACCATGGGCAATGAAGTTCTGCTGGAGAGGGCGAATCCATGGCAACAGTTTCTCACGCTCACCACCCGGCAGGAAACCGTTAGTATTAGCGAAAGAGACGTTAGGGCGTGCCAAGATCACCTGGCTCTTACGAGCCCCGTCAAGCCACTCTACAGCTCGACCAATAGCTCCATATGTCTTACCTGTCCCAGCGCTCCCATACGCGATTACAGGCATGTTCTTGCGGTCATGAAGGGCTACATCATACAGCTCATGTTTCTTTGTTGGTTTCAGTTCCATTTATCCCACCACATATGAGACGAGTAATACCACTAGGAACACTGAGTTAAGGGTCAGCATAGCTAGTGGAGATTGTGGTGACAACCTCCCATTGAAGGCTATCACCACAAGGTTGGTCAACAATAGGGACAATAACACTAACAAAATGTTAGCTTTCTTGCCCCAAGTACTTACGCCATTGCACCTTCACACCATCAACCAAGAAGCCCCAAGTTCCTCGGTATTTACCTGTAATGAATAGAGTCCATGCACCTTCAGGAGCTACAGAAGTAATCCGGTGGTACTCACCGAACTTCAACTTAGCTGTACAACTTGAGTAGCGGAAGTAACGTCTATTGTCCTCCCTAACTTCGTTATACCAACCCTTCAGGATAATTGTACGAGCATTCCAAGGGTGGTCATGTAAGTCCCTATCATCATCCTTACGACGAATCCAATGAATACGTACGCTGATAGGGAACCAGTTCTTACGCTGCTCCTCTGGGTGAGGGTACGGGTTGAACAGCCACCAACGCCCCATGTACAGTTCATCATCTTTACCATGGATGTGAACATAAGGAGTCTTCATAGCTCGCCTGATGAGCCAGTTAGCAACCGCTGGCTTAGCACAGAACTTAGCAATTAACTTCCAGATCATTTCCCAAGCAACCTCTCTGCGCTTACTTGCTCCAAATCATACATGCCATCATGAACGTTATGAAGCATAAAGCAGCCCCTAAAGTGATTATTACCTTGGAAACCTTTATACACCTCATCATGTAAGTAGCATGAGCCTCCAACGAGAGCCGAGATTTTCCTCCCATCGTTAAGGTACTCTTGAGCGTACTTAAATGTCTGTTCATGCCCTTGTACAAAAGATAACTTAAGCTTATTAAGGCGATATTCAGCAGTGCCACCAATAGGCTTGCCAGACATAGCATTATATGCGTAGTGGACAAAGTGGACGCCCTCGATCTCTACAGGTTTGAGAAATGGGTGGACCTTAAACCCCCACCACTCAATCTCCTTACTAAGATTTACAAGGCCTTTAAGCTCATTAAAGCGATCAACCCTCTGCTCATGGTTTCCCATCGTAAAGTGGAGTTCGGGGTTATACATCTTTTTCTTATTTAGGCTTTGCCGTATTTGTAACTGCCATAGTGGTTTTAGAAGGGCTGCAAGACCATCCTTGCCAGCATCTACATCAGCCATTACCTCTTTACCATCGAACACCACTCGGTTGTTCTTAGGAAAGTCGTACAGACTTAGGCTTTGCATGTCAAAGTGATCACCAATGTGCACAACCACATCAGGACGCCATGTGACAATCAGCTCTCCTACAGCCTCTAGCAACGGACGATTAAGTTCTAAGTTATCAGGACGAATCTGTGTATCAGGAATTACCAGAATGTTCTTTGGCACGTTTAAGTTCCTCGCTTCGATTATCTAGCTCTGGGTGAGTTCTATAACCTTCGGCTAAGAACATGGCGTTAGTGAAGATATGGTCTACGTGCGGTTTACCCGACTCAGGGTCAATATCTTCACCGCTAAGATAAGCTGCAATATGACGGAGCATACTATCACATATGTCAGCATGGGGTAGGCCCTTATGCCAATTACCTCGGTTGTACTTCTGTGCTCCAAACTCCAAGACACCAGCCATACCTGCTAGGGCATGGCGTGCCTCAAGAACCATGGAGAGTTGAGCTTTACCTTCATTATGACGGGAGGCTAAAGCATCCGCTTCATAACGCTTCCCAACGTCAGTCATTGTGCAACTACTCGTTTGTCCATCTCACCATTCGTCACTTCACAGCGGACCTTATTGTAGCCCTTCACTGCAATGTAATCAAACATGGCCTTGATTTGTTGCTTACTTACGTCATCAAACTGTGCTACATAATCACGAGCTGCATCACTACCTACATCAGCACGTAGATTGAATACAATGGCACAACGGTTCCATGTACGCAAACAAACGTTCTGTACGTCATCAAACTTAGGACTGTTATTCTTCTTCAATGTCAAATTCCTCATCATCGAATTGTTCTTCTTTGGCACGTCTCCGACGTTCCTTAGCAATACTAACTTCCTCAACACTCTTCACCTTATGGCATTCGCCACATAAAAGTTGTAGGTTACTTGAGTCACAGAACATACGTTCAATACACTCATCCCATGTTGTGAACCCTACAGCGGGGTCAATTATAGGGACAATGTGGTCAATGAAGATGTTCTTAACGCGCTTACGTTTATCCTCGTCGTAGATAGTTAGCGGAACCTCTAACCCGCAACCTTCGCATTTGTACAAACCTCTGCTGACGTGTGCGCGTTTCTTACATTGCTGAATCGGAGCCCACTTACGTGTGGCACTTCTCAGATTGTTCTTAATGAACGAATTAAACTTGGCTTGTGACCACTTACCGTCACACTTAACCAAGTCCCCCAT